>Ga0064014_10111_pt1 | contig 34336 bp, 35 predicted proteins | sample CrowatWCoCulture_2_FD_61584 | JGI IMG/M metagenome (GOLD analysis project Ga0064014, IMG submission 61584) | Marine cyanobacteria communities from the University of California, Santa Cruz, USA, analyzing cyanobacterial DNA methylation -... | ecosystem: Host-associated > Microbial > Bacteria >...
TCTTCGCCTTGCCGCCTGTTCGCATCGGCCATTGGCCGATTACGGACAATTCCCTGTCATCACCGCAATGGAGACGGCTGACCGTCTTGGTGAGGTGGCGGCACGGCTCATACTGGAACGTATCAATTCGCCCAATATGGCGCACCAGCACATGACGGTGCCCATGGCGATCGACAAATACTGAAAGGTCAGATGTGACATATTCTTTTTCACGGCAAATCGCGACCAAGTCCGGCTATGACCTTGTGGTCGCAGGTGGCGGCCTTGGTGGCTGCGGCGCGGCAATTTCGGCCGCCCGTCAGGGTCTGCGGTGCTTTTGATCGAAGCAACCGGGGCTTTGGGCGGCATGGGAACACAGGCCATGGTGTCGGCCTGGTCCCATATGTCCAACGGTAAGGAGACCATTCTCGGCGGTCTCATGCTGGAGTTGGTCGAGACCATGCATGCCCGGGGGTTCATACCCGAAAAGTACGACCGCGTGTTCTGGACCAAGATCCACAATCGTGGACTGGGCTATTCGACCGAGGGACTGAAGCTGCTGTTGGACGAACTGTGTTCTGACGCTGGCGTCGACGTTCGGTTCTTTTCCAAGATGGTCGAAGTTGACGCAACGGACGGGACAGTCGCCGGCGTTATTGTCCATGATTGCGAGGGGCTGTCTTTTGTCGAGGCGCCCTACTTTGTCGACGCTACGGGCGATGCAACCTTGTCCTATCTGGCCGGTGCGGAAACCCGAAGGGCGGGCACCGATACACCAAATATCAACCCGCCTACGCTGTGTTCGGTGCACGCGGGGATTGATCACGCAGTTTTTGACCGCCGCGCGCATCAGCAATACATCGACAAGGCCGTTGACGATGGTTTCTTTTCCCAGCCGGACCGCCATGTGCCAGGGCTGTTTCCCTCGGGCCGTTCATCGGCCACGCTGAACGCGGGGCATCTGTTTGGAACTGATGCGCTGGATAGTGTTCCACTTTCCCGAGCGATGGCAAAGGGGCGGCAGTTTGCGTGGGAGTATGGGAATTTCTGCCGCGAGTATCTGCCCGGATGCGAGCGCATCGAACTCATCTCAAGCGCGACACTTCTGGGAGTTCGAGAAAGCCGCAGGGTGGTTGGAGAATACGAACTCAATTATCAGGATTATCTGGATCGCCGCCAGTTCGACGACCAGATCGCCGTATACTGCAAACAGGTCGACATTCACGTCTACGATCTGAGCGAGGAAGAATACGACAGGTACAAAAACGAATTTGAAAAAAATGCGATTCTGGCACCGGGTGAGGTCTACGGTATACCCTATCGCATTCTTGTTCCCAAAGGTTTCCAAAACCTCTGGGTTGCAGGCCGCTCGAATTCGTCTGACGTCAAGGTCGCGGCGGCAATAAGGGATCAGCCCGCTGCGGTAATGATGGGAGAAGCTGTTGGAACAGCCGCGGCGCAGGCGAGATCGAGCGGCGAAACTGCGAGAACACTTAATGTCTCAAGACTGCGAAAGACGCTTCGCGAAAACGGCGGAAACTTTGCGTGAATTCGCGGGCTCGGGGTGAAACTTGGGTGGCGTTTGACCTTATAATTTTCCCTGCTTGGGGCACCGGCTTTCGCCGTCACCGCTACGGAGATCTGTTTGGACGGCATAATCAGAATAATTGGCGTGTATCCCCTTGAGGCAAGTTTGGACGCGCCTTGCGGTGTAAGCCGTTGTGTTCACTGGCGATGCCCGACGGTCTGGAGCATTTTTGGCGCTCTCAGAAAGAGCTTGCGATTGACCCCGACTGGAAGCGCCGGGGACAAGATGAATTTGCTCGACTGGTTTCACCTCTCGACATTGACGGAATCACAGTCGAGGGGTTGCGATTTACAATGTCGGCCCACATCTACACTCCAGATAGGTGGGTTACTTTCCAGATCGAATATGAAGGAGCCGTCAGAAAAAACGAGCTTTAGCCGAGCAGGGGGCCTGCCTAGCGTAACGGTATGACCAAGCCCTCTCCTTTTCGGTACTTCAAAACGAGCCCCGAGATCATTCGCCTGGCAGTGATGTTGTATGTTCGGTTTCCGCTATCCCTCCGGAATGTAGATGATCTGCTGCACGAGCGCGGCGTCGACGTTAGACATGAGACTGTCCGGTTTTGGTGGCATCGCTTTGGGCCGATGTTTGCAGCCTAGATCCGAAAACGGCGGATCGAAAGCATGAAATCCAGCCGTTGGCGATGGCATCTCGACGAGATGTTCGTGAAGATCAACGGCGAGCGGCACTACCTCTGGCGCGCCGTGGACCATGAAGGGGGAGATGCTGGAGAGCTTTGTGACGAAGACGCGGGACAAGAAAGCCGCCTTGAGGTTCCTCAAGAATGCCATGCGCAAGTACGTCAAGCCCGAAGTAATCGTGACTGACAAGCTTGCGTCCTATGGCGCAGCATTAAGGGAACTTGATGCAGCCGACCGCTAGGAAACCGGTGGGTGGCTGAACAACAGAGCCGAGAACTCGCACCTGCCATTTCGACGACGAGAGCGGGCAATGCTTCGCTTCCGGTGCATGGGAAGTTTCCAGAAGTTTGCTTCCGTCCACTACTCCGTCTTAAATCACTTCAACCAAGAACGCAGTCTGTCTTCACGACATCTCTTCAAGCTGAACAGAACCGCCCCTCTGACCGGATGGCGCGGCCTTTGTGCGGAATAAGGGACAGCGTCACTATCCCAGCAGAGACTGGTTCGCATTCGTCTGACAGCACCGCCAGCTAACCCATAAAAATAAGGGGCGTGTGGGCAGGATATTGCCCTAGCCCATAGTTCAGCCCATAGTTCGCGGGCCTGATCCGCTGCCCGCACAGTGCGAAGAAGGTAAACGGCCTGTCCTTTGTACGCATCGGGGGACAGGCCGTTTTGATTCAGTTGGTGCAGTCCAGTTTCTCGTTCTCAACGGACTGCACGTCACCTTGCAAGTCTAGCTGCACGACCGTCACGATTCCCGCGTCCAAGTCGTATTTGACTTGGAACATCTCACCACCGCAAATCCCATCGGCGTTGCAGTTGTAAACATCGGTCGATTCATTGTTCCAAATCTCAACGACCGACAGCAGCCGATCATCATTTTGGAACAGTACGACTTGGATCGTGTCGTCACCCGATGTGAGGGTGCAGGTTGTTTGGGTCACGTCTGCCAGTGCAGGTGTCACGGCCAACAGGGTCGCTGCGATCATTGGGATCGGTTTCATTACTCGTTACCTTTTCTGTGCGCCGCCACGCGGCATTTCGTTGAACAGTATTTTGCGGTCTTGCGTTGAGCGGTGAACGGATCGCCGCAGTAGGCGCATGTTGGCCGGGTGTCCACGATCTCAATTGCTTCACCCAAACGGTGGCGCATGTATCGGGCCATCGCGTCCACGTTCTGACGTGCTTCGCGCTGAAAGATGCTGATCTTTTCGCGCAGTTCTTCGACGGTGATCACCATCTTGTCGAGTTCACCGCGTTCCAGACACTCGATTTGGTGAGTGATCATCGAAAACGATACTGACCTAAATTCAACATGTATGTCGTTCATGTGCCGCATGTAACGATAAAGGCGGCGTTACACAATAGCGTTACACGTCAAGCACCCACAAATAGCTATGACGCTTTCGTGCGTGGTGTTGCGTGGACCATCGCGCTTGCACCGATTTGGTCGGCGGCATCAGAATGAACAGATCGCGCGGGTGCATGCCGATCTGTGCGGCCATGCCCGCCACCTCGACGTGCATGATGTGCTGACGGCCCTTGTGCACGCAGTCCTGACATTTGACCCACACTTGCCGTCTGGCCACCCGTGCGGCCTCTGACAGCCCATCACTGTACAGGGCGCGTATGTCGTCCAGCGTCCCACCCGATTGCAGTTGATAGGTGTCACGGTTGATCGTGGTTTGCCCGTCTGGAAGGTATGGCGGGTCCAGCACCACCACGTCGAACGACCTGTCGGCATAGGGCAGATCGCGCAAGTCGGTGCCCGTCATTAGATCAGATCCGGTCACATCTAGGTTGGGGAGTTTCGTCCAGAAATGCCCGCGCCCATAGGTCACGTCTGCAACGGTCGTTCCGGCAGGTGCGTACAGCCTTGCCACTTGCACCATCAGATCGGCGTTGCGACCCGTGACGACCGACTCGACTGGACGGTTGCGGATGCGTTCGCGTTGTCGATGGGCGCGGGATCGACAGGCATCAGAACAATACTTTGCCGACCGCCTTTGCGGGGCGAACGGGGCGCTGCACTCGGTGCACTTAGCGTGACGAAAATTTTCTGTCATAGCCGTCACGCTAACAGCCTACCGGCTGGACCGGAAGTCACGCGTTTGCCCCGATCACCTGTCAGCCAAACGTCCGCTGATTGACCAGCTTATCGACTTCACTCTCGTCCAGTCCAAGCCGATCTGCCGCGTGACGCAGCATCCATAATCCGTTCGGGCTGTCGATAAGCTCGTAGCGATCACGCCACGCATCGCGGGACCAGTCCAAGTCGTCAGGCAATAGATCACTGGCACTGCCCTTGCGCCCACGTCGGTCAGGCACCAGCCACCAAGAGCGTCACACACGCCCCCAACGCCGCGCACAGGCCGAAAACTGTCCACTGGACCGCAGTCCAGCCTTGCGGATGTTGGGGCGGCTCTGACGGCTGTGGCGGGGTGTGATACTGGATCGGGAAGGGAACAACATTCTCTGACATGTCGTTCGTTTTACAAAGCGTCCTGGCGCATCCGCAAGACCTAGCGGATATTGCGCATGAGCATGGAATTTGCCCTGCTTCAAGGGCTCGAAATTGAGGCGTTCCAGCTTTGCAAGGTCACCACGCAATTGTTGTCAGTATTGTATTTTTTATTCAGTTAAGTATTATTTCACTGGGTTCTTAATGGGGCATTTTCTATGTCAGTGTCTGTCGTTTTAGGTGGTAACAACCAGCTACTGGACTTGGCGCAACCAGTTGAAACAGGCTTCAACATAGCGGGGCCACTTGAGGAAAGCGTAGTTACGCGAAACGAGCCACCCGAGAATGAAACGTTATTCGACACGTCGTGGACCCTTCTACTAACCCAAAGTCCAGCCTTTTCAGCCAATTCCAACTACGTGAGACTTCACGGACTTATCTACTATGAAGTCAGGTACACAGCGCTCGGAAACGACGAGTACAAAAGAGAGATCTGGTGGACCCAGGCCACCATGTCCCAAAGTGAAATAGAAATCCTGCGCTTCGGTCAGGCTGAAGACGAAAGAGCGCTTCTAGAGGACGCTCAGATATTCTTCGATCGAGGCGACGAACTGAATTTGCGGGACCTTGTGTCTGACGGCGGCTTCGCTTGGCCGGAAAGCACAATCAGCGTGCGTAGCTTTGGGGATACTGATGGTGAGACTGCGGGCAGCTACATTGTACTGGGAAATAGCTCGGTTCAGGTGATCGAAGACTCGCAAGGTTCCGATAGCATCAGCGGCGGCGGGGGAGACGATTTTATTTCGTTTAGCTGGAACGACAATCAAGCAGATACAATAAGCGGCGGGCAAGGCGACGACACCTTTAAACTTACCGGAACTTGGGCCCTAGATAGTACTTGGCCGCCGCTCGGCATGGTTGACACGATAGCCGATTTTGAGTTCGGCGATCGACTGGAGTACTTCTTTGACTTCAACGCCAAACCTATCGCTGGAAATGGTTCAGGAGTTCTGTCGGGCGAAGTAGAATACATATCCAGTGCCAGCGCGACCTTGATCTACATTGGCGCGGATGACGCTCCCGGTGCTGACTTCGTCGTACAGTTGGATGGTGACTTTAGGACCAACGAATTTCAGATTGTGGGCGATTATTTCAGTATCGTTCCCTCTACAACCGTAATTGAAGTGAAGGTGGAGGGAGTTGAGGATGTGTATGAGGGCACACCCTCGAAACCAAGTGAGGGAGCGACACTAAGGTTTACGTTCGAGTTGAGTGAAGCGTTCGACCGAACGCTCATGTTTGATTATAGAACTGTCGGGAGTCTATTTGCTGCTACGCCCGAGGTCGATTACGCAGACGTGTCCGGTACCATTTCGTTCTTGCCGGGAGAAACCCGCAAAGAGATAGAGGTCTCGGTCATTGCGGATGGTGCGCCGGAGCGAAACGAACCCGTGGATCTGGCGGTTTCAAATCCCCGTGTTGATGGTGGTGAAGCGGGAGATGGTGAGGTCGAATTCACGTTAAACTTGGACAATGCATTTCTTACAATTAAGAACGACGACGCGGGGGCAAGCCTTCCTTTTTCGGTTTCTTCCATCTTTCTTATAGAGGGTGAAGCCGCGCCCACATTTGACTTTGCATTGGAAAGAAGCGTCGATTTCGACCTAACTGTGATTGCTACTCATACTGACACCTTGGGCAACGCAGATGTTCAACTCACGAGCGGTGTCATCAAAGCCGGTGCAACCAAGGCGTCTCTTTCGCTCATTACACCGCTGGTCGACTCACTTCTTGAAGCTGACGCAAACGGTCTGGAGCGCGGCACAGTTGAGTTGAGGTTGTTTGGAAATGGGGAGTATCACGATTTCAAGCTAGGCGAGAGTTCCGCAGACCGACACTTGATAAACTTGGAAGTCCAAGATCGAGTGTTTGCTGGATTGGAAGACACCAAAATTTCTGAGGGAACGAGCACTTGGAATTCCGCAATTCAGGTAATGGCAGATATTCCTAAATTACTCATTGCAGCGTCTACGGGCTTGGCTACCGATACAATTCTCCAGCGAGGTTTGGAGGTAATTGACAAGTTCAAGTCCGTGACCGGATTAGTGTTTGATGGTATCGGGATAATTTCGAACTTTGAAACTCGAATTGAAGCCGCCAATGTCGAAATAGATCCCGAAATTAGCGCGGACAAGCTCTATGATGCGCACAGAGGTCTTTACGTAGATATTCTCGATACGGCAATGGCAGCGGGGTTCGCAGCAAGTAGCGCAGCCTTTGCAGTCGGCTTTTTTGCCAGCGCTACTGGTGTTGCACTCATATCCTTGCCAGTTGTCGCAGGTGTTGCGGCTGGTTGGACAGCAACTATTCTCTACAATCAAGCTTTGAGTTCGTATCTACGGGAGTCTGCAGCAGAGGGCTTCTCAGATTTCCTTACACGGCAGGAGTTTCGTGAACTCATCGAACCAGCAAAAAAGAATCCTGATCTCCTTTTAAACTCACTTACACCCGACGATGACAGCGCTGTAGCGAAAAACGAAGTAGAGGCTTTCCTTGTCGGCGAAGGTGACGACAGCATTAGTGGTGCCGCGAACGAACTTGATGGCGACTACGTTGTTGGGTTTGGCAATGGAGATAGCATTACTGTTGCTGGAGAATTTCTAGTTTTAAGTGGGAGTGAACTAAAAAGTGGTTCGACCGTCATTCTCTTTGAAGACGCAGGGATCCAAAGAAGCATAACTCTTACGGGTGACAACGCGCCTAACACGCTGTTTCTGTCCTATGAAAATGAGGATACGGTTATTCGCTCTAGCCCAATAGGTACGCCATTGACGATTCCAATGGAAGAAAATGGGGTAGCTTTTGAAGGTAACCAAGACCCCGATATCATCGGAGCTAACCAGTTAGATAATCATATATTAGGGCTCGCCGGAAGCGACTTCATTTTTGCAAGGGAAGGCAATGATACGGTTGAGGGCGGAGACGGCAATGACTGGATTGAGGGCGGACAAGATAGCGACTCGATTTTTGGCGGCAATGGGAATGATTTTTTAGTGGGCGGAGGAGATTCGTCAGTAAGGATAGAAGATATCACATCGAGATTTCCCGAAGCCAATTACTCACTTTACGACCAAATTGATTTTTTCCTTTTTTGAGCTAACCACCCTCAGCGGGCGCAGCGTTAAAAGAGCGCGAGTTGATATTCGAGAGTTTTATGAGAATTCGCGGGAATTTCATAGTATTTGCCAGTAAGTCAGGCTCGTACAAAACCAAGTTTCCTATCTAAATTTAGATTGCAATACGAAGGCGAGGAAAGTAGATTCATTAATCTGGAAGGGGAAACTTCACGCAAGGTATTTTGCAACAGGTTAAATGAGCAAAGTCTTGATAAAAGGGCATTTTTCATGGCCCAATTATCTATGTCCACTTCATTTTCCTAGTATGAAGCAGAGATCACTGCCCGCTGTGGTGGGTTCGCTTTTCCGTCAATGGGTTTGGCCCCAGACCTCCTGACGCATTTCCGCTACGGCTACGCGGTCGTAATTGATCCTGAACACAAACTGGCCGACCCCGAGTATCGGCACGAATTATGGCTTCCGGGCACGCTTCGCCACACGCGCCACAAGATGTGCACTTTGACTCAAAGTCATCAGGCGCGGCACCGGGCGGACGCATCGCTCCGGGGTCAGGATAAGGAGCTGCTCCTCTGAGAAACGCGCGTCGATCGATCTGGGTTGCCATAAGGCTGCCTAAGCTTGCTAAAAGTGCTGAAAAATTCAGCACCGGACGACCTCGTTCAGGGTCGCTGATCACACCCTTTGAGTCGCCCTGCCAATATGTAGCAGTTGGCAAATATTGATCGGCTGGCGCAGCGCGCTGAGCGGCAAAAATCTTGTTGGCTGCTCTGTGTCTTTATCACTACTCGCGCGGTGCGGGCTGAGCTTTATGCATCCGTCATGATAGTTCGATTGATGGCAAAGTCGGGCTACGCCCTGTGCCATGAGGAAGCCTCGTTTTTCCAGAGGTGATCTTTCATAAGCGAAAGGTGATCCGGTTTGGGTCCAGACACGAATAAGGGACACAGGTTTGGAGGTTGTGTTGAAGCACGTCATTGGAGCCATAATCATAGGACTTCTTGCAACTCAGGCTGGGGCAAAACAGCTTACAGGAACCTTCGCGTCCATAGATGGAGGATCGCTTGCCATTGAAGACTGGATTGGTCAGCCGATACTGGTTGTGAACACGGCATCGCGGTGCGGTTTCACCCAGCAATACGATGATCTGCAAACCCTTTATGAGACTTACCAAGACCGCGGTCTCGTGGTTTTGGCGGTTCCGTCAGACGATTTTCGGCAAGAGCTTTCGAGTAATGAGGACGTGAAAGACTTTTGTGAGGTCAATTTTGGCCTGACAATCCCGATGACTGAGATTTCCAGCGTGCGGGGGCGGGACGCACATCCGCTTTATCAGTCGCTTCGGCAAGCCGGGTTTGAGCCGCGGTGGAACTTCTACAAAGCGCTTATTGGGCCGGATGGAACGCTGGTCGAAGGCTGGGGCTCAACAACATCACCACTTGCGCCCAAGGTTACCCGCCGCATTGAGGCGTTGCTTGATTGACGGCCGCTGGCGGCCCTTTCGTGATTAGGCTCTGAGGACTTTGTTCCAACAGCGGACAGACGCTTTGCCGGCGCGTCTTTCCGTCGGCTGTTGCACTTTGTCTGTAATCCGAGGAACCTCCGCGCGAAGGGAGCCTCTCTATGATCGGACTAATCGACACGCATCAGCATCTTATCTACCCGGATGTCTCGGCCTATGCCTGGACAGACGATATCCCGGAGCTGGCAGGGCGTTCGTTTACAATTGCCGACTATCATCGCTTGACCGATGGGTTGGGCGTTGAGGCGAGCCTTTTCATGGAAACTGCCGCCGATGACCCGGATATTGAAGCTGAGACACGCAAAGTCGCTCACCTTGCGTCGGATCCGACCAATGGGATTGTTGGGATGATTGCGTCCTGTCGTCCGGAAGTGGACAGCGGATTTGAGGCTTGGATCGAAAAGGCGCAAGCGCTAGGCGCCGTTGGATTTCGGCGCATCCTGCATGTTGTCGCTGATGAGATGTCCACACAGGACGCATTTCGCGACAACGTGCGAAGTTTGGGTGATCGGGATTTGACCTTTGATATGTGCTTTTTGGCGCGCCAGCTTCCGCTCGCAGCAGAATTTGCCGCGGCCTGCGACAACACGCGGCTCGTGCTTGATCATTGCGGTGTCCCCGATATTGCGGGCGGTGACCTCGACCCGTGGCGGGATGACATGCGACGGATGGCCGGTTTTGAGCATGTGGTCTGTAAACTATCGGGCATCCTTGCCTATTGTGCACCGGGGCAGGCGACGTACGAGACGATCAAACCGTATGTGGATCACGTTCTGGAGGTTTTCGGTCCGGATCGGATCGTCTGGGGCAGTGACTGGCCCGTCGTCGATACGGACCAAGGTTTGCCCCATTGGATTGAAGTGACGCGCAAGATCCTGAACCGTGTGAGCGAGGATGAGGCGACGGCCATTGCGCAAGGGACAGCGCGACGTGTTTACGGGATATGACGCTGTCTGAGTTCGAAAGATCCAGGATGACTTGAGGTCAACGCGCGAATGCGCAACTAACGCCCCATCCGCAGTAGATTGAATTGATCCGCACAGATGACCCTGACCGACCCTTCCGCGTTTTTGAGAGATTTGTTTGACTGCGCTGTCGCCGTTGCCGACCCAATGACCGCGGTTCCGGCTGCCTTGCCTCCCAAGCCAGAAGGTCGCATCGTTGTTTTGGGGGCGGGCAAGGCCTCGGCGCGTATGGCCGAAGCGGTTGAGAGTGAATGGGGCCCGTGCGAGGGGCTTGTCCTAACGCGTTACGGCTATGGGCGGCCCACTAAAGGCATTGAGATCGTCGAGGCGGCGCATCCAGTGCCCGACGCGGCGGGGCAGGCGGCAACGCAGCGTTTGCTTGACCTGGCCGATAGCCTTGGTCCGGATGATTTCGTTCTGTGTCTGATCTCGGGCGGTGGTTCTGCGCTTTTGACGGCGCCACTTGGAAAAATCACGCTGGAAGAAAAGCAGGCCGTGAATGCCGCGCTTTTGCGATCTGGCGCGCCTATTGATCAGATGAATGTGGTGCGCAAACACCTCAGCCGGGTGAAAGGCGGGCAATTTGCCAAGGCCGTCTTTCCCGCGCAGATGCTGTGCCTGCTGATTTCAGATGTGCCCGGTGATGATCCCGCCGCAATTGCATCGGGTCCCACGGTCGGTGAGCCGTCGCGAGCCGAAGATGCTTTCGCGGTGTTGGAACGTTGGAATATTGACGTTCCCGCGTCCGTTCGGGACGAACTCGCCGCGGGAAGCGCAGTCGTACCCGTTGATGCGGCTGAGTTGGCGACGACAACAAATAAGGTCATTATTGCACCATCCCAGTCACTTGACGCCGCGGCGGAGTCGGCGCGCGCCGCAGGTGTGACGTCGCGCATGCTCGGCGATGCGCTAGAGGGAGAAGCGCGCGAATTGGCAGAGCGCCAAGTGGAGTTGGCCTTGGAGATACAGCGCGGACTTTCGGAAGGAGAAGCGCCCGTCGTGCTATTGTCGGGCGGGGAATGCACCGTAAGTGGCCGGGGAACCGGTGTTGGAGGGCCAAATGCCGAGTTTGCGTTGGCGGCGGCTCTGGCGTTAAACGGGGCGCCCGGCATTTCTGTTCTCGCCTGTGACACTGATGGTGTTGACGGGGCTGCTGAGGTTGCAGGTGCAATCGTGACACCCGATACGCTGACCCGGGCCACGTCTATCGGGCTTGATCCCGAGCCGGCGTTAGAGGCGCATGACAGTCATGGGTTCTTCGGTCAGATTCAGGGGCAGGTCGTCACCGGGCCGACGCTGACAAACGTCAATGATTTCCGCGCGATCCTGATCGAGGCCGTCTGACAAAGTGCGTAAATTTGACGAAATTTTAAAAATATCGACAAATATAAGTTTCGACCTAATATATCGGCAATATGCTCTTGATGGCTTAATCGTCATCAAAAACTAGGGAGGAGAGCATCATGCTGAACCGTCTATTGCCGGCCCTCGGGCTTGCCGTGGCACTTTGGACCCCACAGGCTGCACAAGCCGAAACACGGCTTTTGGTGAATTGCTTCTGGCCGCCCCAGCACTTTGTTTGCCGGGAAATCCTGCCGACCTGGATCGAGCGGGTCGAAGAAGTCACTGAAGGCCGCGTGCGCGGGATCATTCCGCCAAAATCCGTCGCTGCCCCACCAGAGCAGTGGGATGCCGTCGACAAGGGTATCGCTGACGTTGCCGCCCAGTTCACAGGGTTTGTCCAGAACCGCGTTCAGGGTCCCATGGTCGCCATGAACCTGTTCACCGGCATTCAGGACGCGCAAGCGATGAGCACAGCGCTTTGGGAAACGCGTGAGCAGTTTTTCCCCGATGAACATGAGGGCATAAAGCTGTTGTCGCTTTGGGTGATTACACCAGGTGAGGTGTGGAGCCAGACCGACGAACCGATCCTGTCGGTTGAGGACCTTCAAAACCGTAAGATCTGGGCGCTCCCCGGATCGCCTGCGAACCTTCTTAAGGGGCTCGAGTCTGGCGTTGTCGCAGGCCCTGCCGTTCAGGCAAATGAGATCATCTCACGTGGGGTTGTCGACGGCTATATCGCACTTAGCCCAAACTCGGTCGATACGTTCCAATTGATCCCGTACACCACGCACCGAACGGTGTTTGAACGCGGCCTTTACACAACGGTCTTCAATCTGCTGATGAACGAAGACAAGTGGAACGAAATCTCGGCTGAGGATCAGGCGGCGATCATGTCGGTCTCCGGTCCAGAACTTGGCCGCTTCGCTGCCGAGTATTGGGAGCGTCTGGATGCTGCAAGCCTCAGCAAGCTTGAAGAGGCCGGTATTCAGACCCACCAAGCCCCGGCCGAGTTCGAGCAGGCGCTGGTAGATGCAGCCGAAGCTTTGACCGAGGGCTGGATCGCCAAAGCTGGTGAGAAGGGCATCGATGGGCAGGCGGCACTTGATTTCTATATCAAGCGTTCGCGTGAACTCGCTGGCACCAACTAAGCCACGGAACGACGTCGATGAAAGCCTTTGCCGCGGCGGTCTTGCCGCGCATCCTCTCCGCGCTTGAATGGGTGACCGCCGGTCTTCTGTTCACGATGATGATGTTGACCTTCATCGACGTCGTCGGCCGCTATGTTTTCACCGCGCCAGTCTTTGGCGCGGCGGAGATGATCCAGTTTCTGCTCGCGATCACGATTTTTGCGGGTTTGGGATTGGTCAATGCCCATGACGACCATATCGTGGTTGAACTTTTTGAACCCGCCCTGAAACGACGCATGGGACCGGTGCACCGGTACATCGTGCAGGGCTTCTCGGTGGCGGCGATGGCCTTTATCACCTGGGAACTCTATCAGTTCGCCTTGGAGGCTTACGAACTCAACAAGATCACCATCGTGCTTGAATGGCCGCTCGTTTGGGTGGCAGGGTCGATATCGTTCCTGTCTTTCGTAAGCCTGATTGCTCAGATTCTCGGCCTGTTTTTGGCTGAAGAAGAACACGACATTTCTGACCACGCGAGCCCGCTATGACCACTGGACTACTTGGGTTCGCGATCCTGATCGCGCTTTGTTTCTTCGGGTTTCGGGTTGGTTTTGTGACGCTGATCGTCGGCGTTGTGGGCTTTGCCCTACAGCGTGGGCCCGAGGCAGCGTTTGCCATGGCTGGTCAACAGATCATGGAAGACGCGATGAACTACAATCTCAGCGTCATTCCGCTTTTCATTCTGATGGGCGTTTTCATCTATCGCGCCGATGTTAGTCGCGACCTCTATGACGCGGCATATTCCGCATTTGGCAAACAAAAGGGCGGATTGGCGTTGTCCACGGTTGTCGCCTGCGCGGGCTTCTCTGCCGTATGCGGATCGTCACTGGCCACGGCGGCGACCATGACCAAAGTGGCCATGCCGCCCATGAAGAAATACAACTACACCAACAGCCTCGCGACCGGGACAATTGCGGCGGGCGGCACGTTGGGGATTATGATCCCGCCGTCTGTGCCGCTTGTGATCTATGGCATCGTGGCCGAAGTGGATATCGGTCTGTTGTTCATGGCAGGGATCATTCCGGGACTTTTGCTGGTCAGCCTGTTCATGATCGCGATTAAGGTCAAAGTGGCGCTGGACCCTACATCCGGCCCAGCGGGAGAACCCCTTGCGCCAAAAGAGCGCCGACGCGCCTTGCGCGGGGTCTGGCCAGTGATCGGGCTTTTTGTTGTGGTCTTGGGGGGTATCTATGGCTCGATCTTTACGCCCACCGAGGCATCAGGCATCGGCGCATTCGGGGCCGCGGTGATTGCGATTGCGCGGGGTCATCTCAGAACTTTGACCGAATGGAAGGACGCGCTGGTCGAAGCCGCAAAGACAACCGCCAGCCTGTTTATCGTGATCTTTGGCGCGTTGATATTCGCCCAGTTCATCAACCTTTCGGGGCTTCCATTCGATCTGTTGTTCCTCGTCGATGATATGAACCTGACGCCCTATGGCCTCGTGGTTGCCATCGCGATCATCGCAGTGCTGATGGGGATGATCTTTGAATCCATCGGGATCCTGCTGCTCTTGGTGCCGGTTTTCCTCCCCTCGCTCTATGCGTCGGGCGTCGACATGATCTGGTTCGGGATCGTGGTGGTTGTGGTGACCGAGCTTGGCCTGATCACGCCGCCCATCGGGATGAACGTTTTCGTTGTGAAATCAGTCGCGCCGATGGTGCGGTTGGTTGAGATTTTCCGGGGCGTCGTCCCGTTCATCTTTGCCATCGTCGCGGGTCTTCTGCTGGTCTTCCTGGTGCCGGGCCTCGCGACCTGGCTGCCGTCCCTTTTGCGATAGGAGCGCGCATGCTTGCACTTTATCATGGCGCAAACTCGGTCTGCTCGATCAAGGTTCGGATTGTGCTGGCCGAGAAGGGCTTGGAATGGGAAAGCCGCCATATCGACCTACCTACAGGCGAACAGTTCAGCGAAGCTTTTCGCAAGGTGAACCCAGCAGCTATTGTGCCGGTGCTCGATCACGATGGGAAGCTGGTCTACGAAAGTTCGGTCATCTCTGAGTATGTTGATACGCTCAGCGACGAAAATCCGCTGATGCCGGATGATCCGTACCTTCAAGCCAAGACCAGGACTTGGGGTATCCTCACGCTCAGCTACCACGATGCGGTCAACACGCTGACTTTTGCCAGCTACATGCGGCAGGGATTGTTGAAGAAATCGCCCGAGGAGTTGGCGGCACGGTGTGCTGCGATGCCCGACCGGATCAAAGCCAAGAAGATGGCGGATTTGATCGAGAACGGGGCGGCGTCTGATTATGTGCCAGTTGCCTTCGGGCGGTTGTCGCGGATGTGCGAGATCGTCAATGATGACCTCGCAAACGGTCCGTGGTTGATGGGCGATGCGCACGGGTTGGCCGACGCAATGCTTGCGGCGTATTTCTTTCGTCTGGAGTGCATTGGTGTCCAAGGGCTTTGGGAAAGTCGCTATCCGCGGACGACCGACTGGTACAACCGCGTAAAGGCTCGCCCGTCCATGTCGATTGCCAATGACAAATGGATCGATCCGAAAATGGTCGAGGGGATTACCGCTGCGGGTCACGCCGCATTCCTCACCGATGACAGCTTCGATGAGTACCTCGCATGAACGTCCTGTGGATCATGGCGGATCAACTGAGGTTTGATTACCTCAGCTGCTATGGTGCCAAACACATCGACACGCCCAACCTGGATTGGCTGGCGGGGCAGGGGGTGCGTTTCAATCGCGCTTACGTACAGTCGCCTATTTGCGGCCCCAGCCGGATGAGCGCCTATACGGGACGTTATCCGCGCAGCCACGGGGCCACTTGGAATGGCTTCCCGCTGCCAGTGGGTGAAATCACGTTGGGCGACCATCTGCGCGAACTGGGTGTGTCCTGTTCGCTGGTCGGCAAGACCCACATGACCGCTGACAAAGACGGCATGTCTCGCCTTGGCATTGACCCGTCATCACCCATCGGGCGCGCGTTGCGGAATGCGGATTTGACGTTGTTATTCGCGATGACGGTACAAATCACAGCGATAGCACGTCACGACATGCCGAAGACTATGACGCGTATCTGCGCGCGTACGGCATGGATGGGGACAACCCTTGGGAAGAATGGGCGAACACCGGTGTCGCGCCAGATGGGAGCCTGCGGTCGGGGTGGTATCTCGAGAATGCTCCTCTCCCGGCTCGCGTGCCGAAGGAACATTCAGAGACTGCTTGGCTAACCACGCGCGGGATCGAGTTCATTGAGCGGCAGGGTGACGATCCTTGGCTCTGCCATCTCAGTTATATCAAGCCACATTGGCCTTACCTGGTTCCGGCGCCCTATAACGACATGTACGCGGCGGCCGATCTCCCCCCGGTAAATCGAAGCGATGTAGAGCACGTTGACGAACACCCGTTGATGGCAGCCTGGCGGCAGACACGGATGTGCCGCAGCTTCTCTCGCCCTGAGGTCCGCGACGTGGTCGGTCCTGTCTATATGGGGCTGATCAAAGAACTGGATGATCAGCTTGGTCGTCTGTTCGCCTACCTTCGCGACAGTGGGCGAATGGAGGACACGATGGTCGTCTTCTGCTCGGATCACGGCGACAACATGGGCGACCATTGGTTGGGGGAGAAGGATCTCTTCTACGACTGCTCTGCCCGGATGCCGTTGATCGTTTATGATCCTCGGAAGTCAGCGGACACTACGCGTGGATCTGCGCCAGAAGACCTTGTCGAGATGATTGATCTGGTACCGACGTTCATCGACTTCTTCGGTGGCACGCAGAAGCCGCACCAGATTGAAGGTCGTTCGCTCGCGCCGCTCTTGGCAGGCGAAAGCACGGATTGGCGCGACTATTGCGTGTCTGAATACGACTACGCCACGCGCGATGCACGGCGCATGGTTGGCGTAGATCAGTCGCAGGCGAAGCTGACGATGATCTTCGACGGGCGTTGGAAATACACGCATGTCGAACATTTCCGTCCCATGCTGTTCGATCTTGAAACAGACCCGAACGAATTAACTGATTTAGGGGGCAACCCCGACTATGCAGACCAGATCGCGCGCCTGTCTGATTTGCATTTTGACTGGGCGCGCAAGCACCACAACCGTGTCACAAGAAGCGCGGACCAAGTTGAAGCAATGACCGACGGCAAAGAGCCGCCGGGTATCTTCATTGCCTACAAAGATGCGGATGAATTGGCTGCAGATGGGTTGAGTTTGACCCCCAAACGCCAACTTCGTTCTGCAAATTAGGGAATTTGGGAACATGAACAGAAGTGACCGAGAGATTACGCCTGACGGCAGCACGAAAAGCGTATCAATCACGCAGCAGGTCTATGAGGCACTGCGGGACAAAATTCTGATTGGCCAGATGGAACCTGGGGCGCGGCTCAAGGTTGAAAGCCTGAAATCGATGCTGGATAGCGGCGCGTCGCCGATCCGCGAAGCGCTAAGCCTTTTGACGTCGGACCAACTAGTGGAACGGCTCGATCAGCGTGGGTTTCGCGTAGCCGAAGTCAGCGGAGCGCAGTTTGACGAGATCCTGCGCCTTCGCTGCGCTTTGGAGGAAATGGCCCTGCGCGAGAGCATCGCAAGGGCCGACAACGCATGGGAAGATCGACTTGTTCTGGCCCACCACCGCATGGTGCGGACTCCGCGTGAGAACACCAGCGCCTTTGAGGAACAGCATAAATCATTCCATCAGGAGTTAATCTCCGCCTGTAATTCACCGATTTTGGTGAAGTTTTGCGATCAGCTCTATGATCTCAACATTCGCTACAGGTTCTTGGCCGGCAAAACCAAATCTTACCCCTCGCGGGATGTCAGCAAAGAGCATGCCGATATTCTCGCGGCGGCTGTTGACCGGGATGCCGATGCTGCGACCGAGGCGCTTTTGACGCATTATCGCAAAACAGGCCAGTTTCTGGCTGACCAATTCGAAGATCACGGGATCGCGCCTGCTTAGGAAAATGCGTCCCCGAATTGGTCGCGCAAGGCGTTCTTCTGCACTTTGCCCATCGTGTTTCGGGGTAGGCTCTCAACCACATAGAACCGGCGTGGCCGCTTGAAACCCGCAACCATGGTTTTGATTTGCGCTTCGATCTGGGCCACATCAACGCCGTTTGAAGCGGCGAGAACGGCGATGACACCTTCGCCCATATCGGCATGTGGCACGCCGACGACCGCGCTTTCGATCACGTTGGGCATGTCATCAAGGATCAACTCGATCTCTTTGGGATAGATGTTGTAACCACCTGAAATAATGAGATCTTTTGCTCGGCCGACGATGCTGAGATAGCCGTCACCATCGATCTCGCCAAGGTCGCCCGTTATGAAGAATCCATTCCCGCGTTTCTCTTCTGCGGTCTTCTCCGGCATGCGCCAATAGCCTGCAAAAACGTTGGGACCGCGCACTTCGATCATGCCACGCGCGCCATGATCCAATGGCGTTCCCGACACAGGATCTGTGATCGACACTTCGACACCCTCGAGTGGCATGCCAACGGTTCCGGCCCGCCGCTCCCCTTTGTAGGGGTTCGAGGTGATCATGTTGGTTTCGGTCATGCCATAGCGTTCAAGGATACGAAGACCCGTGCGCACCTCGAACTCTTTGTGTGTTTCAGCAAGCAATGGCGCGCTTCCGGAGACGAAGAGCCGCATATGCCCGGCGACATCTTGGTCGAACCCGTCATGTGCGAGCAGCCGTGTATAAAATGTCGGCACGCCCATCATCGTCGTCGCCCGCGGCATCTCTTCAATGATCACGTCGGGGTTGAACGTTTGCATGAAGCGTACGGTGGCTCAGGATGCCAGCGCCACATTCATCGCCACGAACAATCCGTGTGTGTGAAAGATCGGAAGCGCATGCAAAAGCACGTCGTTGTTCGTGAACTGCCAAAGCGCCGTGAGTACCTGTGCGTTCGAGATAAGGTTGCGGTTGGTCAGCATCGCCCCCTTGGGCTTACCCGTCGTGCCGGAAGTATAAAGAATGGCTGCAAGGTCATCGTCATCCCGCGGGACAACGTCCGGGGCAGGGCGGTCTGGGTCGATGGCGTCGATGAGCGTGCCCGCACCGTTCGCATCCAACGTCAAAACCGTTGATCCGGCTGAACGCGCCACGGGCTCCAATTGCTCTGCATCGGTCGGGTCACACACGAAGACGCGTGGTTCTGCGTTCTCAAGAAGATAGGCAAGCTCATCCGACGTATAGCTGGTGTTCAGTGGAAGCAATGCCGCGCCGAGTCGTGCGCATGCTGCGTAGATTGCCAATGCCTCGGCTGACTTTGTGGCTTGGACAGCGACGCGGTCGCCCGGAACGACACCATGACGCTGAAGCACGCCCGCAATAGATCTTGCGAGTTTCAGAAACTCCCGAAAACTGAGCGAGCGACCGTCATCGAGGACGAGAAACGCTTTGCTGTTGGAGGTGTGGGGTTCGAATAGGGTGGCGTATAGGCCGGACGTGCTCAACTTGCGATCCTCTTACGATCAAGATGTGTACCACCTTGCTTTTGCATGTTCTGGACGCGGCGCGACATCGCGATTTTCGCGTTGGTCGCAAATGCGTCGATGTTGTTTTCTAACTGACCGGATTGGTAGCGATAGTTCACCATCGCCCCAAAGGACTGACGTTGCCCATTTTCTGACGTGTCCGCATCCGCCAGTACGTTGAAGATTTGTGCGCCGTTAGACAGATGGAACCGCGCCACCGGATCAATCGGACGCCCATCAGGTCGCTTTGCACGACCAAGGTAAAATGCGGCTAGTTCCGCCACATCCTCGGGCGTTTCGACGTGATCAGTTTGCCCTTCGCGTTCGAGCCATTTTCGAAAGCCCGGAATTGGGGACAGCGTGACGAAGGTCTTCAGACCCGGGAGCTCATCGCTGAGGTCGGCGACCACGCGCTTGATCAGTGACTCTCCGAATGAGATGCCTTGTAATCCTGGCTGGCAATTCGAGATCGAATAAAACACTGCCGTATCAAGCGTGTCGGGATCGGCAGGTTCCCGCGTTTCGGAAAGGACCGATTGAATAGATGCGGGAACGTCACGGCTCAACGCGATCTCGACAAAGATCAAAGGGTCTTCCGGCATGCGGGGGTGAAAGTAAGCGTAACAGCGGCGGTCGGCTGGTTGTGTGCGTCGCCTGAGGTCATCCCAGTCATTGATTTCGTGGACCGCTTCATAGGCAATGATCTTTTCAAGAAGATCTGCCGGGGTCGACCAATCGACCCTGCGAAGTACAAGGAACCCGCGATTGAACCAACTTGTGAAGAGGTGCACCAGATCGAGGTCGGTCTTGGCAAGCTCGGGCATTGCCCTCAGTTCGCTCAAAAGATCCCGACGCATTGCAACAAGATCGGCAGTGGCGCCTTCGGCGATATTCAGGCGCCGAAAGAGCGATTGGCGTGTTGGTTCTGAAACGTTGAGCAATGCCTCCAGATTGGCCGGCGACGGGTCTGCGGCATAGGCCTGAGCCGTGTGCGCAACAAGATCAGCGTCGACGTCAAGTTCGGTGTTCAGAAACTCGAAAAAGGCGCGCCGTCCGTCTTGGTCGAGCTCGGCATATGTTGCCAGAATGGACTCAGCAAGGCGCAAGATCGCCGTTTCGCCTTGCGCCTGGAGTAGGGCGCGCGACTGTTCGATAATCGAGCGCGCATCGCGGCGCGCCCGCGTCGGACGCTGGGGTTCAAACACCTGCGACAGCAGATTTGAGAAATAACTGTTGCGCGCCATTTCAGAGATCAGCCCAGAGACAGGCCGCCGGTCGAAAACCCGAGCGTGATCTGCAACGATCCTTCGTTGATCAGCCAGCGTCGGATTTCGTATTCTTTGAGGCCGAGTTTGTGCATCGGATCTCCGTCGGCGAGGGCTTTTGCCTCTTCCCAATTCGCGGCGCGCCAGATTTGCTGACCAATGCCACTCATTCCCTCGCCGGCTTCATCAGAAAGCGGGCCAGCCATCATCAGGTGGCCCGATTTCTCGTGTTCTGCGAGATAGGCAAGGTGATCAGGCAATGCTTTAGAGAACTCTTCCGGACCAACCAAAGGGCGGCTCACCACCAAAAAAACCTCGTAAGCCAATGATCCTCGGTCCTTCGCCATGGCTTTGTATTCAGAAAATGTAGGCATTTTGTGGGTCCTCCTTGTCGACACGATAAAAAAATCGATATTATTTGACAACTGCAAATATTATCGCCAAAAAGGGCAATGAAAGGGAGGACTCGATTATGCGGTTCCTGGTCGGAAATGGGCAGCACGGCCCAGCAGTGTATCTTGTCGAAGGGGATCAGGCCAAAAACCTGTCCGCACTTGATCCGGCAGTGGGTGAGGATTTGACCGCGATTGTGTCGGGGGCTGTTGATCTGGACGCGCTCGTGGCCAAGGCCGCTGAGGCGCAATCCACACCCGTCGAAGCAATCACGCCTATGATGCCCGTTGCGGCACCGGGCAAGATCATCTGCCTTGGTTTGAACTACGTCGACCACATCAAAGAGGGTGGGTACGACATCCCTGAGTATCCTGCGCTCTTCATGCGTGGTCTGAACTCCATGATCCCTGCTGGCGCACCGATGATTCGTCCGAGCTGTTCTGAGCAACTCGACTATGAGGCTGAGTTGATGGTGATCGTTGGCCAAGGCGGCAAACACATCTCAGAGGCGGACGCGCTGGATCATGTGTTCGGCTATACAATCTTTAACGACGGTTCTGTGCGGAACTATCAGCGCAAGACGCATCAGTGGACGCCGGGCAAAAACTTCGACGCGACCGGTCCAATCGGACCCACGGTTGTAACACCGGATGAGTTGCCCGAGGGGGCAAGCGGATTGAAGATTGAATCGCGCGTCGGAGATGAGATTCTGCAAAGCGCGTCAACCGACGACATGCTCTGGCCGGTTGCGAAGACGATCGCGACGATATCGGAATATGCGACGTTGGAACCCGGAGATTATATCGCAATGGGGACGCCGCCCGGGGTAGGGCACGCAAAAACGCCCCAACGTTGGCTGCGCCCGGGTGAGATTGTCGAGGTTGAGATCGAGGGTATTGGAATTTGTGCCAACCCAATCGTTGCGGAAGAAGACTTGGTCGCGAAGGAAGCCGCAGAATGAACGCCCCAATTGGAGCAGAGCTCGACACGCTACGTGCCGAAGCACAGGCGCATTACCGGGACCTAAAAGCACGCGTGCCGGTGGTCTCTGATGACGCGATTGACCTGATCCTTCGTGAGGCACGCTCACACTATGCTTGGTCAGATCGCCCGGTATCGCGTGAGACGCTTGAAGCGATTTACGAGATCATGATCGCCGGCCCGACGAGTATGAACACCTGTCCTGCCCGCATCGTGTTTGTCACGTCCGAAGACGGTAAGGAACGTCTTAAGAAGTCGCTCAAACCGGCAAACGTGGCCAAAATGGCGACCGCTCCGGTGACCGCGATCATCGCGCACGATCTGGAGTTCTGGAAAGAGCTTCCTTTCCTGTTCCCGCACGAAGATCGCAGACCCTTGTTCGAAGGAAAGCCCGCGCATATCGAGGCGACGGCCTTTCGCAACGGGACGCTCCAAGGAGCGTATTTCATGATCGCCGCACGGGCTCTTGGGCTTGACGTCGGGGCGATGTCTGGGTTCGACAATGACGTGGTCGATGAGGAATTCTTTGCGGGAACGACGCTTAAGTCCAATTTCCTGTGCAACCTCGGCTATGCGGATGAAAGCGCGCTGTTTCAGAAACTGCCCCGCTTTGCGTTCGACAAAGTCTGCAGTTTCGCGTGACGCAGATGGGCGCGGTCAAGATGAAAACCAGCGTCACACTGCGCGCCAAGGCGCACGGTGTGTCGCACTCACGAAGTGACATCTCGATCCGCGACCTCAGCTTCTCAATTGATGAACCGACAGCGCGGGGCGGCACCAATGCGGGACCAACGCCCACGGATATGGCGTTGGCCGCACTGGCTGGGTGCACAAACGTGATCGGAAACAAGTGTGCAGACCCACTTGGGATAAATATCGGGCATCTCAACGTTGATATCGCGGCCGAGTTCGATCGGCGTGGTGTCACGCTCGAAGAAGAGATCGACGTACCGTTTGTAAGGGTTGTTCAGACCGTCGTCGCCGACGGTCCGGCAAGTGAAGAAGAGCTACAAAAAGTAGCCACTGAAACCGCGAAGTTCTGTCCGCTGGGAAAGCTCTTTGAGCAGGCCGGAACGACGCTTGAAACCGTGTGGCGCAAGGCTTGAAGGGCTTTTGCCGCACTATCCAAGGGAGGATACCTGAATGATTGGACAACTCACCCGCCGCGCCGCACTTGGCGTGACGCTTGCGGCGATGACCGCGATACCCGCCGCGGCAACCGAAACCATCAAAGCTGTTGTGATCGACGGCTATCCGGCGCGCGCCTTGTGGGTAAAGGAATTCACGGATTTCTTTATCCCTGAGGTCGACAAGCGTCTTGCCGAAAGCGGCAACTACCAGATGGACTGGCAGGAAAGCTATGGCGGCGCGATCGTCAAGCCAAAGGGCGTCCTGGAAGGGATCGAGCTGGGTCTGGGTGACATTGGCATCGTGACCACGATCTTCCATAACTCGAAACTCCCCAGCCAGGCACTTTCCGCTGTGACGCCATTTGTGGCGGCAGATGCCCGTGCTGTGGCACAGGCCGTGGACGAAATCGCCAAAGAATACTCCACGATGCAGAACGAATTTGCAGCGCAAAACCAGGTTTATCTGGCCACCGGCGTTGTGCTTGATACGTATCAGCTGTTCTCGAAAGAGCCGATTAATTCGCTGGCTGACATCGAAGGTGGCAAGGTGGCCGGTGCTGGCATGAACTTGCGGTATCTTGAAGGCATCGAAGGCGCCGCCGGTGTGCGTGGTGGTCTGACCGACTTCTACAACATGCTCCAGACCGGGCTGGTCGAGCATGCCATGCTGTGGCCGGAAGCCGCCAAGACGTTCAAGATCGCCGAGGTCGCCCCCTATATGCTTCGTGCCGATCTGGGTGCAGTGAACTCAAAGACGATCACTGTGAACAAAGACTACTGGGATGGCCTGCCTGACGAAGTGAAAGACGTGCTGCAAGAGGTCGCTGTTCTTTATCGTGACCATGTGGCCGGTATCGCCATGGACCGCGCTGAAGCAAGCCGTCAGGCCTATGTTGATGGCGGTGGCACCATCGTTGAGATGGACCCGGCAGAACGTGCGGCCTGGGCCGAAGCGATGCCGAATATTGCCCAGGAATGGGCTGCAGGCCTCGACGCCAAAGGTGAGCCAGGGTCGGAGATGCTGGAGACCTATCTTGGCAAGCTGGAAGCGGCAGGGTTTACGCCCGTCCGTGACTGGTCCGAAGTCGCAACGAACTGAGACCCCAACCACTCACGGAAAGCGGATAAGTGTACCAATCGGTCCTCTCCGTGGTCTCAAGACTGGCCAACGGCATAGCAATCTCTGCCAATGCCGTTGGCACGCTTGTGGTCCTCGTGCTGGTCGCGATCGTGAATTACGATGCGATCATGCGAAACCTCTTCAACGCGCCTTTCCTCGGTGCGGTTGAGGTTGTCCAATTCTCGATGGTTCTGATCGTGTTTCTGCAGCTGCCGGACGTGTGTCGCGTGAACCGGTTGACCCGGTCGGACGGGTTCCTGACGGTGCTGGGCGGGAAATACCCCCAGACGGCCACCCGGATCCGGCAAGTGATCAACTTCATCTCCGGTGTCTTCATGACGCTGATCGCCGTCGCGATCTTCCCCGAGTTCCTCAAGATGTATGAAACACAAGATTTCTTCGGTGTTCCGGGCGTATTCACCGCACCCTGGTGGCCGATCAAACTGACGATCTTCGCCAGCGCGGTCCTGTGCGCAGTGATCTTTGCGCTCAAAGTGCTGAAAGGACGCGAAGATATCGCGCCGGTTCGTTTGCCGGAAGGAGACGACGCGTGAGCCCCGTTGAAATCGGCGCGCTGTCCGTCGTCGCCATCGTCTTTCTGGTCTATATGGGCGTCTATATCCCCATCGCGCTTGGCATGGTCAGCTTTGTCTCGATCTGGTTGATGCGCGACAATTTCGACCTTGCGATGAACCTCCTGAAAATCGCCGTGGGCGACAGCGTGATGGAGTACACCTTTGCCACGGTACCGCTTTTCACCTTCATGGGATTAATCGTCTCCAAGGCCGGTTTGGGCGCCGATATCTATGAGGTGATGAACGGTGGTTTCCGCAAAGTGAAAGGCGGCATCGGGATGGCCACGGTCGGGGCCAACGCGGTCTTTGCAGCGGTCACCGGTTCGTCCATTGCATCGGCCAGCGTGTTCTCCAAGGTCTCTGTGCCCCAGATGCTGAGCTATGACTACAACCCGCGCTTTGCCGTCGGCGTTGTCGCAGGATCCAGTGTTTTGGGAATGATCATTCCGCCCTCCGCGATGCTGATTATCTATTCTTTCGTGGCCGAGCAATCGGTGGGCGAGATGTTTCTGGCAGGTGTCGTGCCCGGAATTTTGCTGGCAGTGGCCTACGTCATCGCGATCTGGGCCATGGGGCGGTTTGCGCCAAACTATGTCGGCGGACGGTCGGGCGACGACATGGAATGGATGTCGATGCGCGAGATCGCGGACAAAACGCTACCTACAATAAGCCTGATCGTTGTGGTGCTGGGCGGCATTTACACGGGTTGGCTGACCCCGGTTGAGGCGGGAGCGGCAGGCGCGCTCTTGGGTCTTCTTATCGCCATTGCACGAGGCAAGATGTCCCTCAAAGGATTTTGGGAGGCGTTGCTTGAGACCGGCCACATCACAGCAGCAATCCTATTCCTGATTACGGCGGCGTCGATTTATTCGCGCATGCTGGGTCTGGCGGGCCTGCCGAACCAGTTGGGCGATATGCTGGACCAAAGCCAGATGACGTTTTTCTGGATCATGTTCATCTATGTCCTGATGATGATCTTTTTGGGAACGCTGTTGGATACGGCCTCGATCATCCTGATCGTTGTTCCCCTGTTCTTACCCCTGATTGAGCCAATGGGTCTAAGCCTTGTCTGGTTCGGCATTGTCACCGTTGTGGGGCCGAGATCGGGCTTTTGACACCACCGCTTGGCATAAGTTGCTTCGTGATCAAAGCGACGCTCAATGATGATCGAATATCGCTCAAGGACGTGTTCGTGGGTGCATTCCCATTTGCGCTTGTAATGCTTGTTGTCCTGATCCTTCTGATACGGTTCCCGTCCCTCAGCACCGCCATTCTGCCCTAGGAGACCCCAATGCGAAACGTAACCGCAGATAACATCACAGATGTCTTCATGGGCTATTTCGGCGAAGACACAAACCCGCGCCTTTTGGAGGTCATGGGCAGTTTGGCGAAGCATCTGCATGCGTTTGCCAAGGACGTGAACCTGACCCACGCCGAGTGGCAAAAAGCGATCGAATTCCTCGAAGCTGCGGGCGATATTTCAGATGCCGAACGCCACGAGTTTGTGCTGTTGTCTGACGTTCTGGGGCTGTCTTCCTTGGTTGATATGATCAATTCGACCGACAAAGGAACGTCGTCCAGTGTTCTGGGGCCGTTCCATATCTCTGGCGCGCCACCGATCGAATTTGGCGCGGACCTGAAACGCCATTACGAAGGTGAGGTTCTGCTGGCCATGGGGCGCGTGTTGGATCCGGACGGAAACCCTATTGAAGGGGCCGAGATTGATATCTGGCAGACCGCACCAAATGGGCTTTATTCGAGCCAGGATCCAGAACAGGACACGTACTCTTTCCACGGAATTATGACCACTGCAGCCGATGGACGGTATGGCTTCACGACGGTCAAGCCGGTCAGCTATGAGGTGCCGACTGATGGGCCAGTCGGCGATATCCTTCGTGCTACCGGGCGGCATGCATGGCGACCTTCACACCTTCATTACATCATCAAGGCTGACGGGTTCCGCCCTCTGGTGACCGAGATCTTCCCAGATGACGATCCTTACCTTGATGAAGATACTGTGTTTGGTGTCCGCAGCGATTTGGTCATGAAATACCTCGAACACCCTGCGTCTGACTTCCCGGAGGGATACGTCCTGAGCGGTAAGGTCAATGAGCCGTTCCTGATCGCCGACTTTGATCTGGTGCTCGTTCCGGAAAACTGAGTGCGGGCTTGTCCCGGGCGGCGCGTTGGGTGCAGAAGAGGGCATGTCGCGCCCAGTGTCGATCCTGAAGATCTGTCGTCTCGCCTCGTTGCTGATTGCGGCGTGTGTGAGCAACGCTTGGGCAGATCGTATTACGGTTTTCGCCGCGGCCAGCCTGAAACCCGCGCTTGATCCGATCGCAGAGCGTTTTGAGGGCGCGACCGATCACACGGTCGATATCGCCTATGCCGGGACGTCCGTGTTGGCCCGGCAGATTCAACAGGGCGCGCCCGCTGATGTCTTCGTCTCTGCCAACCCGGCTTGGATGGACCTGTTGGAAGACCAAGGCCTTATACACCCCGATAGTCGCACAGATTTGGTGGGCAACGCGCTCGTGCTGATATCGCCAAGCGATGAAGCAACGGAAGGTGAGCGCGACCTGTCTGAGGAACTGTTCGAGGGTCAGAGGCTCGCCGTCGCGCTGGTCGAAGCTGTGCCTGCCGGAATATACGCGCGCGCGGCGCTGGAGGCTTTGGGGATTTGGGACACGGTGAGGGAAAACCTGGTCCAAACCGCGAATGTTCGCATCGCATTGGCGCTGGCGGCACGTGGTGAGGTTCCTTTGGCCATCGTGTATCGAAGTGATGCGCGGTCCGCGCCACAGGACGTCGCGATTGTTGCGCGGATTGATCCTGATCTTCATCCTGAGATCCTTTATCCCGCCGCTGCAATTGCAGGGGCGAACGCAGTGGTCGCTGAGGAATTTTTGGCGTATCTCCAGAGTGATGGCGCACAGAGTGAATTTCTGAGCGCTGGCTTTGAAACACTGGACTAGGCCCGCATCATGGAGTGGTTGACCGCAGAGGAATGGAGCGCCGTGGCCCTGTCTTTGCGGGTGTCACTGTGGGCCACGCTTGCCAGCCTTCCTCTGGGCGTCTTCGTCGCATATGCGTTGGCACGTTGGTCGTTTCCGGGCAAACAGCTGCTCAACACGCTTGTCCACGTCCCGCTTGTCCTGCCGCCAGTGGTGACGGGTTACATCCTTCTGGTGGTTTTTGGGACGCGCGGCGCTGTGGGTGGCGCGCTGGCGGAAATCGGTATTGTGTTTGCCTTCCGCTGGACCGGTGCGGCGCTGGCGGCGGCAGTGATGGCGTTTCCGTTGCTTGTGAGAGCCATTCGATTGTCGATCGAGGCCGTTGATCCGGATTTAGAGGAGGCGGCCGCGACTTTGGGCGCGTCGCGCATGTGGGTTTTTGCGACGGTTACCTTCCCGCTAATCTTGCCCGGTGTCATTGCTGGGGCGTTGTTGGCGTTTGCGAAAGCGATGGGAGAGTTCGGGGCAACGATCACCTTTGTGTCGAACATCCCCGGACAGACGCAGACCATTCCGACCGCCATTTACAGTTTTTTACAAGTGCCGGGGGCGGAGGACAGCGCGGTCCGGCTGGTGGTGATCTCGATCATAATCGCGATCGGTGCGGTCCTCGCCTCTGAATGGCTTGCGCGCAAGGCGGTTGCACGAGGTGCGGGGCTGTGACGCTGGCGGTCGACATACGCCACGATTTTGGTGGCTTTTCGTTGGACGCGAAGTTTGACGCGCCGCGCGGTATCACCGCGTTGTTTGGAAGGTCGGGTTCGGGAAAAACAAGTATTGTGAGATCGATAGCGGGTTTGATTAAACCTGTCGAGGGCATCATCCGCGTGGACGATCGTGTTCTCCAAAACACGTCATCCCAGACATATGTGCCCGCGCATCTGCGGCGTATGGGATACGTGTTTCAGGATGCGCGTCTTTTTCCGCATAAGTCGGTACGCAGTAACCTGATGTATGGTGCGCAGTTCGCCAAAGGACGAACGGCAGCTGTGGGGTTAGACGATGTTGTCGAACTTCTCGGGCTTGGGGCACTTCTTGACCGCCACCCACGCACCCTCTCTGGTGGCGAGGCGCAGCGGGTGGCCATCGGCCGCGCCCTTTTGTCCGCGCCAGAGATGATCTTGGCGGACGAACCCCTCGCATCGCTGGATGAGGCGCGCAAAGCAGAGATCCTTCCATACTTTGAAGCGCTGCGCGACGAGACGCAGATCCCGATCTTATATGTGAGCCACTCCGTAAGCGAAGTGGCACGCTTGGCGACCACAGTCGTCGTTCTCAAAGACGGGCGCGTCATCGCGCAAGGCGACGCCGCGACGGTGCTGGGGGATGCACGTGTGCTTCCAACGGGTGTCCGTGACGCCGGCGCACTGCTTGAGGCGCATATCGTTCAGCAGCACGAGGACGGCTTAACTGAACTTGAAGCGGGTGGCGTGCCGTTGTTCTTACCAAGGATCAAGGGCGCACCACGCGAAAAGGTTCGCGTACGGATTGCGGCGCAAGACGTTATTTTGGCGAAAGAAAAGCCTGATGGGCTGTCGGCACTGAATATCATTCCCGGACGGGTACGTTCCGTCAGAATTGGCGACGGTCCAGGGGCGATTGTTACATTGGAAACGCCCGCGGGCGCGGTTTTGGCACGCGTCACCCGTCGTTCTGTGGTGCGTATGGGTTTGGGCGAAGGGGCCTCGCTCTACGCCGTCGTGAAGACTGTGAGCGTCGCCCCTTCAGACGTTAGTGGGCGGGTTTAATGAATGTCCCGTTCTGAAGGTCTTGCACGGCCTGAATAAGCTCGTCGCGGGTGTTCATCACAATTGGGCCGTGCCAGGCGACCGGTTCATCGATGGGCGCGCCTGAGATCAGCAGAAAACGTGCGCCTTCTGGACCGGCCTGCACGGTAACCTCATCCCCGGTTCCAAATCGGACCAACGTTCGGTCGCCAGACATATCGCGAATGTTTACCTCTTCGCCCATCACCTCTTTCTCTAGCAGAACGCCTGCAGGCTGCGATGCATCGGCAAAGGCCGCGCTGCCTTCAAAGACATAGGCGAAGGCGCGCCGATAAGTGTCTATTTTAAAGGTCTTTTTGACACCCGCCGGAACAAAAACATCCAAGTATTGTGGATTTGCGGCGATGCCGTCAACAGGGCCGTTTTTGCCCCAGAACTCTCCAACAATCACTTTCACGCGGGTGCCATCGTCATCGATGACCTCGGGGATCTCGGTACCTTTGACATCCTGATAGCGCGGCGCGGTCATTTTGAGCGATGAGGGAAGATTGCCCCAAAGCTGAAACCCGTGCATTTGGCCTTGGGCGTTTCCAGTGGGCATTTCCTGATGCAAGATGCCTGACCCTGCGGTCATCCATTGAACATCGCCTGCGCCAAGTGTGCCGTGGTTCCCAAGAGAATCTCCATGTTCAACCGAGCCCGAAAGCACGTAGGTAATCGTTTCGATCCCGCGATGGGGATGCCAGGGAAAGCCCTTTATAAAGTCCTCTTCCCGGTCATTGCGGAAATCGTCAAACAACAAGAAGGGATCGAGCATTGTCGGGTCAGTAAACCCGAACGCACGGTGCAATTTGACGCCTGCGCCCTCCATGGTTGGCTGCGCTGGCGACTGGGACAAAACGGGTCGTAGGGACATGATCGGTCTCCTTTAGGGTTGGGAGACAGATAGTGTCAGTATCTTGTGTGGCCAAGCGCACAGACTGTGCGGTTTCTATCAGGGTCTGTGAATTTTTGCTCAGGTAAGAAAAAGCCCGATAATCACGACCATCAAACCAAGCCCGGAAACGGCAAGCGCGCCGAGATTTAGAACGACAACTTTTTGGAGCCGCTCTTTGAGGGCGTCGTCATCCAGCCCGGAATTGCGGGCGCGCACCGCCATCAAGATGCAAACCACCAACATAGCCACTCCACCCAAGGTAAGAGCAGCTCCGATCCAGACGAGATATTCCATAGCCGCCCCTTACTGCGCGCGTCGTTGAGGCACAAGGGCGCTGGACAATTCGCGCCGATTGGCCACTATCAGCCGCAGAACAGGGGAAGGGGAAATTTCATGGCCCGCTTAATCGTTTACTACGCCCATCCCGGCCATCGCTACAGTCAGGTCAACGCGAAAATGTTTGCCCGCGCGCAAGCCGTTGACGATGTCACGATTGTTGATCTTTACGCCGAATATCCCCGCCACAACATCCGGGTCGATATCGAACACAAGCGATTGCTGGACCATGACATCGTCCTGTTTCAGTTCCCGCTGTTTTGGTATTCGAGCCCTTCGCTAATCAAAGAATGGGAAGACCTTGTGCTTGAGCAAGGGTTTGCCTATGGCAGCGGCGGCACGGCGTTGCAGGGGAAGTCGATGATGCTGGCCATTACAGCGGCCGGTCCCGAAGATGCGTACACAAAAGACGGGTATCAGCATCACGAACTCAGGACATTCCTGACCCCGTTCGAGCAGACGGCGCGGCTGTGTAAGATGTCATTCATCCCGCCTTACGTGCTTTACGGCTCACTCAAGGCGGCGGCAGCGGATCAGACGGGTGGGCATATCGAAGGATACGCGACCCTTGTGCAGGCGCTGAGAGACGACCGGCTCGACTTTGCCGCAGCCGCAGAACACGACGTCCTGCATCACGACACGCTTCCTATTCTGGCGGAGGTCTGATCCATGGGCGACTTTCTACAAATCTCGTTTGTGCTGCTCATCGCAGGTGTGATCGCGGTTCCGATCGCGTCAAAGTTCGGGCTGGGTTCGGTGCTTGGTTATTTGATTGCGGGCATCGTCATTGGCCCCATCTTGATCTCGCTGAATGTGGACGTGATCAGCCTTCAGCACTTTGCCGAGTTTGGCGTGGTTATGATGCTCTTTCTCGTTGGGCTGGAGTTGGAGCCCAAAAAACTGTGGGAGATGCGAACACAGCTCTTAGGTTTGGGCGGGTTGCAGATCGGCGTCACGACCCTGCTGATTATGGGGATTGCGATGCTCTTTGGTCTGCCATGGACCATCTCGCTGGCGATTGGCATGGTGTTGGCGCTGTCCTCGACCGCGATCATCCTTCAAACGCTGCAAGAGAAGGGGTTGATGAAATCCGACGGCGGACAGGCGAGCTTTTCGGTTTTGCTCAGTCAAGATATCGCCGTTATCCCGATGCTGGCCTTTATCCCTTTGCTGGCGGCGCCGGAGCTTATGGAAACCTTTGCCAGTGAGGCGGCGCATGGCGCTGATGCCGGGCATGGGGATGGTCACGGTGGTGGCCATGGCGATGGCCATGGGGACGATCATGGAGACGGACACGGCGCATCCGGGCCGGGCTTCATGGACAGCCTGCCAGCCTGGGCGCAGGCGCTGGTGACACTGGGGGCCATAGGGTTTGTGATTGTCGGCGGGTCTTACCTGACACGGCCCATCTTTCGGTTTATCGCGGTGGCCAAGCTGCGCGAGCTATTTGTGGCGACAGCTTTAATGATGGTTATTGGCATCGCTCTTTTGATGACGCTTGTGGGGCTTTCACCGGCCTTGGGAACGTTCCTTGCAGGTGTTGTATTGGCCAACAGTGAATACCGGCACGAGCTGGAAAGCGATATCGATCCGTTCAAGGGGCTTTTGCTGGGTCTGTTCTTTATGACCGTGGGGGCCAGCATCGATTTCGGTCTGCTCTTCAGCAGCATTGGTCCGGTCGTCGCGATGACACTCGGGCTGATGGCGCTCAAAGCTGCGGTGGTCTATGCACTTGCGGTAATGTTTAAGGTCGAAGGGGCCGACCGATGGCTGTTCTCGCTCGGTCTGGCCCAAGCCGGTGAATTTGGCTTTGTCCTGTTGTCGTTCACTGTCGCCAATGACGTCATTCCGCCATCCATCTCATCCCAGCTCTTGCTGGTGGTGGCCCTGTCGATGCTGCTGACGCCGCTCTGTTTCATTCTTTGGGAGCGCGTGATCGCGCCAAAATACGACTCGGATCAGGCGGAAGAGGCGGATGAGATCGATGACGAAGCGCCGATCATCATTGCCGGACTTGGGCGATTTGGCGGTATCGTGAACCGGATGCTGCGTATGGCGGGACATCATACCGTCGTACTTGACCATAATTCGCGCCAACTCGATATGGTGCGCACCTTTGGCTTCCACGCGTTCTTCGGGGATGCGACGCGCCCGGATTTGCTGCACGCGGCGGGAATTGAGAATGCGAAGATGCTGGTCGTGGCCATCGACGACAAGGATCAGGCGACAGAGCTGGTGCATTATGTGCATCACAACCATCCGCATGTGTACATTGTGGCGCGCGCGATGGACCGGAACCACGTTTACGAGCTTTATGCTGCGGGCTGTCGGGACATCATTCGTGAAACCTTTGACAGCTCCGTCAGGGCAGGGCGTTCGGCATTGGTTGCGCTTGGCATGCACCCGTTTGATGCGCAAAAATACGCACAGGACTATGAGGTCGCTGACAGACGTGCCCTCGCGGCGCTGGCAGAGGTCTACGATCCTGACCTTCCGATCCATGAGAACACGTCTTACGTTGAGCGCGCCAAGGAACTGATCGCCGAGCAAGAGGCGCAGTTGCGTGGCGACTCCGGTCGGTTCACATCTCGTGCGGAACGGGGCTGGATGCCGCCAACGCTCAAGGATGTGGCCGCCGAAGCTGAGGACGGAGCAGAGTAAGGGGCTGACGCAGGGGCAGGGCGCGCTAAGTTGGATGTCAGACAAAGAGGTTTATGATGCTCACTCGTCTGATCCCGGCCTTCATTTCCGCGCTCGTCGCTCTGCCAGTTGCGGCACAGGACCGTAGGCCCAGCCACTGCATTGCCATCGCGGATGCTGCGCCCGATATCGAATACCTGCACAAGGCGTCGTTTCGCGATGGGCTGGACCCGTTCACCGTGCGCATCAGCTATATTGATCACGCGACTTTCCTGATTCAGACGCCGGATGGAAAGGCCGCCGCGACGGATTACACGGTTTTCTGGGGATGCCGGATTTCGTGCCGACGTTGTCACCATGAACAACGCCCATGAAAGCCACTGGACCTCGATCCCGGATCCGCGCATCCCACATGTGCTTGAGGGGTGGGCGCGAGACGGCCAAGCCGCCGATCACAACATCCTCGTTGGTGAAATGCTTGTACGCAACGTCCCAACGGACGTCCGGTCGGGTTTTGAAAGTGTCCGCGAAAATGGAAACTCGATCTTTGTGTTCGAGGCGGAGGGGCTGTGCATCGGCCATCTTGGTCACCTCCACCATGAACCTGATGATGCCCAATACGCCGCATTGGGGCGGCTGGACATTGTTATGGCTGCGGTCGACGGCGGGCTGACGGTCGATGTTCCAACAATGATCCGGATTTTGAAGCGCCAGCGCTCCTCAATCGTGCTGCCGATGCATGCGTGGAGCATGTCGTCGATGCAGCAGTTTCTGGCGGGAATGTCGGATGAATTTGCCATCGAACAAGGCGGGTCGAGCATTGAAGTGTCCCTCAGGACGCTGCCCCCACGCCCGACGGTCATTGTGCTGCGGCCAAGTTTCCTGCGTGATGAGATTGGCAGCCCTTGAGCTTGGCGCAAAATCCGATACCCCTCGACTATGCTGACAC
>Ga0064014_10112_pt1 | contig 33821 bp, 34 predicted proteins | sample CrowatWCoCulture_2_FD_61584 | JGI IMG/M metagenome (GOLD analysis project Ga0064014, IMG submission 61584) | Marine cyanobacteria communities from the University of California, Santa Cruz, USA, analyzing cyanobacterial DNA methylation -... | ecosystem: Host-associated > Microbial > Bacteria >...
CAGCTACTATCCCTAAAATGGTCTAAATTTTTAACTTGTATTTCTTCTAAATAAGACATTTTTCGCTCTTTTTTTACAGAGGAAACAACTTAAGCAATTATCCCACTTTTTTGTCTTCAAGAGCTTAAGCAATTATACTTAATTATTAACCCCAGGCTTGTAGTATTTAATGCTACTTTTTGAAGTGCGGAATCTGGGGTTCAACTTTGATTTCTATTACCCCTGGACAGTCTGCGGTGACTGCGATCGGTCCTCGCTTAAATGGTAGGATAATTAAAGGTGCAGTATTTCAAGGTGATATATTGTGGGCGATCGATTCTCAACAGAATGAACTATTAAGAATTGATCAAAATACAGGATCAATCCTTGAAAACAAAGAATTAATATTAAATGGTTCTCCTTATAATATATCTGCTTTTATCGATATAGCTGTTGCACCAGATAATTCTTTTTGGTTAGCTGATAGTTGTAGTGGCATAAGACAATTTAACATTAATACAGCAGAAGTTTCATCTTCCCAAATTCTTCCTTGTAGTACAGCAGGAACTAATAATGCTTTCGATGGAATAGCGTTTTCTGATAATGCTAGTGAAGATATTCCATTGATCGCAGAAACTAATTTTTCAGATGATATTCGTCAGATTAATTTGGTAACGAGTACACAAACGGCATTATTTAATAATGTTTACTCTAATTATAATGGCAATATAGATTTAGCCGCAGTAGTAACAGTAACACAACCTGTGCCAGAACCTTTAACCATATTAGGGAGTTTAACAGCTTTAGGTTTTGGTACATTCTTCAAAAGAAAAATATCCAAGAAAAAGAACTAAAAACTTTTTTCTAATAACAATATAGCAATCAGGAATGATATAGCAATCATTTATCAGTTGTGATAATTAATGTTCAAACTGATCCCCCCTAACCCCCCTTATTAAGGGGATATCTCGATAATCTCACGAATCATTACTGATTACTATAGCTGAAAAGTCAGAACTTCTTAATATTATATTCTTCCAAATCCGATTTTGATCAATTTATGTAGTCTAAGTTGATCAAAATGGTACAACAGATTACATACTTAAAATGGTGGGTTACGGTGCCGATAAAAACTTATGATGTTTTTATCAAAATCAAATCCGCAGCTAACCCACCCTACGATCTAATTTGTTAATAAGTCTTGGGGATGAATAATAGTAATATTAGGGAGGGAAATAAAATCATTAGGATTGAAAGTTAGTAAATAAGGAATATTATGAACAATCATAACCGCAAGAAGTCTAACATCATGGGTTCTTTTCCCTTTAATATTATGATTAATAACTAATTGAAACCATTGGTTAAAAATGTATTCATTCTCTGGAAGAAAGGAAAATTGAGCAATGAATTGATGAATTTTTATGATGGTTTCTTCAGGAGTCCATCCTAACCCATTAACGTCACGAGGACGGGTTGCGACTACCCAAAATTCGATTAATACTTGGGAAGTAATTACACCTTTATTTCCTTGACTAAGAAGATGAGTAATGGTTGTAATAGCGAGAGAATGCTGCGAAGATGAAGTATCAGCAATTCTTAGTAGGATATTCGTATCTAGAAGATAGTCCATGAGTTAATCATACATCGTATCTCTATGTAAAGCTTCGTCCGGTAAATTAGCACTTTGTTTGGGTAGCGTTTCCACAAAAGCTAACCAGTTTTGAGTTCTTTCTTCAGGTGTTAATTGTTGGTTTTGTTCAGCACTTTTTTCAACAAATTTTTCTAAAGATTCATCGGTTAAGGGAGGATTAGATGATTGATGACTATCTATCCATGCTAACCAGTTAGCGGATTTTTGTTCTGGGGTAAGGTTAGGATCTGGTTTTGGAAGGGACATTTTTTGATTAAGAAATTGAGTAAAGTCTAAGACTTCTTGTTGTTTATCGGGGGGAAGTTTTCGCAGATATTCCATAACTGTTTGTTCAATGTTCATGGTAGTTAGTCTCTATAGTTTAGATAGTTTGTAGTGAGTCCTTTAGGACAATAAGAATGTTCGTCATCAAGGCTAAAGCCTTGACTACGAACTAAAAATATAGAATTAATTTAATTCTATATTCTTTCCCTTCCCCTTACCTACTTATTTAACAAAATGAGGCATTATTTCAGCAGCAGTAAATAACCCATGAATACCACGACTATGTAACGATAACCCTGCTTTAAGATAACCGAAAGCAGGTCCACAAACATTGGCTGCCATACTCGTTTCATCCCCTAATGTAAAGGTATGGGTGGATATTTTCCCTTCAAAGGTACGACCAGTTATTTGAACATTTGTACTTAAAGGTTTTTTCGAGTTACGGGTATCTACCACACCCCCAACGGTAACGCGATCGCGGGAACAAATGCCAGCTAACTCTAACATAATATCGTCAGCGTGTTCCATATTTTCTAGGGCGAGAATGCCGTTGGTTTGCTCCAGGAAAGCTTCCACCTCAGCATCACTCATAGCGTTAGCTTTATCCACGTTAAACCCTGGTAAATGGGCGATATCTTCCCTAATAGTAGCGCGGTAAGCTTCCCAGTTGGCAATACCCACACCAAAGGTTATTTTAACACTATGGATCTCGTGATAACTTTGAGCAGCAACAGCAGCCGCAGCAGTTAATAAACCTGGAGTTGCGCCACAACCAGTCATATAAGTAATGCCCGCAGCCTGTAAGTCTCCCTGTAATTGTAACAGTTGTTCCACGGCACTTGTACGCTTGAGAGCATCCACTAACACCCCTTTCCACCCCGAGGCGATAAACTGTCTTGCTACATCAGCCATAAAAGTGTTAGGAAGGTTAGGAAGAGCTAAAAAATAGCCATCCACGTTAGCCGTTTCTAGGAGGTCTTTGATACTATGGTTGCTAAGGGTTCCGTAGGAGTCTAAATAACCGATCGATCCTTGTTTGCTATATGTAGCGATCGCAGTTTGAGGGTTCAATCCTGTGTCACAATAAGCATAACCCTTGAGATCCGCCGCTGCAACCCAAGTCATTTCTTGTTTTGGGGCGAGAACTCTGGTCGCTGCCTGTCCAAGTCCCCCGAAGCCTAATATACCAACTTTCATGGTCTGATGACTACTCATTTTCATAACTATCTTTTTCTATTATGGGAGGTTATGGTCACAAGAAATATAAATTTTCATCAATTATTTGTCTTTTCCTGGCAGCTATTAATATATAAATAGAGAATAAATTATAAACTAATTATCAAGATTATGTTTCAAGTTGGGGACATTATTAGTCAACGTTATCGACTCATAGAAGTTTTGGGAAAGACAGCTATTGGCCATCAAACTTGGTTAGCGGATGATTTATTTTCCCCTATTGACTTATATGCTACACGAAAAAAACAATTACCTTGGTTAAAGTGGGTTTTTGATGTAAATCAGGTTTTCCGTTCTAAGGTTTATGAAAAAGTTACAGTTAAGTTATTAGCATTTAATCCCCAACTTTCCTGGGAACAATTTAAACTATTTGAACGAGAGGCTAAAGTTTTACAAGGGTTATCTCATTCTTTTATTCCCCGTTATCGTAACTATTTTGAACTATCTGAAGAACAGGGTAATGGTATTCCTTGGTTTGGTTTAGTGGAAGATTATATTCCTGGAAAATCTTTACAAGAGCTATTAGAAAATGGCGAAAGATTCTCTGAATCTAAAATTAGACAAATTGCTGTAAAAGTTCTCAAAATATTGATTTATTTACACGAATTAAATCCCCCCGTTTTGCATCGAGATATTAAACCCAGTAATTTGATTTTAGGGGAAGATAATAACATTTATTTAATTGATTTTGGTGCAGTTCAAGATCAAAATTCGGTGACAAATATCAGTTTTACTGTGGTGGGAACCAGTGGTTATACTCCCTTAGAACAATTTTGGGGTAAGGCGGTTTTTTCCTCTGATCTGTACGCATTAGGAGCAACATTAATTCATCTTCTTACAGGTATTTCTCCCACGGAATTACACGACCAAGATTATCAAATTGAGTTTCCAGATCAAGGTAAAATTAATCCTAGTTTGAAAGATTGGTTAACCGCTTTAGTTGAGATTAAAATGTCTCAACGTTATGAAACATCTAGAGAAGCATTAACCGCTTTAAAAACAGGTAAAATAAAGAATAAAAAGAAGAATAATAGGTTACTTAAATCAGATAAAAAAGAGGACTTAATAACAAAACTAAGATTAACCAAAACAGATAATTCTCTACAAGTTATAGTTCCTTCATCTCAATTAAAACTATTCAAAAAAATATTAAAGCTAGAAACAAACTTAATGAATAACCAGTTAGAGTTAAGTCGAGTTATTCCTTTATTCAGTATTTCTGGTCTGTTTTTGATTCCATTTACCTTAACTTTTACAGGTATTCTAATCCAAAATCCATCTTTTATTATAGCATCTTTGGAAATAATGGGAGGGATGAGTTTTCTAATTATCTTGGTACTTTTATTGTTGTATATAATTAGTAGAATGAGTGCAAAAACTTGTTTTTTGTTAGATAAAGAAACATTAAAGATACAAGAAAAAATCTTAGGATTCGAGTATGATCAAGAAGAAGAATGTAAAAAGAACATCATCGGAATTTTTATCCATGAATTACGTCATCGCTATGACGTGACTATTAACACTAGAAAAATGATTTATCAATTGGGTAATAAATTAACAGAAGAAGAGGCTATTTGGTTAGCAAAAGAAATTGAAAATTGGTTAAATTAAGATTAGAACAATTATGTTTAAATCTGGAGAAATTTTGGTTCAAAAATACCAACTAAAACAAAGATTAGGCCATACAGCAACTGGCCATCAAACTTGGTTAGCAATAGATAAGCTATCCCAGGAAAATATTACCCTAAAATTATTAGCATTTAGTCCTCAAATGCAATGGGAAGAGTTAAAATTATTTGAACGAGAAGCGAAAGTTTTACAGTCTCTTCAACACGAGAGAATACCTAAATATCGAGACTATTTTGACGTAGATAAAGACTTAGGTGGTGGGGTTGCTTGGTTTGGTTTAGTACAAGATTATATCCCCGGAGCATCGTTACAAGAATTATTAGAAAGAGGGAAAATTTTTAGTGAGAAAGAAACCTATAATATTGCCCTACAAATATTAGAAATTTTGGTTTATTTACATCAACTAAACCCTTTAGTTATTCATCGAGATATTAAACCCAGTAACTTAATTTTAGGGAAAGAGAATCATATTTATTTAATTGATTTTGGTGCAGTACAAGCACAAGGAGCTATGACTGGTGTAACATTTACAGTGGTGGGAAGTAGTGGTTACGCCCCGTTAGAACAATTTTGGGGTAGGGCGGTACCAGCTTCAGATATTTATGCGTTAGGGGCAACTTTGATCCATTTATTAACAGGAATAGCCCCCGTTGACTTACCTCATAAAGATTCTCAAATTCAATTTTCTGATAAAGTTAATATTGCTAATTATTTTATTTATTGGTTAGAAAAAGCGACTAATATTGCTATAGAAAAACGCTTTCAAACAGCGCAACAAGCTCTAAAAAGTTTAAAGAATAAACAAAAATCTGATTTAATTACTAATTCAAATAATTCTCACAATAAACTAACTCAACCAAATTATAGTCGTTTCAGACGTGATGTAAAAGACAATAAACTATCTTTATATTTACCTCCTAAACTAACCTATAAAATGGGCAATACTAGCCTATTTGTCATGATCTTTGTCTTGGGAATTATTACCTTAACATTTTTCCCTTTTTCTCTCTTAGTTTTATTATTTGTTTATCGATATTGTCAAGACATGAGGGTTGTATTTTTAGAACAATCTTTTAAAATACAAAGAACTATTTTGGGATTAACTTACCAGTCTATTCATGGTTCAAGTGATGATATTCTTGGGGTTTTCTTGTATGGTAGTTCTAACAATTATCAAGTGAGAATTAGAACAAAAAAGAGAAGTTATATTATAGGAGAAAATCTCAGAGAAGAAGAATGTGCTTGGTTAGCCAAAGAAATTCAAGATTGGTTATATTATCATGGTAAGTAGGGTGGGCAATGCCCACCTTACCCGCTAAGAAATAAAGTTAGACAGTTGCCATAACTTTAGCTTCTTTAGCTTGCATAACTTTCATTAAATCTAACATCCGGTTAGAATAACCCCATTCGTTGTCGTACCAAGAAACAACTTTAAAGAAGTTAGAATTTAATTCGATACCAGCTTGAGCATCAAAAATACTAGAGCTAGGATCTCCATTAAAGTCCATAGAAACTACATCTTCATCGGTGTAACCTAACACACCTTTTAACTCACCGTTTGCTGCTGCTTTCATAGCTGCACATATAGATTCATAACTGGTAGCTTTTTCGGTTTTAAAAGTTAGATCAACCACAGAAACATCAGGGGTGGGAACCCGTAAGGCCATCCCCGTTAACTTACCTTTTAACTCAGGAATCACCAGAGTCACCGCTTTAGCCGCCCCTGTGGATGCAGGAATGATGTTTTGGGCTGCACCTCGTCCACCCCGTAAATCTTTCTTGCTAGGACCATCTACGGTGGGCTGAGTGGCTGTCATGGCGTGTACTGTAGTCATTAACCCTTCTGCTAGGCCAAAGTTATCGTTGATTACTTTAGCAATGGGGGCCAAACAGTTGGTAGTACAACTGGCATTAGAAACAATGTAATCCTTGGTAGGATCGTATTGATCATCGTTCACACCCACAACAAAGGTGTTAACTTTTTCAGGATCTTTGGTGGGGGCAGAAATAACCACCCGTTTTGCACCAGCTTTGAGGTGTTTACTAGCGGTTTCGTGGGTGGTGAATAACCCGGTGGACTCTACCACATAATCTACCTCAAGTTGTCCCCAAGGTAATTCTTCGGGGTTGCGAATGGCAAAACAAGGAATAAGTTTACCATTGACCACAATACCCTCATCTGTGGCTTCCACGGTGCCATCAAAACGCCCGTGAGTGGAATCATATTTGAGTAAATAGGCGATATTCTTAGCAGGGACGAGATCGTTGATTCCTACAAATTCAAAGTCAGGGTTATTGATACCTGCACGAAAGACTAATCTACCGATACGGCCAAAACCATTAATGCCAACTCTAATTTTTGCCATGAGAGAAACTCCTGAAAAATGAACAATTTTTGAACTTGAAGGGAAAAAATAATACTGTTTGCTTATTCCATTGAAGGAAGATTAATTATTCATATCGTAAGGTTATTTTGCAGAATTTTCTCAATATCAACAAAGTTTTTAGATTGTTGACACTCCTTAATTTAAGGTTAACTTAGAAGAAACATTATATAACAAAACAAAGTAAACAATAATTAAAATAAAATTAATTATTTAAACAGAAAATTAAAGTTAGACAAAAGAAAAGGTAAACTAGGAAAAGTTATATAATGAAAACTTAATCATTATTAAAAATAATGACAGATAGGAAGGTGGGCAAATTAGAAAATCATTAGAGTTACTTATAATAGAGAAAAGTTTGCCCACCCTACAACTAAATTATCAAATTATGTCTTTACTTTCTTTATCTCAACTGGCTAATTTTAAAACATCCCATCATGACAGTGAACAACGTTTAATTGTTACTGGTATGTCTTGGGATGAATACGAACAGTTCATAGAATCATTGGGAGATAGTGCTGCTTATCGAACGATTTATTTAGAAGGAGTATTGGAAATCATGTCACCGAGTCGCCGTCATGAAGTTAGCACAGAAAATATTGGTCGATTATTAGAAGTATATTTAGAAGTAGCAGAAATTGATTTTTGGGGACTGGGTTCGACAACCTTACGGGTTAGAAAAGGAGAAGCAGGAAAAGAACCTGATAAATGTTATTGTTTAGAAACAGAAAAAGAATTCCCTGATCTCGCTATCGAAGTTATTGTTACCAGTGGCAATATCAAAATATTAGAGGTATATCGTCGCTTAGAAATCAAAGAAGTTTGGTTATGGCAAGATGATCAACTCAATGTCTATTATCTCGAAAATGAGCAGTATTCTCTCCAAGAAAAAAGTCAACTTTTACCCAATTTAAACCTTAACTTACTCTGTCAATTTATCAATCATCCTAACCCTCGTTTAGCTATGAAAGAGTTTAGAGAAAAATTGTAAATTTAGAATTTAGAATTGACACTTACTACAACGGAAGTACAAGGTTAACAATAGATTAAGTGAGAAGAAAAAACTAAAATATAAAAAAAATACAAAATTTACATTGATTTTATCATCATAAAGTATTATATTAAGCCATGAGTCCTAATCTTGACTTCATCAACGGGAAAAATATTAATATTTTCGCCTGTTAAACCTTCAAAATTAAAAATCATTGGAGTGATAATTAATGGTTGCAACACCCGATAAACCACAAGTAGAAGAAACTCCCCTATCTCCCGAAGAATTGAGAAAAATTCATGCTTACTGGCGTGCTTGTAACTATTTAGCCGTTGGCATGATTTATCTAAAAGATAATCCTTTACTCAAAGAAACCCTCACAGAAGACCACGTTAAAAACCGTTTATTAGGTCACTGGGGATCAAGTCCTGGCTTAAGTTTTATCTACATTCATCTTAATCGCCTGATCAAAAAATACGATTTAGATGTTGTTTACATGGCAGGACCCGGTCACGGTGCGCCAGGAATTTTAGGGCCAGTTTATTTAGAAGGAACCTACTCCGAAGTTTACCCCGAAAAAAGCGAAGATGAAGAAGGAATGAAAGCCTTTTTCAAACAGTTTTCCTTCCCCGGTGGTATCGGTAGTCATTGCACCCCAGAAACCCCCGGTTCCATCCACGAAGGAGGGGAGTTAGGTTACAGTTTATCCCATGCCTACGGATCTGTGTTAGATAACCCGGATCTGATCACCGTTGCTGTGGTAGGGGATGGAGAAGCAGAAACAGGACCTTTAGCTACTGCATGGCATTCTAACAAATTTATCAATCCTATCCGAGACGGCGCAGTATTACCCGTTTTACACCTCAACGGTTATAAAATCGCTAACCCCACCATTTTAGCTCGGATCTCTCACGAAGAATTAGAATATCTTTTCAAAGGGTACGGTTATAAACCCTATTTTGTAGAAGGATCTGATCCCGATCTCATGCACCGAGCGATGGCCGCAACCCTAGAAACTGCGATCGCAGAGATTAAAGAGATCCAAAAAGAGGCCCGTAGCAGTGGTGTAGCTAAACGTCCCATGTGGCCCATGATTGTGTTACGCTCTCCTAAAGGATGGACCGGTCCCAAACAAGTTGATGGTAAAAAGACCGAAGACTTCTGGCGATCGCACGAAGTCCCCCTATCAGGAATGCACGGCAACCCGGAACATATCAAGGTATTAGAAGACTGGTTAAAAAGCTATAAACCGGAAGAACTTTTTGACGACAACGGAACACTGTTACCGAAGTTAAAAGAGTTAGCACCCACAGGAAACCATCGTATTAGTGCCACCCTTTATTCTAACGGTGGTTTATTGCGGAAAGACCTGAAAATGCCTGATTTTCGGGAGTATGGGGTAGAAGTGGACAAACCTGGTGCAGTAGAAGCGGAAAATACCCGTCCCTTGGGTGTATTTTTACGGGATGTCATGGCCAATAACATGAACAGTTTCCGTGTCTTTGGACCAGATGAAACCGCGTCTAACCGTCTCAATGCTATCTACGAAGTCAGCAAAAAAGTCTGGATGGCTGATATTATTGATGCAGATGCAGACGGAACAGAGATCACCACCGATGGTCGGGTGATGGAAATGTTAAGCGAACACACCCTATAAGGATAGTTAGAAGGGTATTTATTAACCGGTCGTCACGGCTTTTTCCACACCTATGAAGCCTTTGCCCACGTAGTTGATTCTATGTTTAATCAACACGCAAAATGGTTAGATATTTGTAAGAATGAAGTACCTTGGCGCGCGCCCATTTCTTCTTTAAATATAATGCTTTCTTCCACGGTTTGGAGACAAGATCATAACGGTTTCTCCCACCAAGATCCCGGATATGTGGACTTAGTTACTAATAAGAGTGCCGATGTGGTTCGGGTGTATTTCCCCCCGATGTTAACACCCTATTATCCGTTGGAAACCACTGTTTAAACAGTAAAGATTACGTCAATGTTATTGTTGCCGATAAACAAAAACATCTGCAATATTTGACCATGGACGAAGCCATCAAACACTGTACCAAAGGTATAGGTATTTGGGAATGGGCCAGTAACGATGACTGTGGAAAAGCTCCCGATGAACCCGATGTAATTATGGCTTCTTGTGGTGATGTTGCCACGAAAGAAGCGTTAGCCGCAACTGCTATTTTAAGGGAAGAGTTTCCTGATTTAAAAGTCCGTTTCATTAACGCAGTGGACTTGTTTAAACTGCAACCAGCAGAAGAACATCCCCACGGACTTTCCTCTCGTGAATTTGACACTTTATTTACAGTTGATAAGCCCATAATCTTCAATTTTCATGGCTATCCTTGGTTAATTCATAAATTAACCTATCGTCATACCAATCACCATAATCTTCATGTTCGTGGCTACAAAGAAAAAGGGAATATTAATACACCTTTAGAGTTAGCCATGAATAACCAAATTGATCGTTTTAACTTGGTTTTAGATGTAATTGATCGGGTTCCCAAGTTAGGATCTGCTGCTGCTTATGTTCAACAACGGATGAAAAATGCCATCATTGAACATCGGGCTTATGCTTACGAAAATGGTATTGATAAACCAGAGATTACTGACTGGAAATGGCCTTTTTAAAAGTCATTCAAAGTAACATATTCTTCCAGAATAATAATAAATTATTGTGAGGAAAAATATAGGGGCTTAATAATATTAAGCCCTTCCTACAATCTCTTACTAAACGTGAGTTAGGAGTTAGGAGTTAGGAGTTAGGAGTTGGAGTTTTTTCCATGAAATATAGTTATTTCGGCTTAGCTGTTTAAGAGTCACTTTTTAACAGGTTTTTAAAGAATTTAGAGAATAATCCCAAACCACCAAAACCGAGTATTCCTAAAATATGTGATGATTCAGGAACAGCTTGAGGTGTATTAATAGTAACAATGGCAGCTAAATCTCCTCTACCGGAATTAAATTGAGGGATGATATTGTTAAATAAAATATTTGTTGTCAAAGTATTTACGTCAGTTTCAAAAATATCATCCCTAAAACTAATATCATACAGAAATAAACTATCATCATTTCCATTATCAGAAAACGTAGCACCTGCATAACCAGAAGTGCCGATTGTGTTAATAAAAGATAATTCTGCGGTAGTTATATTAAGAGAAAGCAAACTGCTTGAACTAATTAAGTAAAATAAATTATTAGTGTCAACTGCAATATCAGAAGTAGAACTAAGGTTATAGGGGGAACCATTTAAAGTTAATTGTTGAGGTATTCCTATAATTGTTCCATCATTAGGATTAATCCGTAAAACTTCATTATTATTAGAATCAATAACCCAAAGATCATTATTTTCAAAAACAGCCCCCCTTATTTGTCTTCCACTCAGTAAAGAACCAATAGGATTAATTTCTGAAATTCCTGGATTAATTGATATTAGAGTTGAGCCTGAAGCCGTTAAGCGAAAGCCAAATAAATTTCCTAAATTATTAATAGCTAAGCCATCGGCATCAATACTAGAACCACCTAATGTTAAAGCACCAAAATTGTAATTGCTCACCGCAATAAAAAATCTGTCTTGACAACATAAAGGTAAAATCGGGGATTTTTATGTATAGTGGGGGTTATGACCACAAATGCTACCATTGATTCAAAGCTAGTTAGAGCTATCGCCGATGAACAGTTGGCGAACAACGTCTTCATGATTGAGTGGCTAGTCAAGGCACAACAACAGTTATCTCTTCAACAAAGACTGATTGACCAGCAACAACAACAAATCTCTACACAACAGCAAGAAATTGAAAAATTGAAAGAAGAGAGAGATAAGCTAAAAAACCGTAACTCAAAAAACAGTTCAGTCCCCCCATCATCAGACCAACTAAAAAAGCCTTCTGACAAAAAGAAACGCAAAAAAGGATTTAAACGCGGACCAAAATATGACCACCCAGGGAAGACCCGTAATGGTTTTGGTCAGCCCGATAAGATAGTCCCTTTAGAACTAGAAAACTGTCCTGTTTGTGGGGGTTCAGTGGAACGAGATGAAGTAGTTCCCGAAAAAGTCCAGCAAGTGGCTGAAGTAGTAGACCAACCCATAGAAATCAGGGAATATCGTCGCGGATTCTATAAATGTCCTAGTTGTGGATGGTCAGATTACAGTCCTGTTCCATTGGGAGTTAAAGAAGGATTCAGTTATGGGGCGCGATTAAGTAGCATCGTGGGCTGGCTTGGCTATGGGGGTAATCTTACATGGCGTAAACAGGAACATTTTATAGAGTATGTCTTTGGCATTCCCATTTCTCAAGGGAGCCTTGCCAAAATGCACAAATGGTTTCAAGAAAGTTTAGAACCCTTGACCCAACAGTGGTTAAAGTACATCCAGCAGCCAGGAATCCGATGTGTTGACGAAACCAGTTATTGCATCGATGGCATCAAGTATTGGGTTTGGGTAGCCACATCAAATGAGGTCTGTGTGTTGATGTTGGCTCCCACTAGAAGCTCCGCAGAAGTCGAGAAATTGTTAGGAGCAGATTTTAAGGGCATCCTCACCAGTGACTGCTATAGTGCCTACTTTAGACAAAGTGCGATGGACAAACAGAAATGTCTGGCACATTTAGAACGAGAGTTAGAGTCCCTTAAAACCAGTCGTTTTCAAGCGAATCGAGAATTTGCTGCCGATGTACAGCAAGTTTTAGCAACCGCCCGTATCCATTATCGTCATTATCATGGTCGAAATTTAACCCTTGAAGACTTAGGCTCCAAAAGAACAGAAGTCGAGAACTCACTGCAAAAGATTTTTAAAGCAACTCCCAAAAAAGGATGGCCTTATGATGCACAAAGATTGATTAACCGTCTCAAACGTCATTGGGAAGAGTGGTTCACCTTTCTAACTTATCCTGAAGTCAAACCAGATAATAATGATGCTGAGAGAGCTTTACGTCCCATTGTCATTCACCGCAAAGTAAGTGGGGGAGCAAGAAGCGACTGGGGTGCAGAGTTAGTCACCCAAATGTTCAGTTTTTTAGAGACCATGAGATTACAGGGGCAAAATGCCATTGTCCAATTATGCGAATTATTGTCATTAGCTGGTCGGAGTCCCCCAGGATTAGAGATGTAAAAGGCTCCGGAGCCGATGGGGGATAGATTTTTCTTGATCGCCCTATCTCTCTGCACAAAAATACACAGGGTTAGCGGATAATCTCCGCTAACAAAAAACTATCTTACTATTTTTTTTCTCATATTGTTGTTTTTATTTGAGGTTTTTAAAAGACTTGATTCTGGGAATGTTAGTCATTAAAATAGCCGTAATAAATTAGCTTAAATTTTACGCTAAATCACAGGGCTTATATTTTTGTTGACTCAACTGATGTTGTTTGTAGTGCTTTTCAATAAGACTTTTTTGTTGCGGTGAGCAGTTACCCAAAATTTGTAAAAGATGATCCATCTTCTTCAAAAGAATATAAATTAGCAGGAGGCGCACTAAATGGATCAGAATCAATTGCACGGGATTTGAGTCCATAAACAATAGCCTCTTGGAGGAATAATTAAGCTAACAGTCATAGTAACAGTTCCAGCAATAATAGAAGTTAGTTTAGGTAAAAATTGGGTATTCATGTTATGAATTTTCTGTAAATCTATATTTTCTACCTTAACTATCGAGTAAAATCACTAAATATGAAAACCGTATTAACGCTAATATTTAAGCAATTTATATTAGGTATTTCCTGAAAAACACTGTGGTTTAATCATACTAAGTGTGTGATACTACTTAAGTATGACAGTTATAGTCTTTTTAAATAAGTTTGACAGACAGCAGTGTGAGCATCTTGCTCACTATTTCAACAAGAAAGATAATAAATTGTGTATCATTTCCCTGTTGCCTTCTACTCAAAGTTAATTATCACAACTGATTACTGATTGCTCTAGAAACCTTGTTAACTTAAAGAATCACCCGTTACACTAAAAGGAGTGTTAACATATCTTTATAAAGTGCGATTGCCATGCAAACAGTTGATCTTTCTTCCAACACCTCCCCCAACGGACAATACTGGCAATGGCAAGGCCATAATATCTACTATGTCCAAGCCGGAAAACAACAGTCCAACCATCCTCCTTTATTATTAATACATGGGTTTGGTGCATCTACAGATCATTGGCAGAAAAATATTGCTCAATTACAAGAACATTTTGAAGTCTGGGCCATTGACTTATTAGGTTTTGGTCGCTCTGGAAAACCCGAGTTACAATATAGTGGGGATCTTTGGCGAGATCAATTGAAGGATTTTATTACAGAAATTATCGGGCAACCTGTTGTCTTAGCAGGTAACTCTTTAGGGGGGTATGCTGCCCTTTGCGTTGCTTCTCAATGTCCAGAAACCTCGAAAGGACTGATTTTACTCAACAGTGCTGGACCCTTTAGTGATACTCAAAAAGCCAGCAAACCCAACATAATTCAAAAAACCATCCGCTCTGTCTTATTACAACCTTGGGCGAGTAATTTACTGTTTCAATATATGCGCCGTCCTAAAAATATTCGTAAGACACTGAACAAAGTTTATTACAATCAAGAAGCGGTTACAGACAAGTTAGTTGATGATATTCATCGTCCTTCTTGTGACCCAGGGGCAGCACAAGTATTCGCCTCAGTTTTTAAGACACCACAAGGAGAAACCGTTGACAAATTATTAGAACAACTATCCCATCCCTTATTAATGTTGTGGGGAGAAAAAGATCCTTGGATGAATACACAAGAAAGAGGGGAAAAATACCGTCAATATTACCCCAACTTAACAGAACACTATCTAGAAGCTGGTCATTGTCCCCACGATGAAATACCCGATCGCATTAACCAATTAATTAAAGATTGGGCGACAAAACAGTGATCGGTTATCAGTGATCAGTGAGCAGTTTTTTATTGTCTGACATAAAAAAACTCTAAAAATATCGATTAAGTGGGCAATAAGGGGCTACAACCAAAGGATAAGTCATTAAGTATACCAAGACAAAGCTTATGAAAATTGCTCACAATATCACTGAGTTAATTGGCCATACCCCCCTTGTTCAATTAAATCGCATTCCTCAAGCAGAAGGTTGTAAAGCGCAGATCGTTGTCAAATTAGAAGGCATGAACCCGGCAGCATCCGTCAAAGATAGAATTGGCGTGAATATGATTAATGCTGCCGAAAAAGAAGGATTTATCATTCCCGGTAAAACCCTCTTAGTTGAACCCACTTCCGGGAATACAGGTATTGCCCTGGCAATGGCAGCAGCGGCCAAAGGATACAAGTTAATTTTAACCATGCCCGAAACCATGAGCCAAGAACGCCGGGCTATGTTAAAAGCTTATGGAGCGCAGCTAGAATTAACCCCAGGTAGCGAGGGGATGGGCGGTTGTATTCGTCGGGGCCAAGAATTAGCAGAAACCCTGCCCAACGCCTATATGTTACAACAATTCAATAATCCAGCTAACCCCGAAATTCACCGTTTAACCACCGGCGAGGAAATTTGGGAAGATACCGATGGACGGGTAGATTTTTTGATCGCTGGCGTAGGAACCGGTGGCACCCTTACCGGTGTAGCTGAAGTAATTAAGCAGAAAAAACCCAGTTTTCAGGCGATCGCAGTTGAACCCACCAGCAGCCCCGTTTTATCAGGAGGCAGCCCAGGAGGACACAAAATACAAGGGATCGGTGCCGGTTTTGTGCCTGGGGTGTTGAAAGTGGAATTGATCGATGAAGTTGTCACCGTCACCGATGAGGAAGCAATGAGTTATGGGCGACGTTTAGCTAAAGAAGAAGGACTATTATCCGGTATTTCTACGGGGGCTGCTTTATGCGCTGCCATTAAAGTTGGGCAAAGACCCGAAAATATCGGTAAACTGATCGTAATGGTTCAACCCAGTTTTGGAGAACGTTACTTAAGTACACCTCTTTTCCAAGATGTCGAACCGCCTCAACTGGCTATGGTTCATTAAGCAAAGGGTTGCTTGCTGTCCTCTCGTTCCCTAAACTGTAATGACATCCACTAATCATTATCACATCCTCGAAGTTAGCCAAACTGCGAGTCAAACAGAAATTAAAAAAGCATATCGTCGTTTGGCTAAACGGTTTCACCCAGATAGTCAACATAAAAAGGCTAATCATGAACAAATTATCCTGATTAACGCCGCTTATGAGGTTTTAGGAGATCCTCAACGACGACAAAGCTACGATCAGCAGTTGATACCTAATTATCCTTCTTTTCAACGACAACAGAGGACAGCCCGAGCCCAGTCTTATTATCATAATTGTCGTGCTGCTGAACAGGTTTCTGTTGGTTTAATTGATCAATGGTTGAAAACGGTTTATCGTCCCATTGACCGTTTAATTTCGCGTATTTTATCCCGTTTAAACGAGCAAATTGATGATTTGGCCGCCGATCCTTTTGATGACGAATTAATGGCGGTTTTTCAAGATTATGTTCGTTGTTCTCGTCATGATTTACAACAAGCAAAAAGCATATTTTCTGGACAACCTAACCCCCCGAAACTAGCTAAAATAGCAGCTATTCTTTACTATTGTTTGAATCATATTGGGGATGGCATTGAAGAGTTAGAATGGTTCTCTTGTAATTACGATGACTCCCATTTACATACGGGTCAAGAATTATTTAGAATTTCCTATAGATTATTAAAAGAAGTCCATCATAATGTAGCCTCAATCTCTAATATTTAAAATAAATAGTAACACAAGCATCCTGCTTGTCTAAGCTCAAAAGAAAATAAAATAATTTAGTTTAATTAAATATTCTGATCCCTAAATCTTAAAAATAAACCTAATGACTAACACATCTAACCTATCAGAAAAAATCGCTAAATTTTATGACACCTCCAGTAATTTATGGGAAAAAACTTGGGGTGAACATATGCACCACGGCTACTATGGAAGAGGCGGAAACTATAAACTTGATCGTCGTCAAGCACAAATCAATTTAATCGAAGAACTATTAATTTGGGCTGATATTAAAGAGGTTTCTAACTTAGTTGATGTGGGGTGTGGGATCGGAGGCAGTACCCTTTATTTAGCTGAAAGATTTAACACCAAAGCAACAGGAATAACTCTATCTTCTGTACAGGCAAATAGAGCCACGGAAAGAGCTAGTGAGTTCAAATTAGAAGAAACAGTACAGTTTCAGGTGGCTGATGCCCTAAATATGCCCTTTCCAGAGGATAATTTTGACCTGGTATGGTCTCTAGAAAGTGCGGAACATATGCCCGATAAAAAGAAATTTTTTCAAGAATGTTATCGGGTATTAAAACCCGGTGGTACTTTTCTTTGTGTAACTTGGTGTCATCGTCCCACTAATTCTTGGGCAGGGGAATTAACAGAAGAGGAAAAACAACATTTAGAAGAAATCTATCGGGTTTATTGTTTGCCTTATGTCCTATCTTTACCCGAATACGAAACCATTGCCCAGGACTGTGGTTTTAGTAATATTAAAGTAGATGATTGGTCAATGGAAGTAGCACCTTTTTGGGATATTGTAATTGACTCAGCTTTGAATTTAGAAACGATCGCCGGTTTATTAAACAGTGGTTGGCAAACGGTACAAGGAGCGTTATCATTGGGGCTGATGAGTCGAGGTTATGAACGGGGTCTAATTCGTTTTGGCTTAATTTACGGACAAAAATAGTAAATTTTTGGTTAGGTTTTTTCAAGCTTTTGCTCGAACCATAGCACAGCACTCCGACTTTGTGAGAGAATATTTAACTAAATAGGGGTTGTCTCTTTCAATCTAATGGTTTTTTGGAAACGATTGTTTAATAATACGGATACATCAAACACTGACCAAAAGCCCCAATTTAAAGGGGAACCGGTCAACTTGACAGGCCACACCGATGGCCAAACACGGATCTTTTTCACCCGAGAAAGAGAGATCGATCTCTACGAACTAGAAGAATTATGTGATGCTGTGGGGTGGGCCCGTCGTCCCCTACCGAAAGTTAAGCGCGCACTCACCTATAGTTTTATGGTGGTGTCGGCCTGGGAAGTCAAAGGACAACGTAGGCGTTTGATTGGGTTTGCCCGTGCAACTTCCGATCACGCCTTTAATGCGACGATCTGGGATGTGGTAATACACCCAAGGTTCCAGAGTAAAGGACTAGGGAAAGGGATGATGAAGTATATGATTCGTCAGCTAAGAAGCGAAGATATTAGCAATATTACCCTCTTTGCCGATCCCCAAGTCGTAGAATTTTACCGTCGTTTAGGTTTTGTTCTCGACCCGGAAGGAATAAAAGGGATGTTTTGGTACCCAGATTAGGTTATAATGGTTTGGGAAAGTTACGGGATGTAGCGCAGCTTGGTAGCGCGCCTGCTTTGGGAGCAGGATGTCGTAGGTTCAAATCCTGCCATCCCGATTGATCTATCTTAAATAGCATTGTATAGGTTTCGTGAAGCAGAAATTCATGAACTCTTAATGGAAATCAACGTCATAATTTCATAGGAGCGTGTACCATAGTATGAAAATAGATGAAAGGGTTTGCTTATGGTTCATGATTCCTTCATCTGTCATGGTTGGCTAACGTAAACTGCCTCCTGATTCCCGTTCGATATCGATAAAAAACTATGAACAATATCATAAAATACTTGTGCCGTCATCATTCACTCTTTTTAGGTGGAACTCTAGCTGCGATTTTCTTACACACTTTAGCCCTACCTGTAAATAGTGCGCCTGAACCAGAAGTTCTAGAAAATAATCCCAAAGCCATTGTGGACGAAATCTGGCAAATTGTGAATAACGAATTTGTCAATCCAGATTTTAATCGGGTTAATTGGCAAGAAAAACGGAGAGAATTATTATCCCAAGATTACGATAGTCCAAAACAGGCATATAAAGCCATTCGTGAAGCCCTAGAGGACTTAAGCGACCCCTATACCCGCTTTTTACCCCCCAATGAATTTTCTGTGTTAACCAGCCAAACCGTCGGAGAAGTATCGGGTATTGGGGTGAGATTAGCCATCGATAAGCGTACCAGCGAAATTTATATCGTGGAAGCAGTGAAGAACTCTCCTGCCATCAACGCAGGATTAAAACGAGGCGATCGCCTGATTCGCATTAACGGCAAACCCACAGCTTTAATGAGTATAGAACAGGCCAAAGAAGCTCTTGCTGGGGAACTGGGAACAGAAGTCAGTTTACAACTATCACGACGGAATAAAGGGGTGTTTCAAGTTACTTTGGAACGAGCGCAAATCGAGATTCCTGCAGTAACTTACAACCTTCAAGAAGACGGAAGCCATCGCATCGGTTATATCAAACTCGATGAGTTTAGTTCCCACGCTACCGAACAAATGAAATTAGCCATCGAAGACTTAGGACAACAAGAGGTTTCTGGCTATGTTCTCGATCTACGGGGCAACCCTGGAGGACTATTGTTCGCCAGTGTGGACATTGCTCGTCTTTGGTTGAAAAAAGGAGAAATTGTCAGTACAGTTGATCGTAGAGGAGGCGATCGCCATTTCTTGGCTAATGGTACTTCCTTAACCGACTTACCCTTAGTCATTTTAGTCAATGAATGGTCGGCCAGTGCCAGTGAAATTTTGGCTGGGGCCCTCAAAGAAAACGGTCGTGCGACGGTAGTGGGGACTAGCACCTATGGTAAGGGTACAGTGCAGTCTGTTCATAACCTTTCCGATGGTTCCGGGTTAGCGGTAACTATAGCCCGTTATTACCCCCCCAGTGGCACCGATATCAACCAGAAAGGCATTAGTCCTAATGTTTATTTAGAGTTGACCATGGAGCAAGCAGTTCGCCTCAAAAACGATCCTAGCTTGATGGGAACCAATGCTGATCCCCAATACACAAGGGCTGTTTCTATTTTAAAAGGTCGCACTCAACCCATTTCTGCCCCTGCAACTCCTAAACCTGTTGGACTGCGTTGGGAAGAGTTACAAGAAACCCTCAAAGATCCCGATCCTCGCTGGGAAAGAATGCAGGAAACAGTCAATTAATCAAAAAAAAAGAATATTAGGAAATTGATCTGATTAGGGGTAGATGTTAACATCATGCCCTTTTTTTAATGGAAGTTTATCAATATTTTGCTTCTCTTTTTTGTCGTCATTTTATCTAGAAATAATCGTGATTAATAACTTTTCTCAACCCAGAAAATCAATAGTTGGGTCTAAAACCCCGCCTTTTAAGGCGCATAGTTTTTGAAGCGGAGCATAAATCTCTGTTTCAAAAACAACTTCTGTGCGATAGCGCGCCCTACGTAGTGAGGAACTTCTGACTTCTGACTTCTGACTTCGTTAATGGGGGCGACTAACTGGGCTTTAAAACCTGTATTTTGCTAAAATTGTCGATAATGCTGACTAATATCGAATGCACGACCATAAATAATCTGTTCTGCCCTGTTAAGTTTACTAATACGGCTATATTTCTTTTTTAAGTCCGCTTTTTGTTCATCATTCAGTCCCTGACAATATCGTTCAAACCAAGTATCTAGGGGTCTATTATTAACCTCCGTTTCCGTGTAACGTCCTTCATACACCAAGGGAACCACGGCCCCATCTTCAACCGCTTGGTCTATGGTATATTCTGTCCCTGCTATCAGTCCCCCAAACTTACTAAAGGTGTTCTTTTCCGTTTGCATCAGGGGAGTCCCTGTAAACCCCAAATAACAGCCATTGGGGAAGACTTGACGCATTTTCGAGTGGAAGCTTTGACCGTGTTGCGATCGGTGGCTTTCGTCTACTAGGATGAAGATGTTATCAGATGTATCCTGGAAGTTGCGAATATTAACAGCAGAGGCGAATTTATTAATAATAGTAGTGATAATACTGGCTTTTTTTTCTTCTACTAGGTCAATTAAATGACGACCAGATTTTGCTTTTTGGGGTTCCAGTCCACAGTTAGCAAAGGTTTCTTTTAATTGAGTTTCTAAAACTACCCAAGGAATACCATTGACAAAAAGAACAATATCAGGGCGAATATTTTCGTTTAGAGATGTCCTTTCTATGGTGTATTCTGCGGTGACATGAAACTGATTATTTTCCCAGTTTTTCCAGTCGATATAATTGAGGGTGTAGCTTTTACTATTTCCGTCTATGGTTTCTTTTAAACTGGTTCCCAAGGTAATTAAATCATAAATTTCTTGGTTATTGCTGAGTAGATTATTATGGGGTATATTTTTTATTTTTTCAAGTCCAGATTGTATGTTTTCTTCACTAAATAAGTAAGGTTTTCCTTTATAGTTAATACGATTAATTTCTTTTAGTTGTTTGATTAAAATATTTTCTAAAATTACGTTGCTTGTCTTATTATCTCTTTCTTGTAATGCTTTACTTGGGGGTAGATATTCATAACCCATTTGTATAAAAAATTGTAATGCTGGTATTTGAGAACTGTGTTTTTCGTCTGAGTTAAATTTCATTTTTTTAGTAGTTAAAATGATTAAAGTAGTTAATTAACAGCAAATTCTGTATATTGACGAACACTAGGAGATTGAAACCCTAAAACAATTTTATTTTTAGGAATTCCTGCATCTAAAAGTTCTCTGGTTATTCCTTGTTCAATACCGTCTCTTTGTATCCAAATTTTATCATTAATTATCGCAATATGAACCACACACCCATGAATTCTTTTATTATTTTCCCAACCCGTATTCATTAATAAGAAATTGTTTTGTTCAGTATCAATGATCAATTCTTGTTGAATGTTTCCATAACTGTAGGGAATAGAAGCATGGTTTTCTAATATGGTTTTGATAATTTGACGATATTGAGCTAAATTATCCATGTTAGTATCTCCTGTATATTTGGGTCAAAAATGATTAATTTCAGTCGCTTGTTGTCTAAAGATGCTAATTGTTCTAATTTTAAATATTTCCAATCATTTTTTATCATTCCTTGAGTAAGGGGGGTTAGGGGGGATCAAACCTTTCCCTTTGCTAGATACCCCTTGAGTCTCCCTTAAATAAGGGGGAAACCAGAGGACATTTTCTGTGTTGTGTATCAGTTCCCCCCTTGAGTAAGGGGGGTTAGGGGGTATCAAACCTTTCCCCTCACCCAAGTTCTAAACGCTTTAATTAAAGCCATTTCTCCCCCTTCCAACTGTTGTAAAAACCTCATAATATCCTCACCTTTAATAAAAGGAAAAACACCTGACTTATCAGACATTTGATATATCCCATCAACCAACTGATAGATACTCAAAAATTGACCATCAAACCGCCAAACTTCAGCCACTCCTAACGCTTCATAAATACTCATTCTATTTAGAGAACTGCTAGTAATATCAATCTCGATCGCCAAATCAGGAGGGGGGTCAAAATTAAGGTCAATGTTTAACTTACCCCTAACAGCTTCTTCATGATTAATATAATAACATTCATCCGGTTCTAAACCCTGTTTTAAATCTTGACAACTCCAAGTACAAGATCCCAAACTTCGCATTTCTTTGTTCATTTCCTCTACCATAACTAGCACAAAACGGTCAATTAATTTTTTATAAACTTCATGTTCTGGTAAAGGTGTCATAATTTCTAAAATACCTCGGTCATAAGTCAATCTTTTATTCGGTTGTTCCTCACTATCTTGTACCAAATATTGATAGGTTTCCCAACGAATATTATTAAGAATGACACTATTTTTTTGCGTTGATAAAGTTGCTATCATTTTTATTTTTTTAGCTTTGATACATTACCATTCACCTTGTAGAGACGTTATATATAACGTCTCTACACCCCATCTTACAGTTATCCCATCCGTAGGGTTCAACGGCCGTTCGCCCCTACAAAACACCTAATTCCTTGAGATAATCCCTCATTTTACCCCTTACTTCTCCTAACTGATCCTCTAAACTTTCAATTTCTGCTTGTACCTCCTTCAAATCAAATTCTTCCTCCTCCTCAAAGGTATCTACATAACGGGGAATATTCAAATTAAAGTCATTTTCCTCTATCTCCTCAAACGTCGCTACATGAGCATATTTATCCACATCTTGCCAGTTTAAATAAGTTTTGACTATTTTCTCCAGATGACTATCTAATAATAAGTTTTGATTCTTCCCACTCTGAAAATCGCTACTTGCATCAATAAACATCACCTCCTGACAAGCTTCCCTTTCCCCTCCCTCCTCACGGGAACGGTCAAAAATAAGCACAGCAACGGGAATAGAGGTGCTAGGAAACAAATTAGGCGGTAAACCTATCACAGCGTCTAATAGATTCTCCTCAATCAATTTTTTGCCTATTCTACCCTCACTTGAACCACGAAATAACACCCCATGAGGTGCAATAACCACCACTCGGCCTTGTTTCGGTAAAGCAACCTCGATCATGTGGGTAATAAAACCATAGTCTACCTTAGTTTTTGGGGGAATGTCACGCCAAAAACGGTTAAAAACGTCATTTTTAGCGTTTTCTGCCCCCCACTTATCCAAAGAAAAGGGAGGGTTAGCCACCACTACATCAAATTTTTGTAAATTAGTAGTATTATCGGTCAAAGTTGGACTATTTAGGGTATCAGACCAGTCTATCCTCGCCCCATCTTCTCCATGCAGAAACATATTCATCCTAGCTAACGCCCAGGTACTGCCATTAACCTCTTGGCCAAACAAAGCATAATTATGATCCGGTATTTCCTGCGCTACCTTAATATTGATTTCCTGCTTCATGAAACCTAGACAAACCTAGACAGGCTTGATGTTCAATTCCTGCTTCAACCAAGGGAGACGGCTCCTTCTTGTCCACAGACGTTCACCCTTCGACTGAGCGAGCGGGTTTACCCATAAGCCATCGGCATTTTTTGTCCAATTTTCGAGATTAATTGACGCATTTAAGTCCCTGTCCATCACTTGACCACAATTTTGACAATGATATACCCTTTCACATAAGGGCATATCTTGTATATTTCCAGACACGGAACAAGTTTTAGAACTTGGGAACCATCTATCTACTATGCTTAACAAAAAACCGAAACATTCTTGTTTATAACTCAACAATTCTCGAAAACGATACAACCCTAAATTAGATAAGGCATCAGATAACTTATGATTAGCCATCATGCCTTTTATGTTTAAGTCTTCTACGAGAATATGTTGATAAGTTTTAGCTAATAACGTGGTGGTTTTTTGCAGAAAATCTTCTCGAATGTTGGTTATTCTTTTATGCTTTTTTCTTAGTTTCTGGTAATATTTAACCGCATTTTTCGATGCAGAGATTCCAGCACGACGGTTGCCTAGCACCTTATTCCTGTTTCTCCACTGTATCTTTCCTAGCTTGGTTTTCGCTCTTTTAATGGAAGATGGAGCTTCAATGGTGTTTCCGTCACTAAGAGTGGCAAAAGTTTTTATTCCTAAATCAATTCCTACTTTTTGGTGGCTGTGTTTCATCTCAGGTATATAAGATGCTGAAACGGCAAAACTTACATACCATTTCCCTGCTTCTCTCGAAATAGTGAAAGTCTGAGAAACACAATTATAAGGAATAGCCTCTTGTTTAACTTTTTTTTCAGTAATTTCCATTTAATTTGTTTCTCCTTGTGCAATTTTCCACAATAACTTATCGGTTAATTTTTGTTTTTTTTGGGCAATATCTTGGATAATTTGTTGTTCTTTCAGGTTTAAAGCTCTTTAGTTACAATTGACTTAATAAGGTGGGCCATGCCAAACCTACAGTAAATTAGAGTAAACTCACTTTATTTACAGCTATTTAGCCGTTTGTGTTTGTATTTCCTCTATTTTATTTGATACTATTGAAATTAACCTTAACTAGGACACAGTAAAAATTCTCCCCGTCTCCCCGTCTACCCACACTCCTCACCCTCAACTACACCCTCTGATACCGCATCCCTGGTAACTGAGTAATTAACCCTTCTAACTCCAGTTGTAATAACCCTCCTGACACCTGGGGAGTGGGTAAACCAGCTTTCTCTACAATGACATCAAAAGCAGTTGCTTCGGTGGCAATAGCTTGAAATATCTTTAATAAATCAGGATCTAACTGGGGTAAAGCTTCTTTTTTCTCAACTTTCTCCACATCAAACAAAGATAACTGTTTACCCTGATCCAACTCAGGAATAGCACCCAACATATCTAATAACTCATGCTCTGTGAGAATCATTTCTGCTCCATGATGAATCAATCGTAAACATCCTCTCGCTTGAGCAATATCAGGAGAGTTAGGCAGGGTATAAACATCTCTGCAAAACTCGTTAGCGTATCTTGCTGTAATTAAGGCCCCAGACTTTTCCGGTGCTTCCATCACCAACACAGCACGACTTAACCCGGCAATAATACGATTTCTGGCCGGAAAATGACGACGATCGCCTGGAGTCCCTGATGGATATTCACTGATGATTAAACCCCGTTTTTGTAAGTCTCTGTGCAACTGACGATGATGACTGGGATAAACCATATCTACCCCCGTTCCCAACACGGCGATCGTCCTGCCACCGTTTTCTAAGCAAGCTTGATGAGCAATACCATCGATACCTGCGGCCATACCTGAAACCACCGTAAACCCGTGTTTAACCAAGGCGATCGCAATTTTACGGGTCCAGCGACGACCATGATCAGTGGGGTAACGAGTACCAACTATCCCCACCATGGGAGTATTACCTTTATTTTCTAATAAATTAACCTGTCCTTGATAATAAAGCAAAGGAGGAGGACTGGGAATTTCTAATAGTAAACGGGGATAATTATCATCAGAAGGAGTCCAAAATTGAGGATTTTTTTTGTAAGTGTTGTTTTAATAACTCTGGAGGATTAATCTGCGATCGCTGTTGTTGAATAGTGTTAATTAATTTCGGTCCAAACCCTTCAATTTTTCCTAATGCTTCTGTGGTGGCTTTCCAAGCAGTTTCTAAGCTGTTAAACTGTTGCCACATTCGTTTTAATAAGATGGGTCCAACTCGAGGTATTTTAGACCAAGCTAACCAATAAGCTGATTCGTTTTGCAATGGTTTCTCCTAATAATTTACCAGAAATTTTGGCTTGAATGATATTAAAATATTACCAATTATTTCCAACCAGGAAACAAAGTTCCTAAGCCATTAGCCATAAACTCAACCGCCATAGCCATTGTCACTAAACCCATTAAACGAGTAACAATATTCATCCCCGTTTTCCCCAACATTTTACCAATAACAGGGGCAAAACAGTAGGAAATACAAATCAAACTTCCTAAAAGAATAATAACAACAGATAATCCTAATTTATCGGTTAGCGATTGAGTTTTGTGGGCTAAAACAATCACTGAACTAATAGTACCTGGACCGGCTAATAAAGGTAAAGCTAAAGGAACAATTGCAATAGAATTAGCTGCTTGTGCCTCTTCGTTTTCTTCTGAGGTATGTTTAACCTCGCTTGTTTTCGCTTGTAACATATGAAACCCGACAATAAAAATCAGAAAACCGCCCGCAACCCTAAAGGAAGCAATACTAATACCAAACGCCGATAAAATAGCTTCTCCCATGAAACAAGAAACAATTAAAATAATAGCAAAAGCAATGGAAGCGGTTCTAATGGTTTGTTGTCTTTGTTTCTTCGTTTTGTTAGCGGTTAAACCAATATAAATCGGTAAATTACCTATGGGGTTAGAAATGGCAAATAAGGCAACAAAGCCGTTGATATAGTCAGAAAGACTCATAATAATTTCCCTCGTCTAAAAATTGTTTTTGTTTTATCTCAATAAGGTTAAAATTAATTTAATTATTTTCAATAATTCCCTGGTATTCCCGTAATTTAACTGGAAGAATTCTAATGTTTAAATCCATCGCATTAACCGCCAACCCTGATACAGTTCTAAATAAGCGTTCTTTAGTCAACTCTAAATGTTCATCTGTTACTACCCCTTGTGGCGCACTAACCAAAATATTAACATAAGCTGTACTGCCTTTTAGTTCTACATTAAGATGATGAATTTGAGTATTTTTCCAAACTTCAGGATAATCAACTCTCATACGGTTCATTTCCAAACCAAGACGATTAGATACAAAAAATTCTTGTAAAGAGTTGCTCAGAGGACCACATAAAATTCCCATGATTAATAACCAAATGACAATGGTTTGAAAGGACTTCTGAAAACTACCATAGGATTGAGATAAGAAGACCAAACAAGCGGTAAAAGTAATCCCTGCTAAATTAGCTAAAAAGAGTAAAAAAGCCCCGGCTGATACATTAAGATTAGTAATAGATAGTCGTCCGATACCGGCTGCCAATTCACCCCCTATTCCTAAGCCAATTCCCACTACACATAAAGGGGGAACTAAGGCAACAGCAATAGCAACTCCAGCAATAGAACTACCAATACTTTGACGGGTTAAAGAAAAGGAACCGGCAGCCCCGGCAGCGATGGCAATACCCAAATCAATTAAATTAGGAGAAATTCGTGCTACCACTTCTGATCCCACAATATTGATCGGCAGTAAAAAACTAATCCCATAAGAGATTAAAATGACTGACCAAACCCCTAGAAACATTGTTAAGATTGAACGTTTATATAATTTCCAATTGGCGGTGACAATAGCAAAAGCCATGCTTAAAATAGGGTTCATTAAAGGTGCAACAATCATCGCCCCAATAATAACGGGGATACTATTGGCTAAAAGGTAATTGCTCACCGCAATAAAGAATCTGTCTTGACAACATAAAGGTAAAATCGGGGATTTTTATGTATAGTGGGGGTTATGACCACAAATGCTACCATTGATTCAAAGCTAGTTAGAGCTATCGCCGATGAACAGTTGGCGAACAATGTCTTCATGATTGAGTGGCTAGTCAAGGCACAACAACAGTTATCTCTTCAACAAAGACTGATTGACCAGCAACAACAACAAATCTCTACACAACAGCAAGAAATTGAAAAATTGAAAGAAGAGAGAGATAAGCTAAAAAACCGTAACTCAAAAAACAGTTCAGTCCCCCCATCATCAGACCAACTAAAAAAGCCTTCTGACAAAAAGAAACGCAAAAAAGGATTTAAACGCGGACCAAAATATGACCACCCAGGGAAGACCCGTAATGGTTTTGGTCAGCCCGATAAGATAGTCCCTTTAGAACTAGAAAACTGTCCTGTTTGTGGGGTTTCAGTGGAACGAGATGAAGTAGTTCCCGAAAAAGTCCAGCAAGTGGCTGAAGTAGTAGACCAACCCATAGAAATCAGGGAATATCGTCGCGGATTCTATAAATGTCCTAGTTGTGGATGGTCAGATTACAGTCCTGTTCCATTGGGAGTTAAAGAAGGATTCAGTTATGGGGCGCGATTAAGTAGCATCGTGGGCTGGCTTGGCTATGGGGGTAATCTTACATGGCGTAAACAGGAACATTTTATAGAGTATGTCTTTGGCATTCCCATTTCTCAAGGGAGCCTTGCCAAAATGCACAAATGGTTTCAAGAAAGTTTAGAACCCTTGACCCAACAGTGGTTAAAGTACATCCAGCAGCCAGGAATCCGATGTGTTGACGAAACCAGTTATTGCATCGATGGCATCAAGTATTGGGTTTGGGTAGCCACATCAAATGAGGTCTGTGTGTTGATGTTGGCTCCCACTAGAAGCTCCGCAGAAGTCGAGAAATTGTTAGGAGCAGATTTTAAGGGCATCCTCACCAGTGACTGCTATAGTGCCTACTTTAGACAAAGTGCGATGGCCAAACAGAAATGTCTGGCAAATTTAGAACGAGAGTTAGAGTCCCTTAAAACCAGTCGTTTTCAAGCGAATCGAGAATTTGCTGCCGATGTACAGCAAGTTTTAGCAACCGCCCGTATCCATTATCGTCATTATCATGGTCGAAATTTAACCCTTGAAGACTTAGGCTCCAAAAGAACAGAAGTAGAGAACTCACTGCAAAAGATTTTTAAAGCAACTCCCAAAAAAGGATGGCCTTATGATGCACAAAGATTGATTAACCGTCTCAAACGTCATTGGGAAGAGTGGTTCACCTTTCTAACTTATCCTGAAGTCAAACCAGATAATAATGATGCTGAGAGAGCTTTACGTCCCATTGTCATTCACCGCAAAGTAAGTGGGGGAGCAAGAAGCGACTGGGGTGCAGAGTTAGTCACCCAAATGTTCAGTTTTTTAGAGACCATGAGATTACAGGGGCAAAATGCCATTGTCCAATTATGCGAATTATTGTCATTAGCTGGTCGGAGTCCCCCAGGATTAGAGATGTAAAAGGCTCCGGAGCCGATGGGGGATAGATTTTTCTTGATCGCCCTATCTCTCTGCACAAAAATAAACAAGGTTAGCGGATAATCTCCGCTAACAAAAAACTATCTTAGGGTTTGCTGAATAAAAGCAAAACCCTATTCTTTAAAAGGTTACACCCATATTCGCGATCGCAAAAAAGATCAGCTTTGTCGGCTACAAACCGCTATAATTGGTAGAAACACCTCCCAGTTGTTGGTTAAGAACAAATGTATCGAAAAGAGGAGCAACCTTTACCGCCCCCAGAAAAATTTGAATTACCTTTCGAGGGCAAATTGTCCCCCAATAATCGTTGGGTAATCATGGCAGAGTTGATACCTTGGGATGATTTTGAGGAAGAATATGCTAAACTTTTTTCAGCATAAAAAGGTACGCCAGCCAAACTATTTAGAATGGCATTAGGGACATTAATTATTAAGGAAAAATTAGGAACAAGTGATAGAGAAACTATAGAACAGATTAGAGAAAATCCCTATCTACAATACTTTATAGGTTTAAATTGTTATCAACAAGAGCCACCACTGGAATCTTCAATGCTAGTTCATTTTAGGAAAAGAATTGATGGAGAATTGATAAACAAAATCAATAAAAAAATAGTAAAAAGAGAAATAGACAAGAGTGATAAAGAAGTAAAAAAAAAGGATTGTCTCCAAGAAAAAGGAGAAAAAATAAAAAATAAAGGTAAACTAATTTTAGATGCGACTTGTGCGCCAGCAGACATCAAATACCCAACGGATTTAGGCATATTAAATCAAGCCAGAATTGAGACAGAAAGAATAATAGATAATCTTTATAAACCATTAAGAGTAAAATTGAGAAAAAAGCCGAGAACTTCTAGAAAAATTGCTAGAAAGGAATACTTAAAAGTAGCTAAAAAACGAAAAGTATCTTATCAAGAAAGAAGAAAAGCTATCGGGAAACAGTTAAAATACCTTAAGAAAAATTTAGGAAATATAGAAGACTTAATTCAAGCTGGGGCTTCCCTGGAAAATCTGAGTAAAAGACAGAAAAATTGTCTAGAGACTATCAAAAAAGTTTATGAACAACAACAGTCAATGTGGGAGAATAAGACCCAGAGTGTTCCTCAAAGAATTGTAAGTTTAACTCAACCGCATATTCGTCCAATAGTGAGGGGAAAAGCAGGAAAACCAATAGAGTTTGGAGCTAAACTCTCAGAAAGCTGTGTAGATAACTATGTGTTTCTATACAAAATAAGTTGGGAAAACTTCAATGAATCTTGTCATTTAAAAGAACAAGTAGAAAAGTATAAAGAAACGTTTGGCTATTATCCCGAATCCGTCCATGTAGATAAAATTTATCGAACTAGGGAAAACAGAAATTGGTGTAAGGAAAGAGGGATAAGAATCAGTGGTCCGAAGTTAGGAAGACCTCCGAAAAATGTCAGTGAAGAAGAAAAGAAACAAGCCCACTCCGATGAATGCTTCCGTAATGCTATTGAGGAAAGTTTGGACAAGCTAAACGAAGATTTAGCCTAAATCTCGTGATGACAAAACTCCCTGAAACCTCCATTACATCTATTGCTATTACATTTTTAGTTGTCAATCTTTCTAAACTTCTGAGGCAGTTTTTGTCGCTTTTTTTGTCCTTATTTACTAATAGTAGAACAGAGGAACTCATCAAACCGCCTTTCATTAATTTTGATTATACTTTAAACAATTTTATGTACTAAAAATTATTGATTTGTCAGAAAATTCTTGGTCAAAAGTGGCATAAATTTTGGAGAAACTTTTTCAGCAAACCCTATCTTACTATTCTTTTTTTTTTTCATATTGTTGTTTTTATTTGAGGTTTTTAAAAGACTTGATTCTGGAATGTTAGTCATTAAAATAGCCGTAATAAATTAGCTTAAATTTTACGCTAAATCACAGGGCTTATATTTTTGTTGACTCAACTGATGTTGTTTGTAGTGCTTTTCAATAAGACTTTTTTGTTGCGGTGAGCAGTTACGCTAAAAGTCCTAAAGTTGCTAAAATACTAGCACAAATTAATAATAAAAAGAAGCCGAAAGAAGGAATAGATGCTGCTTCACGAGCATGGGCTATTTCTGCTTCAGGAACTGGTGTTTCCAGATAAACTCGCCAACTTGCTGTTAATGCTTTCCAGAAAACCCAAATTTGACGAAACAGAGGAATTTGTAAAAGTGATTGTAATAACTGAGGGCGTTTTTTCATACAATTATCAAGGTTGCTTATAATACAAGATTAGTCTCTTATCTTAATTTAGTCCAGATGGGAAAAATGGTTAAATTAAATTAGACTGCATAGTAATAATTGTAATAATCTGATTAACTGAAGTTAAACAACCAAAATATGAAATCCTACCTCAGCAATTAGTAATTACTAACATGAGTTCGGAGTTCGGAGTTCGGAGTTCGGAGTCATGATTTTTTAATGAGAGAATGAGGGGTTTATACTTCTGATTTTAGTCAGTTTTCTACAAATTTGCTTATATATAGCAGTCAGTAATGATTCATGAAATACTAAATATCCCCCCTTTAGTTCCCCCCTTATGATCCCCCCTTTAGTTCCCCCCTTAATAAGGGGGGTTTGGGGTTAGGGGGGATCAGCATTCACTTAATTCTCACAACTGATAACTGATTGCTATAGAACTCAGGTTACTAACTATTCCTTCAAAAGGAGGTAGAAACCTTGATTTTTTATATGAAATTTTAAGGAAAAATTTTTTATTTTCCCCTGACAAAGTATTAACATTTAATAAACATCATGGAATTCTGGATCTTGCATCGGCAGAGTCCGTTTTTTACTCAATTTTCGTAACCAAAAGCCTCCAATAATAGCAATGGTTAAGGGAGACAAATCCAGTGATAGATTGTAGTAGTAAAAATCCGCCGATGGCAAACATACTACCAAACATAACTAAAGTAGCTGCTACCACTTTTAAGAGATCATTTTGTAAATTTTGTGCTGGTTCTAAACCGCTTTTGTATTGTTGATATTGCCAACCTATTCCCCCAGGACGAACCTTCTCGTAGAAATTTAATAAAGTTTGTTCATCTTCGGGAGGTTTAAATACATAACCGTTATCCATACCAATGCTGTTAACACGGAAATTCCTAGTAACCGCCAACCAAAGTCAGGAAAAATATTATTAATGGCAGGATTAATAGTTGTAACTAAACCAATTAAAAACCCTGTAACCATTGCTGATAATTCTGCTGCGGCATTAATTCGCCACCAAAACCAACGTAAAATTAAGACAAGTCCGGGACCAGTTCCAATGGCAATTACTAAACGAAATACTGTCCGAACATCCGTTGCATAAAAAGCAGCAATTGAACCTAAAACCGTCACTAAAAGAGATGCTAATCTCACCGCATCGGTTAACTCTTGATCCGTCGCATCAGGACGGAAAAAACGACGATATAAATCATTAGTTAAATAAGAAGCACCCCAATTAATAGATGTGGAAATGGTACTCATAAAAGCAGCGATTAAAGAAGCAACCACTAACCCCAAACTACCGAAGGTAAATAGTTTAACATCAAGGTAGGATAAGCTAATTCTGCATCTTCTAAATTAGGTAATAAAACCATTGCAGCTAAAGCAGTAATAATCCAAGGCCAAGTTCTAACAATGTAGTGGAGAATGTTAAAAAAACCAAGTAGCCTTTTCTGCTTCTTTTTTAGCTGCTTCGTCAGTTTCTCCTTTCACTGCTAACAATCTTTGCACAAATTCTCCACCCCATCACTGCGGCGAAAAGACCACCATTGCACAAATATATAAGCTGAAAATGTAGTGGCTGTAATACCGGCAGCATCGTTCCAAGTAAAGTTTAAACCGCCATTATTGGTGATAGGAATAAACGATAAAACATCAAAATCAGTTATTTGTTGAACATTAGGAATTAATTCACGCATTCCTCCCGCATCATTCACCGCAATAACTGCCACTAACATCGCCCCAAATAGTCCTAAGAAAAATTGGAAAAAGTCCGTAACAACTACACCCAAAGTCCTGAAACTCCGGTATAAATTAAAACAAAAACACTCAAAGCGATCACTGTCCAGAGTTTGGTTGCTTCTCCAGGATCAAAACCCAAACTTTGCCATAACTGCAAAGCGTCACCACCTTAACCATAGCTAACATAGCGTAACCGATACCAATACAATTGATAGGAACCGCGAATAAAAATGCCTTGGTTGCCCGTAAAATGGCTGCTGTACGCCCACCGTAGCGTAATTCTGTTAATTCAGCGTCCGTGACCATTTCCGACCGTCTCCACAGCCCTGCAAACACATAAATTAGAACAATGTGGGCGATACCAAAACTCCACCATTCCCAGTTCCTGCAATACCCCGAGTAGCAACCACACCGCAAATATACAAAGGGTATCGATAGAAAATGTCGTAGCGGCCTACTGGTACCAGCTAACCACCAAGGAGGTTTCTTCCAGCTATGAAGTTGTAAACTATACTTGTCGGTTTGTCGTCTTCGTCATCAGTTTTAGTTTCTTGA
>Ga0064014_10113_pt1 | contig 33474 bp, 38 predicted proteins | sample CrowatWCoCulture_2_FD_61584 | JGI IMG/M metagenome (GOLD analysis project Ga0064014, IMG submission 61584) | Marine cyanobacteria communities from the University of California, Santa Cruz, USA, analyzing cyanobacterial DNA methylation -... | ecosystem: Host-associated > Microbial > Bacteria >...
TCCTAACTCCGAACTCCGAACTCCTAACTCCTAACTCCGAACTCCGAACTCAGGTTAGTTGCTTACAGAGATTCCTAGTTCCTCCGAATGACATTTATCCATTATTGTGAATAACGTTTATTGTGTTTCTTCTTTGATGAACATCAGAGGAATATTATGCAAATTTTCAGGACAATTCTATGATGACAGTATATCCCAGTTCCCTAACCTTAATGATCCCATTGAACCTGAAGATCATCAAATGGCGGAAAGATTTTCTGAAGGGTGTAAAACCTTTTCTAATACAGAACAAGTTTATTTAACTACCTTAGCGGTTTCTGTGGTTAAGTCTTATCTCAAAATTTTCGATATTGATAGTCAAATTCGCTTTTTAAAGGCTTTCAATCATGTTCCTTATTTACTGATTAACGATCAGCAAAAACTGACTTATCAATCTGTTTTAGAAGATGAAAGCACTGTACAAATAGCTGTTTTTTTACCTAATAGTTTAGGTTGCGCTTTTGTAGAAATTAACGAAGATATGACCCAAGGAAAAATTTTAGGTGTTGTTGATTCTGCCGTTTCTCAATGGGTTGCCATTGATGAATTAAATCTGCGATCGCCTGAACAATTTTTGTCTGCTTTACAGTAATTTTTGTCCCCCATTCAATTAACTTAGTTTCTTAAGGAGTATGTATCATGAAACTTCAATCTTTTGCTCAATTAATGACCACTACATTATTACTTTCTTTAGCTAGTCCTACTATGATAAAAGCCGCTAACATTTATACTGTCAATTTTCTGGTGTTAGTGATTCAGGAAACGGAGGTCCCTACAATATCAATGGTGTTTTACTTGGGATGATAGTGTAGTTGGTGCTTCTAGTAATCCTGCTGATGTTGCTTGGAATGATCCTGGTATATCCAATTTTACAATAGCTGTGACTGGTGGGGCATCTCCTTTTACTTTTAATGAAAGCACTATATTTGATCTCGACCTTTTTCTACTAGCCCTAGTCTAGCCAATGATGCTACTTTTGATTTAACAAGTTCAGAGTTAATTATTAATAATAATGCTGAATTTATTGATAATAATGGCAATGGACGATTATGTTTAGGTAACAATAGTAGTTTTTGTAATGCTAATACGATATTTGCTATTAGTCCTAGGTTCTGTATTTATGGAGGGGGTGGTTATAATGCACCTAATTTTTTTGGTATAGGTTACAGTGTAACATCTACTGTTACAGTCAAATCAGATGAACCTGAATCTATTCCAGAATCATCTAATATTTTAGGACTTATTTTAGTAGGTGCTGGTTTATTTTCACAGGGATTAAATGCAAGAAGAACAAGGAATAAGAAAACTAAATTTTACGGTAGGGTGCATTAACGAAGTGTAATGCACCTTCAGGAAACTTAAAGGAAAATGGTGCCCTGCGACGGATTATTATTTTCTTGTTATAACCCAAATTATTCCCGTCTAACCCACCCTACTTTAAGGGTTTTTTACTGGGATTAATTAATTGAAATCATGGTATAACATTATTAGCTAAAGTCCACTATATTTGGGTTAATAATGAAGACAAAACAAATCCTGAACCTTATTGATATTAAGCAGCAAGATGGGTTCCACAACTCCCACTAAATAATTAACCCAATGACTAGCAGCATTAGGACATTCTGATTCAACCATCACCCTAATTAAAGGTTCTGTTCCCGACGCACGAACTAAAACCCCGGGCCTGTATTACCCATATCTTCCCCTGCTTGGGCGATGGCCTGTTGCAGAGGTTCACACTGTTGCCAAGAGCGTAATTTTTCCCGATCTTCTAAACGAACATTGCGTAAAATCTGGGGATAGGTTTCAAAACTATTTTGCACCAACTCAGCCAAAGATACCCCAGACTCATGCACCAAAGCAGCCAACTGTAACGCCGTTTGGACACCATCCCCTGACACCCCGTAATGATGACAGATAATGTGTCCCGACTGTTCACCCCCAAGCATAGCCCCAGTTTGCCACATTTGCGCTTGAACATGGCGATCGCCTACAGAGGTACGAACCAATTGACCCCCTAGACCTTGCCAAGCACGTTCAAACCCCAAATTTGCCATAACAGTGCCGATCAAGAGGTTATCGGGCAGTTTACCCCGCTCTAAGAGGTATTTTCCCCAGAGGTAAAGAATATAATCTCCATCCACCACCTTTCCTGTACCATCTACCGCCATCACCCGATCAGCATCTCCATCAAAAGCAAACCCCATGTCCGCCTGATGTTCTGCGATCGCAGCTTGCAATAAATTAAGATTAGTGGAACCACAATTGACATTAATGCGATCGCCGTTAGCTGTATCGTGTAAACAAATAACTTCTGCACCCAACGCCTTAAACATAGCCGGGGCCACATTTACCGAAGCACCCCAAGCCAAATCTAAAACGATTTTCATCCCTTGACAACTGAAGGAAGTGGGTAAACTGTCCTGTAAAAACTGACAATAATCATTAACTAAACTGGATTGATATAAAGTTTTACCCCAAACAGCCATATCATCCATGGACACAACAAGATTACCTCGTAACCCCTCTTCTATTTCTTGGGCTAGGGTTGAGGACAACTTAGTACCATCTGCGTTAAAAAATTTAATTCCGTTATCTTCTGGAGGGTTATGACTAGCAGAAATCATGATCCCTGCCATTGCTTCGCTGTGACGGGTTAAATAAGCAACACAGGGAGTAGGACATAATCCTAACTGCCAGACTTCCAAGCCGACTGAAGTTAGTCCTGCGGCCATAGCCATAGCTAACATATCGCTGGAGTTACGAGAGTCTTGACCGATGATAATGGGACCGGGTGTGGTTGTTTTTGATTTTAAAACTTGTCCGGCATAAAATGCTAATTGTAGGGCAAACGGAGCCGTTAATAACTCTCCTGCCTTACCTCTGATGCCATCAGTCCCAAACAAAGCACTATTGGGTAGATGGGGGAGTGGATTCAAAAAGCGATGATTGAAGTTCCTGGTCTGATTATTTGAACGACCGCTGCCATTAGGATATAGGGAGATAACCATTGATTCACTGCCTCACAACTTACTCACCTTTACAGGATATACTCTTTAGTTCGATCTGAGTAAAATTTTGGACTACAAGAATTCTAAACGTTAAAACCTTACCTAATGTTCCAGAGATTGTCTTTCTTAACTAAGTTCCCTTGTTCTTGCCTGGCAATAGGGCAAGTATGCTAATGACGAGTAAACCTAATATAGAACTAGGTTCGGGGACATTTTCTGGGTCTCCTGTTGGATCTACCACAGGAGGTTTAGGAGGTTCAGGAGGCCGAGGAGGTGGTGGTGTGCCAATGGTTTCTAAGCCCAATTTCAAACGAAATGCGTCTTCTAGGGTTTTTTCTCCTGTTGCGTAATCATACAAAACAAACCCATCGTTACCAGCTAAATTCAACGGAGGGAATCCATCACCAAAAGGATCGACGATATTTTGCAAGTTAGAGCTATGGTAAAGGTCCCCAGAGGGATTTGCTTCTCCCCCCCCTGTGCATCAAGTGTTGTAGGGATGGCTAGGGCGTTAAATGTAACACCACTGTCGAATAATAAGAATGCCATGTCCAGACTGTTCACAGACGATGATGATTCTGTTTCAAATCCATCGCTCGATAAATTAACAGTCTGATGTCCATCATAGGAATTATTCGAGAACTCTTTGATCATCAAGTCCAGAACATCACCAATGGGAGTGAAACCACCCACTTTATTAATGGTCATCGAATCCAATTGTCCCATACCTGATTGATGTTGTCCGTTAAATACAGTCCAATCAGCAATTTGCTCCAAAACAGGGTAAACTAATTGGCGGTTATCGGGGTCAATTCCAGAGCCAAAATGATAAATACTAACCGCTACACTTGGATCATTGATTACTACTGTTTGACCATAATTTTTGTGGTCGGCTACTTGTTTACCTTTTAATGGCAAAACAAAGTCATTATAAAAGTTAGGATCATTGAAGATGTTACCTAAAGCATCAATTTGATCATAAAAATGTTCATCTGAAATACTATCAGAGCCATCAATTAAAAGTGCTAGTTCTAGGGAAACTTGTGTCAATCCTGCGGCATTGGCCGTTAGCCCATAGCCTAAGATTGATGCAGCAAAAGTGGTTCCCAGTAAACCCTTAGAAATTAAAGTTGATTTTTTTCATAATAAATAAGTATTTCCGCCCAAAATTTCTGAATCTCTTAAAACAGAGCCAATAGATAATTTAAAGATTATTTACTTTCATTATTACATTTATATCTTTCAATTGTTAACCCTAAAAACACTGGTATTTGACACAAAAAAATATGAAATAATATGTAAAAAATAAAGTTAATGTAAAGTTTGAATTGTTATTTTAAAGAATCAATTAAGTTTAAGATAAAACCCATAAAAACAGCGATCAAAATAATACCTGAATATCCAGGGAAATAACTAATGTTGATATGGGAAATCATTAGTCTATGTCTTCACAAGCACCCATACTGACCCAAGTACCAGAACCATCAGCCCACAATTCTTTTTTCCAGATGGGAGCATTATGTTTTAACGTGTCAATACCATAACGACAAGCAGCAAACGCTTCACCCCGATGAGGACAGCCTACAGCGATTAAGACACTAATTTCCCCAATCTTTAGCTTACCAATGCGATGATGGATGACGACTCGGTTGGTTTGCGGCCATTTTTGACGAATATGAGCGGCAATTTCCTGGAAAATGAGCAGAGCCATCCGTTCATAACCCTGATATTCTAGATAACGAACGGCTTTGCCCTCGGTTTCTTGTCGAACTGTCCCACTCATCAAAGCTATCGCCCCGTTACTAGGGTCATCAGCTAAGCCATAAACCTCTTCCAAGGATAGAGGAGCAAAGCTAATTCTAAAACTATCGTGGGGATGGTCTGAATTTGTGGCAGGAAAAGGATTAAGAGAAGATTTCATATAAACTATTTTATGTTATTCTAGTAAAGTTGTTAAAATCTCGCACATTCAGGACTTCGGGTGTTTCTTCGCAAGAAATACACCTGAATGGAGGATTAACCCGAAACAGGAGAAAATTTAATTATGCCAGTCGTATCCCTCGAAGACTTGCTCAATGCAGGGGTTCATTTTGGGCATCAAACCCGCCGTTGGAACCCCAAAATGTCCCAATATATTTATACAGCCCGTAATGGGGTTCATATCATCGATTTGGTGCAAACAGCCCAATTGATGGAGGATGCTTATCAATACGTTCGCAATAACTCTGATAAAGGTAAACGATTCTTATTTGTCGGAACCAAGCGTCAAGCAGCCGGCATCATTGCTCAAGAAGCATCTCGTTGCGGAGCTAACTACGTTAACCAACGTTGGTTAGGAGGAATGCTCACCAACTGGGAAACCATCAAAACCAGGGTTGAAAGACTTAAAGAATTAGAAGCAATGGAAGACAGTGGACAAATCGCTCGTCGTCCTAAAAAAGAAGCCTCTGTATTGCGTCGGGAATTAGGCAAACTACAAAAATATCTCGGTGGCATTAAAACCATGCGTCGTCCCCCCGATGTAGTGGTGATTGTGGATCAACGTCGGGAATATAATGCCATCCAAGAATGTCAAAAATTAGGCATTCCCATGATTTCCCTGTTAGATACCAATTGTGACCCCGACTACGCTGATATTCCCATTCCAGCCAATGATGATGCTATTCGTTCTATCAAATTAATTTTAGGTAGATTGGCAGATGCCATTTATGAAGGCCGTCATGGTCAGTTAGACTCTGATGATGATTATGAAGAGTTTGAGGAAAGCCTCGCAGAAGGGGACTACGATGACTACGATGAGGAAGAAGAAGAGGGGGTTGAAGCCGTCGCTTCTGGAGAAGGAGAAGAGGAGTAAATGTGAAGTACCCCAACTAATTGCAAGCAATATAGTTGGGGCTTTGGTGATTCATTGGGATGCGCTTTTTATCCCGAAAGATAAGGAATCTTACCTTCCCTCCACTGCCATCCGCCCTTCCAAGGCAGATTACTGTTGATGCTAAAATGATAGACGAGTCCAGTGAAACTATGAACCTGAGTTCCATATAAGGTTTAACCCTTTGAGTAAGTCTACAGGTTAATTTAAGGGATGTAGGTGTCTGTTGAAGGGCATTAAGTTAGATGAAAATCTAATAAGTTAATAAGCAAAGATATGGAACCGTCTTGTCTTTGTTCACTAACTAGAATCCATGTTTTTCAGAGCATGGAGACTTCAAATAGTTGTTAGCGTACACACTAAAATCAAAATGGCCGAAATCTCAGCAAAACTGGTTAAACAACTCCGTGAAAAAACTGGCGCGGGGATGATGGATTGTAAAAAAGCCCTCAAAGAAAATGAGGGGGATATGGAAAAGTCCATGGAATGGTTACGGCAAAAAGGTATCACCTCCGCCGAGAAAAAATCAGGCCGACAAACCGCAGAAGGATTGGTTCATAGTTATATTCATACTGGTGGCCGCATTGGGGTACTGGTAGAAGTGAACTGTGAAACCGACTTTGTGGCCCGTCGAGATGAATTTAAAGACCTGGTCCAAAACGTTGCTATGCAAATCGCAGCTTGTCCCAATGTAGAGTATGTGACCACAGGAGATATTCCTGAAGCAATGATCGCTAAGGAAAAAGAAATTGAAATGGGACGAGATGATTTAGGCAATAAGCCTGATAACATTAAGGAAAAGATTGTTCAAGGGCGTATTGATAAGCGAAAAAAAGAACTTAGTTTGCTCGATCAACCCTATGTTAAAGACCAGAATATGACGGTTGAAGAGTTACTTAAACAAACCATCGCCCAACTTGGGGAAAACATTCAAGTTCGTCGTTTCACTCGCTTTGTGTTAGGAGAGGGGATCGAAAAGCAAGAAGTTAGTTTTGCGGATGAAGTCGCTGCCCAAACAGGACAAAAAGCATAAACCTTGGACTTGTTTTCATGGCTGAATCTGATCAGTAAAAAAAAGTAAATTCTCTCAAGAATGGTTATTAATAGTAAGGCAAAAGTAAGGAAAATAGCTCCAACTCTTGCCTTATTTCGGTGTTTTTGATTAATATATTGGGTTATTAAAAGTTGACTTATGGCAAAATCTCTGCAAAAAATTAGGCAAGAAATAGAACAGTTAGAACAACAATCAAAGGATTTTTTTACAGGATTGAACGAACTTTATAAACGATATTTAGAATTATTAAGTTTGTCTTTAAAAAAACAATTAATTTTAGCGGTTTATGAAATTTGTACCAAGATTTATCCTGAAGAATTTTTACGTTTATCCTATAGTAAAAGAGAAAAATTGCAAGGACAAATTAGAGAATTGTGTCAACCGATTGAATCTAAGTTTTTAGCCTATATTACCTTCCCACAACCAGCCCCAACAGCTACTTTAACCGAACAAATCTTAACCCAATTATCTCTGATGAAAAATCAGGAATTTCAAGTAGAACATGAGGATGATGATGGAGAGAATGACGATTCAATTTCTCAAATTGACAATCCTGAAGACCTTGTTTTGTGGTGCAAAAGGGTGGAACAAGGGATCAGAGTGATTATCCATAATTTAGCTCAAGATGTTAATAGAGAGTTACAAAAAAATAAAATTATTGCTAGTCAGTTTCCTCCTCAACTTTTGGAAATGGCCTTACAAGCAGAAGAAGGAGCCTCGTCTTCAGGAAATCCTCCTAATATTTTAAATTTACTGATAGAAACGAATCGAAAAGATAAGCAAGAAGAAGGGGAAAATAGTAATAATGAAGATAATAGAGAATCCCAAATAACCAAAATTTCTGTTATTCATTTACGATTATCTGATATCGAGTTTGCTGATCCTCAATTAAGTATTCAACGTCAACAAATTCGCCAAAAACTAGATATTGTCAAAAAAATTCGCAAAGCTTATCAAAAAATTCAACGGGAAAATGCTCAGGCACAGGCAGAAGCAGCATGGCGTTCTAGTTGGCACGATTGAATGAAGTCAAGAGTCAGAAGTATAATTTATAGTTATTGTTCCACAAAATACTCACGAAAATCTTTGTTAAATTAAGCAAACTTCAAAGCAAAAATTGGATTCTTCTGCTAAATTTTAAAGTGATTGTAGAAGTATTAGTCCCATGAAACCCCTAAAATCCTCTCAAAAATGGCTAGGAACTGTTTTAATGGTTTCTCTGTTAACCACAGGTTGCGCCTCCGATGAACCCACTGCCACTGCTCCTCAAGCTGTCGAGGTGGAACTGAAAACCCTTAAACCCGCTACTCTAGTTGACAGTAGCACCTATGTAGGAACCCTCGAAGCCAGACAAAGGGTACAATTAGCCCCCAGTCGTACCAATGGGAGAATTAAGCAAATTTTAGTCAGAGAAGGTGATCTGGTGCGTCAAGGGCAAAGATTAATCGAAATTGAACCCCAGGAACAACAACAAGAATTAGTAGCCGCTACGGGGAACTTGAAAGTGGCTATGGCGGATCTCAAAGTCGCAGAGGCAGAATATCGTCAACGACAGGCCGAAAGAGATACTGCTAAGGCTGATGTGGAAACTGCTAAGGCCAATTTAGCCAAATCTGAAGCGGATGTACAAGAGATAGAAGCTAACTTGGTTTTAGCAAAAAAAGAATACGAACGGGCAAAGTTTCTTGAATCAGAGGGGGTAGTTCCTACGCAAAACCTGGATGAAGCCACTCAAAATCTGGATAATACCCAAGCTCAGTTAGAATCAAGAATTAAAACCCGTGACGCTTCTCAAGAAGCCCTCAACGCAAGCCAAAACCAGTTACAAGCAGCCGAAAGACAGATTGAGCAAGCACTAGCCAATATAGATAGTCGTCAATCTGCTATTGTTCAAGCCGAAGGACAACAAGGTTCTACCGCAGCTACCCTAGATTACAATTTCCTATTGTCTCCAATTACCGGAGTTATTGGGGAATTCAATGAGAAAAAAATTGGGGATAGTGTCAGCGTCGGTGAGGGAATCACTACGATCACCGATAATCAAGTCTTTTATCTCAATGTCAATATTCCCACTGAAAACCGCAACCGTCTCCGTAAGGGACTTCCCGTCGAACTGATTAACCCCGATGGCAGTCCCGGGGTTCGAGGACAAATCACTTATATTGCCCCTCTAGTTGACCAAAATGCTCAGTCTATCCTCGTTAAAATGGAGTTTCGTAATAATGGTACTCTAAGGGATAGACAGTATGTAGAAGCAAGAGTTGTCTGGGAGACTCAACCAGGAGTCTTGGTTCCCACTACCGTCGTTACCAGTTTAGGTGGACAAAAATTCGTCTTCTTAGCTCAACCAGGAGATCAGCAAAATTTAGTGGCCAAACAGATCCCAGTTAAGGTAGGACCTATTCAAGGTCAAGCTTATCAGGTAATTTCTGGGGTTAAACCAGGCGATCGCATTGCTGTCAGTCGCATTCTTGACTTAAAAGATGGTCGTGCCATCAAAGAACAAGAACTCTCCGCAACTACTCAGTAACTTGTCGTATTTTCTAAATCAAGGATAAGAAAAGAATTAGTGGGAGATGTTCCTCCCCACTAATATTTTTACTGAAAAAATGAAATTAACGGGGAACAATATAAATACAGAGAATGTCCATCTCAGAAAAGGCTATATTTTTTTAATAAATACTATTAGTTATTAGGGAATATTGGGAACAAAGTAATGTCTAATACTTCACTAGAAGAAATAATTTCAAAAAATAATCTAATCAGAGATGAACATTAGTTCACTGATCACGGATAAAACAACAAATACCCCGAAAAGAGATTCATCTCTACCCAAAATTTCCTTAAAAAATCCTGATGTTATTCTAACCCAGATTCCGCACTTCAAAATGTAGTATAAAAAAATACATAGTTTTAAAAAGTCCGAAAATCATACCTGGGCAAGAATATTTCTCTTTTCATTAAATTTTTAGGAAAAATAATCAAATTAAGAAGATTTATACTCATTGAAAACTTAGCAAGACTCAGCACAAACGAAGGAGAGTTTCCTCTTCTCATTTGATATCATTAGACTCTTATTCTTTTATTATTTTTGCTTTATCCAATTCAATTTATAGATAATATCTTTGACAAGATGCAGGTAATAAACTCAATATAAAACGCCTTTCTTCTGTTAAATTGACAATTTGTTTAACTCCGTTTAAAATCACATAATGAATACCTTGAAAACATTGAAATATCCACCTCAAAGTCGGACGCAATGTCACTTTCCCTACTTGATTATTTATTCCTTTTTTGACTCTTTTTAAACAATTTCTTAATTCTCTTTGCCCCAAGTTATAAATCAACAAACACAAAGACATTAAAAATAACATTGTTTCTATTCTTTCTGGTTTTTCAACGAAGAAACTATCAGTAAAAAATAAGGGATCTTTCAAAAATCGAAATCCTCTTTCCGTAGATTGCTGGTTTTTATAAGTTATCAGAATTTCACTAGCTTCTAATTTATTTTCCTCTACTAAGTTAGTTGCTAAAATAAATTTTCCTGCTTCTTTAGTCTTTCTACTTATCTCTTCATCTTTTTTGATGATCAGACTAATCATTTTATAAATCTTTTCCTTTTTTTTCGAGTAAGTTTCAATCAGTTCAACTTCTTTTATTTCCAACAATCTCAATTTTTTATTAATAGCTTTTAATTTATATCGAGCAGCTTGAGGATGTTCAAATTCTTCAGATTGTATTTCTTTAAGAAATTTTTGGGATTTCTTCTCTTCTTGGGAAAGTTGTTTTTCTAGTTTTTCCAAATCACTTTTCTGTCTTTTTTCACTCAAGACTATTAACCAAGTTTGCTTGATTCCACCATAAGTAACAATTTCTTCTTTCCAGGTATAACTTTCTAAATTTAGGTCACTTCTTTTTTCTTTATCTTCATCTTTTACTTCTTCCACCTCTATATTTTGCACTAATTCTTTTGCTTTTTTTATGGTCATTGGAACTCTCGTTATCCATTTTAAATGTTGGATTAGTTGGAGATTTTCTTGACCATATAAAGCACTATCACAAACCATGATACTATCAAACTTTATTTGCTTTTTGAATTCTACTAAAACTTTTCCAAATACAGCTTTATCAGATTCATTTCCATCTCCTACTCTCACAAATAATGGAATATCTCCATCTTGGCTTGTTATTAAATCCAAGACACATTGTTTTAAGTCTGGTCTATGATCCCGAGAATATCCTTTCTTAATAAAAATTGGTCTTTCTTTAATAATTTTTTCTTCTTCCTGTTTCTCTTTATCTTCTTCCCTTTTATATTCTCCATCTAAATGAAATGATGTGGAATCTAAATGGGAGTATTTAAGGTCTATTTTAAATTTTTTAATTACTTCTAAAACTACTTCAATAAAAATATCATTTAGTCCATATTTATATAATTCATCCATTACTCTCCCAATTTTATCATCATTAAGGTAATCAGGTTTAATTCTTTCTCCTAACAATTTCTCAATGGCTTTATCTTGAAAAAACTGACTGAATAAATATAGAGGTCTTGAAACAAATCCTAGTCCATTGATTAAAATAGACTTAACTACTGTACCTGCTGAGATTTTTTCTCTAACATCTATTCCTAATTTATTATTAATTATTTTGACTATTCCTATTTCATCAATTAAACCAGCTACTATCCCTAAATGGTCTAAATTTTTAACTTGTATTTCTTCTAAATAAGACATTTTTCGCTCTTTTTTTACAGAGGAAACAACTTAAGCAATTATCCCACTTTTTTGTCTTCAAGAGCTTAAGCAATTATACTTAATTATTAACCCCAGGCTTGTAGTATTTAATGCTACTTTTTGAAGTGCGGAATCTGGGTTCTAACTCCTAACGAGGTTAACCTGCGCCATGGAACAGGTGTAATTATTAGAAATATTTTTTCTGATAGTGAGAATATTCTTTCGATTCGTTTTCATGATTACTACGACGGACACCAAGATTTTGGTGATATTAACTTCTGTTTTTGTATAGATGAATTATCTCGTTCAGAAACCTTTACTAGACTCAGCGAACTGTTCCAAGGTATCCAGCCTAGACGAATTTTATGTGTTGTTTTTTCTCCACAAGAAGCCCTAGCAGCAATCGCATTAAAAGAGACATTTAACGTTCCTTTGTGTACTTACATAATGGATGATAATAATCTGTACACATCCGATCAAAATACCATTACCCATGATCTAATGGAGGAATTACTACAAAAGTCATCTTTTCGGTTAGCAATTTCTCCTGAATTAAGAGTAGCCTATGAACAAAGATATGGTCTAAAATTTTGGTTATTACCCCTACTATCTCCCCCGATTTAATCACAGAAGAAATACCTGAAATTGCCACAGAAGTAACCAGAGAAAAAAAAGGAATTTTGGTGAGGAATATTTGGAGTCAACAATGTTTAGAGCATTTACGAGAAGCTATTAAAGGCAGTAATATTAGAATTGGACTTTGGATAAAAAAACAATTGTTAGCGTAAATTTTACGCTAAACATATCTCCAGAGCTAAAATAGAGAATTAAGGTGATTTTAAAAACTCTCTTTCCATCTTTTTAGGGGATTTTAAATATTAAATAGCTTCATTCAGTTTCGGTTCCAATATAGATATCTAAGTAGCTTTCAGTTAGAGATTGAATGACTCGTTCTAATTCATCAATGAGATTTCTTCTAGTGAGTTTTTCTACAGCATCAATATGAGCAGAACTTCCGGCTCGTCCTAAATATTTATATTTGGTTTTTTCTCATTATTAGTGGCCATAGGAAAAATTGATTCAGCAGCCTGTAGTTTATAATACCAGTAGATTGTTCCCTTTCCATTAACCTGATAACGAATAATATGACAATTAGCTGGTGCTACTTCCCCTTCCCGTTCAATTTTCTTTATTTTCTGTTTAAGAGAGCGAATTAGACTCTTAATTTGTTTGGCTCTCAGGTGGACATCTTGACTGGTCTTAAGTTCGGAATGTGATGACATTAGCCTTAACTGTAACAAATAACCTCTTTTGATGTTGGCGTATATATTCCGCTAATTTATAAGGTAATAAATTTTAAAAATGACCAAAAATGAAACGGCTACGTCTGTCGAGGAATTCCTGGTGTGGAGGTCTAACCTCTTCCAAGGACTAAAAGCTAGAAAAGAAACTATTATAGAATTACTCGATGCCCTCTCCAGTAACCAACAAGCTCACTCAGTCGTTGAATTGTCTCTCAATCCTTTATTTAGAAGAGATTATAACAGTTTATATAGAGGAATTCAAGAGTTTTTACCCACTCAAACTGACCCTAATTATGAACAGAGAATTGAGACTTTATTTTCAGCGGTATCGAGAACAATTCCTCCCACTTCAAAACATTATAACTTATTTGGTATTGACACAACTCCCTGTCCACGACGGTTTGCCGAAACGTTAGCGGATAAAACCTTTATTCATTACCCCAATCCAATTAAGGGAAATAAACCCATTAATATTGGACATTGTTATTCCGTTGTCTGCGCTTTACCTGACCAAATAGACACAGAAAAAGTCCCTTGGGCTGTCCCCTTATCAGGAGAGCGAGTCCCCTCTAAACATAAAGGAGTAAATCAAGGCAATCAACAACTAAAAAAAATCTGGCAAAGTTCTTTATTTTCTGATAAATTATCTGTCTTAGTGGCTGATAGTGACTACAGCCAAAAGGATTTTATTGGGGAACAAGTTAAGCATGAAGACGTAGTTACTATTACAAGAGTTAGAAGTGACCGAGTTTTTTATCGTCAATTTATTCGGGACCCAAATCAAGCCAAAACTTCGGGACCTCCCCGTTGGTATGGGAATAAATTTGACCTTAAAGATGACCAAACTTGGACTGAACCTGATGAAGTTCATCATGTTCCCTTTACAACGAAAAAAAGGTCGTCAATTAACAGTGACTATTTCGGGATGGAAACAGATGTTAATGAGAGGAACTAAAAACTATAAAATGAACAATCACCCCTTTACTTTACTCCAGATTGTTGTCAGAGATCAAGAAAGAAATAGTATTTGGAAACCTATGTGGCTTATTGTTATTGGTTCTCGGCGCGATGAGTTAAGTTTAGTTGATTGTTATCAGTGTTATCGACAACGTTATGACATGGAACATCTTTTTCGATTTGGTAAACAAAGATTATTGATGACATCTTATTTAACTCCCGATGTACATCATGAAGAAAATTGGTTTAAACTAACACTTCTTTCTTATGTAAATTTGTGGGCTGCCAGAAAATTAGCTGTGGTTTTACCCCGTGATTGGGAACAGTATTTGAAGACTAATAAATCCATCAAAATCACCCCTAGTCTAGTTCAAAGAGACTTTTCAAGAATAATTACGACCTTGGGGACTTTCGCCAAATTTCCCAAACGTCGAGGTTTTTCTTCCGGACGTATTAAAGGTTACAAAAAAGCCCCACGAACTCGTCATGATGTTATCAAGAAAGGGAGCAAAAAATCAACTGAAAACTTAAAAGCTCCTTAGTTTTCCTCAGAATCTATAGATTAGCCCTATTTGTCAGCCAATTTTATTGACTGATACAGAGCCGATATTTTGGGATTTTAGTTTAGCGTAAAATATACGCTAACAAACTTTTTTGTCCAAAGTCCAATACAATTCAATACCCGAATGTTTCCTTTCAGTTTATTGTGGTGGGAAGTTGTTGGGAACCCGAAGAAAACAATAATTTTATTGCCCTCGGAAAAGTCAGCGATCAAGACTTGGCATGGTTATATCATCATGCAACCCTAATTCTATCACCCATCCTCTCAGGCACAGGAACCTCTCTGAAGACAGTTGAAGCTATGGCCTATGGAAAAATTCTTTTAGGAACCAGTGTCGCTTTTAGGGGCTATCCTGTGGAGTCTGACAAAGAAGGTATTATCTGCGATCGCCTAGATGAATATGTTCTTTTAATTGCTAACCTATTAAAAGATGAAAATAAACTTCAAGAAATGGGAGAAAACGCCAAACAATTTGCTAAAAAATATGATTATCGGCTCTTATATTCTTCCTATCATGATCTTATTGAAAATCAACTTTAGTATAAATTTCTCTGGGGTAAATTTGAAAAGGAATAGAAGTTAAGGAGAAGATAGTATTTTCTCCTTCATATTCTGAAAAAATCCACTTATTGGGTTCTGTTTTATAATAATGATCTAGATGTATTTTATCTTGAGCAATGAGAATATACTCTTGAAAAGTAGGAATAGTTATATAAGCAGCAAATTTATCACCAATATCATATTTTTTAGTAGAGTCTGATAAAACTTCTGCAATAAATAAGGGGTTAATAATGGTATCTTTTCTTCCTTCTTGTAATTTTATTTTACCTTCAACTACCATTACATCAGGATAAACATAGATGCGCTTTTCTGGTATCCAAATACGTTGATCAGCAACAAAAACCCGATAGGGTTGTTTCATCAAAGCAAAATTTAGAGAACCACTTAAAATAAGACAAATTTGATTATGGTTAGGAGTTCCACCTGTCACGCTAACAATTTCTCCATTAATATATTCATGACGATTTTCTGAATTAATCTCTAATTCCAGGTATTCTTGAGGGTATAATATTTTTTTTCTTGTGCTTGCATAATTATTAATCATTAAACAATGAACAATGGATAAGTTGAATATAGGATATAAAACCAACAGGAAAATTAATTGTCAATTTTTAGAGAAAGGTGTTGAACCCCATTAATTATCCATTATCCATTATCCATTACCCATTAAAGTTTTTGCCTTATGTAGCCACTTTTTCTCGGTCTTTTTCAGCCAAGAATTTTTCTAACTCTGTCAAAGCATCCGCATCCACTTTTGTTTGCATGGGACAGAACTTAGGACCACACATAGAACAAAACTCAGCGGTTTTGTAGATATCTGCCGGTAAAGTTTCGTCGTGATATTCCTTAGCACGCTCAGGATCTAAAGATAGCTCAAACTGACGGTTCCAATCGAAATTATAACGAGCTTCCGACAGTTGATCATCTCTGTCTCTGGCCCCCGGACGATGACGGGCAATATCCGCGGCGTGTGCTGCTATTTTATAGGCAATTAAGCCATTTCTGACATCCTCTGCATCAGGCAACCCTAAATGTTCTTTCGGGGTCACATAACATAACATAGCCGTGCCATACCAACCGGCCATAGCTGCACCGATCGCCGAGGTAATATGGTCATAACCAGGAGCAATATCAGTCACCAAAGGACCCAACACATAGAAAGGAGCCTCAGAACACTCTTCCATCTGTTTTCTGACGTTAAACTCAATCTGATCCATCGGCACATGGCCAGGCCCTTCTACCATCACCTGTAGATCGTGTTCCCAGGCACGACGGGTAAGTTGTCCCAAGGTTTTCAACTCCGCCAACTGTGCTTCATCAGAAGCATCGTGAGTACACCCTGGCCGTAGAGAGTCCCCTAAACTGAAAGAAACGTCATATTTCTTAAAAATTTCGATAATGTCGTCAAAATGGGTATAAAGAGGGTTTTGTTTATGATGGTGTAACATCCAACGAGCAATAATACCACCCCCACGGGAGACAATACCTGTTAAACGACTTCTCACCAAAGGCAGGTGTTCGATCAAAATACCTGCATGAATGGTCATATAGTCCACCCCTTGTTGGGCGTGTTTCTCGATGATATGGAGAAAATCATCAGCACAGAGCTTATCCATATTACCGTGGACGCTTTCCATTGCTTGGTAAATAGGAACCGTACCAATAGGGACAGAAGAAGCTTTAATAATGGCACTACGAATAGTGTCTAAGTCGCCCCCACCGGTGGATAAGTCCATCACCGTATCCGCACCATACTTAACCGCTAAATTTAGTTTAGCCACCTCTTCATCGAGATCAGATGAATTAGGAGAAGCCCCAATATTAGCGTTAACCTTACACTTAGAAGCGATGCCAATACACATTGGCTCTAGGTTAGGGTGGTTGATGTTAGCTGGAATAATCATCCGTCCCCTGGCCACTTCTTCGCGGATTAATTCCGGGGGTAAACCTTCCCGTTTAGCCACATAGTCCATTTCCTCAGTAATTAGTCCCTGACGTGCATAGTGCATCTGAGAGACATTACTTTGCCCCCGTCGCTTGGCAACCCATTGTGTTCTCATACTTTGATACCTCTATAAACAGCTTCCCTACGCTGGTATTACCCAGTCTCAGGTTCTAAGGGTCTTTCTCAGCCTGGCTTCACAGACACCCCTAGCTATGAGTCCAATTTTACACCAAAAGCCATGAACAGATTACATTTAATGGCCAACTATTAACTTTCATTAACCATTAGATTAGAAAATATCATTGCGATTTATATTGTCAAAGGGGCCAAGGTTCTCTATTGTTTATATAGAAGGTTGATAAGTTAGCTACTCCCGTGTAAATTTTTCCCCTAGTCTTTAGCACTAGAAGAATCAAGTTTCACGTTAGATTAGATGCTCAAAATATTAGGTAAATGTATCTATTTGCTTAGTAGTTATTCGGTCTAGAAACAATTTTTCTGTTGTTGAAACCCATAGGGTTAACAAAAAACCTCTAGTAGCTTCTCATTAATAAAGTTCAGTTTTGGCCTTAAAGGGAGGATAGTAAAAAATGCCAATTGCCGTTGGAATGATCGAAACAAAGGGCTTTCCTGCTGTGGTAGAAGCAGCAGATGCGATGGTAAAAGCCGCCCGTGTTACTCTAGTGGGTTACGAAAAAATTGGGAGCGGTCGTGTTACGGTTATTGTTCGGGGTGATGTTTCGGAAGTACAAGCCTCTGTTGGCGCAGGGATCGAAGCCGCTAACCGAGTCAATGGGGGAGAAGTTCTATCTACCCACATTATCGCCCGTCCTCACGAAAACCTCGAGTACGTTCTACCCATTCGCTACACCGAGGAAGTAGAGCAGTTTCGAGCGTATTAGCCGTCTTTTCCCATAAGAGCGATCAAGAGAACAATTAGCCATTAATCATAGGAGAAAAAACTCATGTCAATTGCAGTTGGAATGGTAGAAACCCTTGGTTTTCCTGCCGTAGTAGAAGCAGCAGACGCAATGGTAAAAGCGGCCCGTGTTACCTTAGTAGGCTACGAAAAAATTGGGAGTGGTCGTGTTACGGTTATTGTTCGGGGTGACGTTTCCGAAGTTCAAGCTTCAGTCTCAGCCGGTGTTGACAACGCAGGAAGAGTTAACGGTGGACAAGTCTTATCCACCCACATCATCGCTAGACCCCACGAAAACCTCGAATATGTCTTACCTATTCGTTACACCGAGGCAGTAGAACAATTCCGTGAAAGTGTCAACCCTCCTTTACGACGGGGATAATTAGTCATTTTCCAAGATAATGCAAATTGCCAAAGTTCGAGGTACTGTTGTCAGTACCTACAAAACCCGCAGTTTAACTGGAACAAAGTTCTTATTGCTTCAGTTTATGGATGCCCAAGGACAACCGCTTCCTAACTACGAGGTAGCCGGGGATTTAGTCGGTGCAGGAATCAACGAGTGGGTATTGGTATCAAGAGGCAGTGCTGCTCGCGTTGACGATGGGATGGAACACCGTCCTATCGATGCGTTGGTAGTAGGAATTATTGATACAGTTACGGTGGAAAATAGTCGGCTGTATAGCAAAAAAGACGAAGAACGAGGTTAAAGCCTTCATCAACGTCAGCTAAAAACTCATAATAAATTACAAAGAGGAGGACAAATATTGTCATGGTAGTCCGCAAAAGGGCGGCACCCCCAACACCCTGGTCACAAACCCTCGCAGAACCCCAAATTGATGACAGTGCCTTCGTGCATTCCTTTTCTAACCTGATCGGGGATGTTGAGATAGAGGGCAATGTCTTAATAGCCCCAGGAACCTCCATCAGAGCCGATGAAGGCACACCTTTTTATATTGGTGAAGGCACAAACATCCAAGATGGTGTTGTCATTCATGGGTTAGAACAAGGGCGGGTTATGGGAGATGACGGCCAAGAATATTCCGTTTGGATCGGTAAAGAAGCTTGTATTACCCACATGGCACTGATCCACGGACCTGCTTATATTGGTGAGGGCTGCTTTATCGGTTTTCGCTCAACCGTATTTAACGCTAGAGTCGGTGAAGGCTGTGTTATTATGATGCACGCCTTGATTCAGGATGTAGAGATTCCCCCAGGAAAATACGTCCCCTCTGGTGCAGTTATTACTAACCAACAACAAGCCGATCGCCTCCCTGACGTACAAGATAGCGATCGCCACTTTGCCCATCATGTAGTGGAAGTCAACGAAGCGTTGCGGATCGGATATCAATGTGCCGCCAACAACGCTTGTATTACCCCCATTCGTGGACAGTTAGGGCAGTCTATAAAAGACATTAAACAGACTGATTATAGAAATTCGGTGACAAGTATGAGTTTAAGTTCAGACATCGTGGCTCAAGTCCGTTCCTTACTTTCCCAAGGGTATACCATTGGGGCAGAATATGCTAATGAACGTCGTTTTAAAACAAAATCTTGGTTAACTGGTGGGACTTTTAGTGGTCGCGCCGATCAAGTTTTAGGAGACTTAGAAGGGTTTCTACAACAGCATCAAGGGGAATATGTTCGCCTCTTAGGAGTTGATACGGGAGCAAAACGCCGTGTTCTCGAAGTGATAGTGCAACGACCAAAAGACACCCCAGGGGAACCCAGTCGCATTACTACCACCAAAAACAACTCTAGTAATGGCCATGTTGCTGCTGCCAGCAACGGCAATGGAAATGTTGGAGATGATATTGCTTCCCAAGTTCGTGCCTTACTACATCAAGGGTATAAAATTGGCACAGAATATGCCAATAAACGTCGTTTTCAGACCAAATCTTGGAAAACAGGCCCCTCCATTCAAGGTAATCGTGAATCCGATGTTATTAACCAATTACAAAACATTTTAGCCGAACACCAGCAGGAATATGTCCGCTTGATCGGGGTTGATCCTAACGCTAAACGTCGGGTATCAGAAAGCATTATTCAGCGTCCAGGACAAGCAGGTAATATTCAGAGTAATGGTGCAGTTGCCTCTCCCAGAGCAGCCAACAGAGGAGCCGTAGCCAGTGGCGGTTTAACTGCTGATGTTGCTCAACAAGTCCGTTCTTTACTCTCTCAAGGGTACAAAATAGGCACAGAACACGCCGATAAGCGTCGTTTTCGTACCAAGTCTTGGCAGAGTTGTTCTCCCATCGATAGCAACCGTGAAGCCGATGTGCTTGCTGCTTTAGAGGTCTGTTTAGTAGATCATAGTGGGGAGTACGTTCGTTTAATTGGGATCGATACTCAGGCTAAAAGACGAGTGGTAGAAACCATTATTCAACGGCCTGGTGAAACTTCTAATAATGGAGCCAGAACCGCCACAGCGACGGCCCCTGGTCAAAGTTACAGTTATGCCAGCAGTAGTCGTGACAATGGCAATGGCAATGGCAATGGCAATGGTCGTGTTGCTACCATGAACTTAACCACCGAGATAGTTTCCCAAGTGAGTTCGTTACTCAAGCAAGGTTATAAAATTGGCACAGAACACGCAAATAAACGGCGTTTCCGTACCAAGTCTTGGCAAAGTTGCTCTCCCATAGATAGCAACCGTGAAGCCGATGTACTTGCGGCTCTAGAAGCCTGTTTAACAGAGCATCAAGGGGAATATATCCGCTTGATTGGTATTGATAGCCAAGCCAAACGGCGTGTCTTAGAAACCATCATCCAACGTCCATAATAATCTGTAGAAGGGGTGAGGAGACTTCCCCCTCAATATTATCTAGGTTGTTTGAGAATTAATTTTTTCTGCATTCTAAATCATCTTAATCAAGTCGTTTTTAAGAAAAACCGACGGAATATTGACTTACCTCTTCTCATTATGAGATTTCAACAATGTACAATTAACAATTAAAAATCAGTTGTTAATTGTTAATTATTAATTGTTAATTTATAAAGTGATGCCTTTACCACTTATTCAACCACCAAGTCGTTCAGAAGTTTCGGTTATTGGTGAGGTTATTATTCATCAGGGTGCGGTTGTCGCACCAGGAACAATTTTACAAGCTGCCCCTAATTGTCGTATTGTCATCCATTCGGGGGCTTGCATTGGCATGGGAACCTTAATTAATGCCTATCAAGGAGACATTGAAATTGAATCCGGTGCTATGTTAGGGGCAGGGGTTTTAATCGTTGGTCAAAGTAAAATTGGTCAAAATGTTTGTCTTGGTTCTTGTACTACGGTAATTAATAGTTCTATTGAGTCGGGAACCACCATCGAAGCTGGAACATTAATTGGTGATACTTCTCGTCAGTTTTCAGAAGAAGAAACCAAAGCTCCCAAACAAATTAAAGCAGAGAATAATGGTTCTTCAGAAAATGGTCATTTAATTGCCGATAATAATCAAAAAGATAATCTACCTCAGCAAAGTGAAGAGAAAAAGCCGGAATTTGTGGAAGAAATAGAGGATTTATGGGCAGATACTCCACCCAAAGTCGAAGAAGTAACAGAAATTCCTGAAATTCCCACAAAACCTGATACTCCTACAGAGACTAAAAATGCCCCTGTGGTGGGTCAAGTTTATATTAATCAACTATTATGTACTTTGTTTCCCGATCGCCAAGCTTTTAATCAGTCTCAAAATAATTATGCTTCAAAAGATCCGCCGGGTAAAAATAAGTAAAAATTCGCTAAAATTGGGGCAGCTTCTTAAGGAAGTCAGAAGTCAGAAGTTCCTCACTACGTTCCGGCACTATCGTACAGAAGTTGTTTTTGAAACAGAGATTTATGCTCCGCTTCAAAAACTATGCGCGGCTCGACTGAGCTTCGCCGAACGTCCTTAAAAGCCGGGGTTTTAGACCCAACTATTTTCGATAAGTATTAAGGTTTTTCCGATGGACCCAATTACCACAGCGATCATAGCTGCCTTAGCTGATTTGAGTAAACAGACTATCAAAGATAGTTATAACGCCCTGAAAGAGGCTTGTAAGAAGAAATTTAGTGAAACAAGTGATTTAGCAAAAGCTGTTGATAACTTAGAAAATAAGCCTGATTCAAAAGGTCGTCAAGAAACTCTAAAAGAAGAAATTGAAGCAGTTAACGCTCATCAAGATCCAGAAATTATACAATTAGCACAAGCATTGCTAGAAAAAATAAAAGAACAATCTCCTGCACAGAAAAATATCACTATGGGAAATGTTACTACTAAAGGAGAAGGAAATACAACCATTGCAAACCTAGAAGTAGAAGGACAAGTACGTGATATTGGAGGTATTCACGGAAAAAAGTAATCATTTATAACTATTATTATGGTCAGTATGATGTAGAGTCTATTGATTCAGAGAAGCCTGTTGATGATAATCTTGTCTGTCCTTATCGTGGCTTATTTCATTTTGCTCCTAATGATTCAGAGTTTTTCTTTGGTCGAGATATATTTAGGGTTTGCTGAATAAAAGCAAAACCCTAATTAGGGTTTGCTGAAAAAGTTTCTCCAAAATTTATGCCACTTTTGACCAAGAATTTTCTGACAAATCAATAAGTTTTAGTACATAAAAATTGTTTAAAGTATAATCAAAATTAATGAAAGGCGGTTTAATGAGTTCCCCTGTTCTATTATTAGTAAATAAGGACAAAAAAAGCGACAAAAACTGCCTCAGAAGTTTAGAAAGATTGACAACTAAAAATGTAATAGCAATAGATGTAATGGAGGTTTCAGGGAGTTTTGTCATCACGAGATTTAGGCTAAATCTTCGTTTAGCTTGTCCAAACTTTCCCTCAATAGCATTACGGAAGCATTCATCGGAGTGGGCTTGTTTCTTTTCTTCTTCACTGACATTTTTCGGAGGTCTTCCTAACTTCGGACCACTGATTCTTATCCCTCTTTCCTTACACCAATTTCTGTTTTCCCTAGTTCGATAAATTTTATCTACATGGACGGATTCGGGATAATAGCCAAACGTTTCTTTATACTTTTCTACTTGTTCTTTTAAATGACAAGATTCATTGAAGTTTTCCCAACTTATTTTGTCTAGAAACACATAGTTATCTACACAGCTTACTGAGAGTTTAGCTCCAAACTCTATTGGTTTTCCTGCTTTTCCCCTCACTATTGGACGAATATGCGGTTGAGTTAAATTTACAATTCTTTGAGGAACACTCTGGGTCTTATTCTCCCACATTGACTGTTGTTGTTCATAAACTTTTTTGATAGTCTCTAGACAATTTTTCTGTCTTTTACTCAGATTTTCCAGGGAAGCCCCAGCTTGAATTAAGTCTTCTATATTTCCTAAATTTTTCTTAAGGTATTTTAACTGTTTCCCGATAGCTTTTCTTCTTTCTTGATAAGATACTTTTCGTTTTTTAGCTACTTTTAAGTATTCCTTTCTAGCAATTTTTCTAGAAGTTCTCGGCTTTTTTCTCAATTTTACTCTTAATGGTTTATAAAGATTATCTATTATTCTTTCTGTCTCAATTCTGGCTTGATTTAATATGCCTAAATCCGTTGGGTATTTGATGTCTGCTGGCGCACAAGTCGCATCTAAAATTAGTTTACCTTTATTTTTTATTTTTTCTCCTTTTTCTTGGAGACAATCCTTTTTTTTTACTTCTTTATCACTCTTGTCTATTTCTCTTTTTACTATTTTTTTATTGATTTTGTTTATCAATTCTCCATCAATTCTTTTCCTAAAATGAACTAGCATTGAAGATTCCAGTGGTGGCTCTTGTTGATAACAATTTAAACCTATAAAGTATTGTAGATAGGGATTTTCTCTAATCTGTTCTATAGTTTCTCTATCACTTGTTCCTAATTTTTCCTTAATAATTAATGTCCCTAATGCCATTCTAAATAGTTTGGCTGGCGCACCTTTTTCTGCTGAAAAAAGTTTAGCATATTCTTCCTCAAAATCATCCCAAGGTATCAACTCTACCATGATTACCCAACGATTATTGGGGGACAATTTGCCCTCGAAAGGTAATTCAAATTTTTCTGGGGGCGGTAAAGGTTGCTCCTCTTTTCGATACATTTGTTCTTGACCAACAACTGGGAGGTGTTTCTACCAATTATAGAGGTTTGTAGCCGACAAAGCTGATCTTTTTTGCGATCGCGAATATGGGTGTAACCTTTTAAAGAATAGGGTTTTGCTTTTATTCAGCAAACCCTAATTATACTGGCTAGTTTTTGGATAATTTTCAGCACTTCTAATATCTGGAGTCGTTTATGGAATAGGGGTTTGCAAAGGATGCGTGCAAAATGGAGCTTTGGTGAATAATTTATGAAAGGTTTATGATGGAAATGTGGCAAAATATAGAGCATAAGTCTTTTCTTTATGCAACAAACTTTTGCCACAGGAAAATCAACTATTGCTCCTGATATTCTAATTGTGGCAAAAATGCTAACTTTTGCCACAGTGTCCCCCACCTCGTAGATTGGTGCGTCAAATAAGTCCAATTATCAGAGTCTTAAAAATATCTTTAAGTCAATAGTCATTTACTTAGTAATTGATTAGTAGTGTACTTGTAGGACTCAGATAAATACAGTTTTACGACTCTCAAAACCTAAAAAATCCCCCACATTCAGTAGAGGACTTCAAAAATAAATTTAGTATCAACTTCTATTTCTTCTTAGCTTTAGCTAATTTACGTTTGAATCCTGCTCCAAAGGCTATGGCTGTTCCTGCTCCGAGAATGGTTAAAGGCTCAGGTATAGGAGTTCCTTCAGTAACTGCATATACTAAGTCTTGTTCAACTAGATTATTTAGCAGTTGTATATTATTATTACTTCGAGTACCGATATTTTGGACAACAAAAAAGTTATTTGCAAAAGCAAAGTTAGGACTTCTGGGACCAGAAGAATTATTCGGAAAACCTAAGCTACCTCCAACCTGATTTGCAGCGGAAACCGCGTCAGATCCAGAACCCCACCAAGGTTGTGAGGTTAAAAGAGCTTGGTTCTCTTCAAAGCTTCCTTGGATTGTAGTTAACTCATAGTTTACATTATTTAACGTGATGGTGAATGCTCGTGCTTCAGGAGCAATAAATGATAATGTTCCTATAGTTATTGAAACTGTTAAAACACTAAATCCATTTAATATATTTTTAACCATTTTCAAAATCAGTATAAGTTTCTAATATAATAATACATATGACGAATAATTTTGTCCATAAACGTAATTTATAACTTCATGTGTAATAGTAAAAATACATTATTTTCTAAATTATAGATATTTACCTATCTAATGAATTTGTAGACATAAGATGTATCATACAACAGTTTAACTAAATCTTTGTATCATGCAGTGGACATCCTACCCAGTGATGAAGGTGAGAGAGACTCAGTAGATCACAAAGTCAGTTTGAGACAAGCGATCGCCACTAAAAATCATAAGTTTAAATTATGTAGGAGGAGAAGGAAGAGGTAAAATATCATTGATGGGAATATAAACATCTTTTACTGTGCCGAAAATTTGGTCAGCGGCTTGGCGTAAAAAAGAGAGCATCTGTTTTAAAGGGAACTTATCACGGTAAATTAACCGTCCTCCCCGTCGAGGTTGACTAATTTTTCGCTCCTCGAAAGTTAACCCAAATATTGACAAGAAGAAAAGAAATACCAACAAATAGAAGCCTGATAATCGGGTTTTTAGTCGTCGTTCTAATCCGACAAATATTTTTAAGTCGATAACTACTTTCAATGCCAAAACGTTGACGATAACTTTGTCGAATATGAGCCAAGCTGGTCTTAACTTTATAAACAACATAGACTCAGTAGATCACAAAGTCAGTTTGAGACAGAGGTTAAAGCTAATTTCGTCAGTAAATCGGTCAAGGTTATTTATATCCCTTTTAATGTCAGCCCCTTAGTATATAAGATAAACTTATGCTTTGGCGATTTTTTCGGGATGTTTCAACGGAATTTGGCGATCGCAGATTAATTTTTCGCCTTTCCGAAACTGACTTTGTGATCTACTGAGATTAAAATTTTTCATTAATGGCCCTTCAGGCGAAGCAGAAGGTAGGGGGCAACCCACCCCTAACCCCTCCCAGGAGGGGAATAGGAGGGGAACTGGAGGGAATATTTTTATACCAATTTCCTAAAGTCCGACTACACATCCGGTGTAGGGGTCAACGGCGGTTGACCCCTACTACCAAAAAAATATAGTTTTCCTAATGCACCCTACTTAATATTTTGTTTAGGAACAGTCTCTAAGTTTATGAAAATGGTATCATAAATGTTATCTTATAAAGCAGAGATGGTGGGAATTAAGGTAATTATTACTTAAGAATCTTATACATCGAAAGCTTCGTTTCTGGATAATGACCCCCTTCCTGTTTATCAAAAAGGTCAAAAAAATCAAGTAATTTTTTCTGGGAAAAGAGTAAATAAGAACTGGAGACAAATAGTAATTATTACTATTACAGCAAGTATTAGTGGTTTTGTTGGTTGGGTGCTTAGAGGAGGAACCATTAAACCTTAGATTAACCTAATTTAATATTTTTCATTAATTCACCCAAAAAATCTTTCTTTGTGTAGGGTGTAAACGGGGACTTTGCTCCTCCATAACTTTATTAACTTTATGTGGATCAAAATTATGTCGAAAATTATCCCTTAACTGAGACACTCGTTTTTCTGTTTCTTCTACTTCTACTCTAATCTCTTTTAACTGCGCTTGTTGTGACCATTGATAGGGAATTAATTTGAATAAGCTAACCAGGGCTACAAGGGATAAAATGCCGTTAATTGCTAATTTAACGCTGATTTCTGTGGCTACCCATTGATGCTCTGAGTTGGGGGTAGAAACGGCTTGACGACGAGAACGACGCTGTCTAGACATGGACATAGGTTAAACAGATAACTTTTCTATACTAAGCCATTCACCCCAAACAAAAACATTAAATCATTGTTTCTGTGGGGGTGAATAGGTATCTGTTTTATTAAACGAAGTCGTTACTTATAAAGTTCCGTAGCTAGGCGAAAAGCAAGAACTCCAGGAACTAAGGCAACAACTAAAGCAACTAAAACTTGGGTATCTGATAACATTGATGGTGATCTCCTATAACAGGGTTGGTTTTACTATTACTGTGCATCATTATCGTCACTTTGTGAAACATTTTGTTACCGAAGTTAACATGACACCTACTTTTTTCCTGATAACCTGCTTCTACTTGTTTTTTGAGATCATCAGGTAGCAAATTTGGATTATCCTGCATTTGCTTGACGATGGTGTACTTAGCGATTTTCATTCCAGCCACAAACTCGGCACTACTACGCACAAGGGCAGCAAATTGATCCCCGTTAACTTCTTCTGATTTTACCTGTTCATCTGTTAGGTAAACCTTGCGATGAGAATCCTTATAATGTTTTCTAGAATACCAGGAAAAATTGGTACAAAACTTAATAAAAAACCCCCGTCATTTATGGGGCAGATGGGGAGATGGGGAGACTTGGGGAGAGAAAACAAATATTCACTCCTCCCCTGCCTCCTTTTGACTAAAGAGTGAGCAGCAAAACGGAATAAAACGTAATTAATCGTAATATTACGCCTGTCTTTTGGTTACTTTTCAGTTTGAGTGAGTTGAAGTCATCACAAATGAGGGGCATTCTGCTTCAAATCTATCTAAACGACTAAGGTTTAACTCTTAACCTTTGCTCCGCTTTTGCTCTGTTGAACCCTTTCCAAAAGCGAAGGAATATTGTTACCAATATTCTACCTATTAAAATGCCTCCCCTACTAAGGTGAAGAATTACCTCATGAGAAGCAACCTGCGAGGCATCTTAATACGTTTATTCTGCCAAGTATTTTCTTTCCTGTCAAGAAAGAACTGAGTGTCTGATTTATTCCATTTAACGGGTAAATGCTACTAATTTTTGCTACTAGATGGTTAGACCTTCTTTGCGAACCATAAGGACAGGACAATTTGCTTTAACCCTAATATAATCTGATAGAGACGTTCCTAAGAGGCGATCCAAGTCCGGTATTGCTTTGGCGATGGAAGGACGGCGATCGGGTGATCCCAACAACAACAAGTCCACGTTGTATTCTTCTACCAAACTACAGATTTTTTCAGCAGGCCGCCCCCCTGTGACAGCACAACGATAAGGAATACCCATTCTTTTAACTTTTGTCGCTGCTTCTGAGACAATGGGGTTATTCTCCATTTCTGCTTTTGAGAGAGGCAGTAACTCTGCTTTAATATCGGGGTTAACTCTACCGAGAATTAATTCTGCTTCTTTATAGTCTCGCAAGAGATACAAAGCTAAGTCTAGGGCATATTGGGAAGCAGGAGACTTATCGAGGGCAACCATTACCCGTTTAATCTTCTTGACATAAACATCATCCCTAACCAATAACATCGGGTGGTTGCTCAGTTGGAAGACGTATTGACTAACAGATTGGTTTAAGATGGCTTGGAGACGTTTTAAACCCCGTGAACCCATAATAATTAAATCAGCGTTGAGCTCATCGGCAACCTCACAAACTGTGTCTTTGGGGTCCCCTTGACGTAGCATGGTGGAGACACGGCTGGGGTCTAATTTGAGGTTTTCCAGGGTGCTGGCCACCAATTTCCCTCCCTCTTCCCATTTCTCGCTGATTCCCGTGGTGGTAATCTGGGGAGGGACAACGTGCAGAATATTCAAGGCTGCTCGTTGAATAGCAGGAAGATCCATCAACACTTCCAGCATTTCTTGGCTCTTTCCTTTTCCTGATTCAGTATATAAGATTTTTTCGAGCATGGATTGAATCTCAATTATTAACCATGATTAACTGTCTATTACTATTAGAATACTGCTATTTTTTCCCATTATGTCTAACATTTTATTAAGCTCGAATGGTCTCTGATAGCTCCACCCCCCTTAAGTTAGTTTGTTCTAGATTTGTCCCTATTAAATTTGCCCCCCGTAAGTTCGCTCCTTCTAGGTTGACTCCTTCTAGGTTGGCATAACTGAGGTTAGCATAACTTAAGTTTGCTCCCTGTAAACTCGCCCCTTGTAGGTTGGCCTGGGCTAAATTACACCACCTTAAATCCAAGCGATCTCCTTTAATTTCTTGTAGGTTAGCATGGACAAAATAACTATCATATAAATGGCCTTGAATCAATTGTGCCTGAGATAAATTAGCCCGATAAAAATAAGCCCCCTGTAATTCGGCTTCGTATAAACTAGCTTGGGAAAGATTGGCTTCACAAAAGTTAGTTTCTTCTCCACAAGCTTCGCTTAAATTAGTACGATTGAGTTGAGCTTGACTAAAATCAGCTTTTTGTATTTGACTATTTCTTAGGGATGTTCCGATTAAATTAGCTTGGCACAGTTGAGCTTGTCTTAAGTTAGTTTTTCGTAAATTAGCCCCCATTAAGTTAGTTTGTTTGAGGTTGGCATAACTGAGATTAGCTGCATTTAAATTTGCCTGGTTTAGCTCTGCTTTTTCTAAGTTTGCTCGGCTTAAATTTACTTTTTCTAGATTAGCTTTACTTAAATTTACTCCGTATAAATTAACCTTTTCCAGATTCTTTGCTCTTAAATCAATTTCTTGTAAATCTGGACTAATTTGAGGGTTGTTTCTGCGCCACATTGTCCATATTTTTTCTTTTTCTAAGAGGGCTAAATGTTCTTGATTGGCCATAATTATTCTCAGGCTTTTATTTTTCTTTACGAATAGTTTACCAAATTATGGTAACAATTTACTTTTTTAGATAGATATTAACTATATATTTTCAGGTTAAAGGGATATGCTAAGATAATAAAGATAGAGATTGTCGTGACAATTATTTGAGGAAAATTAACAATAATTATGTATAGTGTTGCCAAATGGTCAGTAGAAGATTATCACAAAATGATTGAAGCAGGAATCTTAAGCGATCGCAGTGTAGAATTAATTGCAGGAGAAATACTACAAATGAGTCCAGAGGGTCCGATCCACACTTCAATAAATCATATCACTGTCGCTTATCTCCGTTCTATTTTAGGAGAGCAAGCTGTTGTTAGGGAAGCACACCCTATTACTTTAACCGACTCAGAACCAGAACCAGATATTGCTGTTGTTCGTTCTCCTTATACATTATATCTAAATCATCATCCTTACCCAGAAGATATTTATTGGTTAGCTGAAATTGCTGATAGCACTTTATCCAAAGATTTAGGCATAAAAAAAACAATTTATGCTAGTGCTAATATTCAAGAGTATTGGGTAATTGCCCTCAAATCAAAAACCTTAAAAGTCTTCCAAGATCCTCAAAATAATGATTATAAAATCAAAAAAGAGTATAATAGCGGTTTCGTTGCTCCCTTATCTTTTCCTAACCTGAAAATTTCCGTCAATACTCTCTTAGGAAACCCCAGATAAGTCATGAACAAAAAACCTAATTATTACAATCATAACGGATTTTTAATGCCGATGGGTTTTCCCATTGAAGGGTTTACTTCTGCACTCCAATATCAGGCACAAGAATCAGATATTTTCCTTGTTACCTATCCTAAATGTGGTACAACTTGGACACAATATATTCTCTGGTTAATGCAGCATCAAGGGGAACCTTTATCCCCATCAGAAAAATTAGAAACTTATATCCCTCATTTAGAAGAAGTAGGAAAAGAAACCGTAGAAAAACTACCTAAACCAAGAGTCATTAAAACCCATTTACCTTATAATTTAACTCCTTATAATCCACAAGCTAAATATATTTATGTTGCTAGGAATCCTTTTGATTGTTTGGTATCATTTTATCATCATACTAGGGGATTTGTTCAACATTACGATTTTACTGATGGAACTTTTGATGACTTTTTTGAATGCTTTATAAGGGGAAAGTTGACTTTGGTGACTATTTTGATAATTTAGTTCCTTGGTATGAACATAAAGACGATCCCAATGTTTTATTTTTCACCTACGAAACCATGAAAGCTGATCTAAAATCCATTATCATAAAAATAGGTAACTTTCTAGGTAATAAATATTTATATACTGTGGAGAATGAGAGTATTATTAACAAAATAATTGTTAATAGTTCATTACAAAAGATGAAAAAAGATCAACAACGTTGGTCTAGTAAACGTCCTGAAAATATGCCCTCTTTTGTTCGTAAGGGGAAAGTAGGATCATGGAAAGATTACTTTTCACCTGAACAGAAGCAAAGATTAACAGAAAAGTTTATCATGAAAACTGCTGGAACTGGTTTAGAAAATCTCTGGTTAGATTAAGCTCAATAGAGCAAATAGACTATTCTCAACTTCTGTAAAATGTGGTATAAAAATGAAAATATAATTTTGCCCTATCCCTTGCAACGGGAAATAGAAAATTAAGATGTCTCAATACCCATTCATAATTTCACCAGTTAATGAGGAAGAAGCTCAAAGTCTTCCCGAATTTATCAAAAAAAATAGTAGCCAACTACACAAACAATTAGAAGAGTCGGGTGCTTTATTATTTCGTGGTTTCTCAGTCAAAGATGCAGAAAGTTTTGAAAAAGTATCAAAAGCCGGAACCCCAAACTTATTGGAAAATACAGGTGGAGGTTCTCCCCGTACCCTAATCCAAGGAAAAGTTTATACATCAACAGAATATTCAGAAGATCAATGGATTCCCTTACACTGTGAACAATCATACTTTTCATCGATGCCAAATTATATTTGGTTTTTTTGTTTGATTCCTCCAAAAGAACAAGGACAGTAATTGCTCACCGCAATAAAGAATCTGTCTTGACAACATAAAGGTAAAATCGGGGATTTTTATGTATAGTGGGGGTTATGACCACAAATGTTACCATTGATTCAAAGCTAGTTAGAGCTATCGCCGATGAACAGTTGGCGAACAATGTCTTCATGATTGAGTGGCTAGTCAAGGCACAACAACAGTTATCTCTTCAACAAAGACTGATTGACCAGCAACAACAACAAATCTCTACACAACAGCAAGAAATTGAAAAATTGAAAGAAGAGAGAGATAAGCTAAAAAACCGTAACTCAAAAAACAGTTCAGTCCCCCCATCATCAGACCAACTAAAAAAGCCTTCTGACAAAAAGAAACGCAAAAAAGGATTTAAACGCGGACCAAAATATGACCACCCAGGGAAGACCCGTAATGGTTTTGGTCAGCCCGATAAGATAGTCCCTTTAGAACTAGAAAACTGTCCTGTTTGTGGGGTTCAGTGGGAACGAGATGAAGTAGTTCCCGAAAAAGTCCAGCAAGTGGCTGAAGTAGTAGACCAACCCATAGAAATCAGGGAATATCGTCGCGGATTCTATAAATGTCCTAGTTGTGGATGGTCAGATTACAGTCCTGTTCCATTGGGAGTTAAAGAAGGATTCAGTTATGGGCGCGATTAAGTAGCATCGTGGGCTGGCTTGGCTATGGGGGTAATCTTACATGGCGTAAACAGGAACATTTTATAGAGTATGTCTTTGGCATTCCCATTTCTCAAGGGAGCCTTGCCAAAATGCACAAATGGTTTCAAGAAAGTTTAGAACCCTTGACCCAACAGTGGTTAAAGTACATCCAGCAGCCAGGAATCCGATGTGTTGACGAAACCAGTTATTGCATCGATGGCATCAAGTATTGGGTTTGGGTAGCCACATCAAATGAGGTCTGTGTGTTGATGTTGGCTCCCACTAGAAGCTCCGCAGAAGTCGAGAAATTGTTAGGAGCAGATTTTAAGGGCATCCTCACCAGTGACTGCTATAGTGCCTACTTTAGACAAAGTGCGATGGACAAAACAGAAATGTCTGGCACATTTAGAACGAGAGTTAGAGTCCCTTAAAACCAGTCGTTTTCAAGCGAATCGAGAATTTGCTGCCGATGTACAGCAAGTTTTAGCAACCGCCCGTATCCATTATCGTCATTATCATGGTCGAAATTTAACCCTTGAAGACTTAGGCTCCAAAAGAACAGAAGTCGAGAACTCACTGCAAAAGATTTTTAAAGCAACTCCCAAAAAAGGATGGCCTTATGATGCACAAAGATTGATTAACCGTCTCAAACGTCATTGGGAAGAGTGGTTCACCTTTCTAACTTATCCTGAAGTCAAACAGATAATAATGATGCTGAGAGAGCTTTACGTCCCATTGTCATTCACCGCAAAGTAAGTGGGGGAGCAAGAAGCGACTGGGGTGCAGAGTTAGTCACCCAAATGTTCAGTTTTTTAGAGACCATGAGATTACAGGGGCAAAATGCCATTGTCCAATTATGCGAATTATTGTCATTAGCTGGTCGGAGTCCCCAGGATTAGAGATGTAAAAGGCTCCGGAGCCGATGGGGGATAGATTTTTCTTGATCGCCCTATCTCTCTCTGCACAAAAATACACAGGGTTAGCGGATAATCTCCGCTAACAAAAAACTATCTTACTATTTTTTTTCTCATATTGTTGTTTTTATTTGAGGTTTTTAAAAGACTTGATTCTGGGAATGTTAGTCATTAAAATAGCCGTAATAAATTAGCTTAAATTTTACGCTAAATCACAGGGCTTATATTTTTGTTGACTCAACTGAT
>Ga0064014_10114_pt1 | contig 33298 bp, 36 predicted proteins | sample CrowatWCoCulture_2_FD_61584 | JGI IMG/M metagenome (GOLD analysis project Ga0064014, IMG submission 61584) | Marine cyanobacteria communities from the University of California, Santa Cruz, USA, analyzing cyanobacterial DNA methylation -... | ecosystem: Host-associated > Microbial > Bacteria >...
CAAACTCTTCCAGCGCCGTCCCCACCGATTGCAGGGCACGCGGATGCAAGCTCGACAAAATGACCGTCAATTCGATCCCGTCGATCCCGCCCTGGGCATCGCGCGATACGGCAGTTTGCGCCACATGGCCCAGACCCATAGCGCGCAAACGCTGGTCTAGCGGATGCCCGAATGTCGCCTCGGCATCCGAAGTGCCAAGTTTGACAGGCAGATGCACGGTTGCCGGGTGTCCCGGCTTGGATTGAACGGATTTTTTTGGGTTTCAGGGCTTTGAACAGCATCGAAAAACACTCACAGAACTTACAACAACGCCGCAGCGTTACAGGCGCATTGTGGCGACATTAGGTAAATTTTGGGTTTTCCGGCCCGCGATTACTTGCGGAAACTGTCGAGACTCACGACATCCGCATCCGGCTTTTCGGGCGCGACCAGCGACTCTTCGTCCTCGACCTCTTCAGGTTCGACCAGATGCGGTCCCTGCGCTGGATCTTCCTCTTCCGCTGTTTCAAACCGCAGACCAAACTCAACGGACGGGTCAACGAAGGTTTGAATGGCATCAAAGGGGATATAAAGCGGCTCGGGACTGTCCCCGAAGTTCAGCGTTACCGCGAACCCCCATGTCATCAACCGCCAAGTTGTCGAACCAGTGTTGCAAAACGACGGTCATTTCTTCCGGGTAACGATCGCTGAGCCAATCCGCCATTTCGGCATCGGGATGTGTCGCATCGAACGTGATGAAAAAGTGATGCGCGCCTGGCAGACCGTTCTCGGACACATCCGTCAGCACGGTGCGGATCAGGCTCCGCATCGCGTCATGCATCAGATGTCCGTATTCTATGGTGCGGGTCATGTCATCTCGCTCAATACCGCCAGCATAAAAGATTCGTTGCGCATGAAAAGGGGATGACCGCCGGTACTACCCCACCAAGCCCGAAATAAGCACCGACAGGCACAACCCGGCAATCGAACAAACCGCCAGTGTTGGAGGCAGTGTCCACCGAAGGCGCAGGATCAAAACGGCGGCCAAACCGGCCAGCGCGACTGCGCCAAGGTTCAGGGAGGTGGGTTGCGGGGCGATAGTCGTGAAAAGTCTCGTGTCGACGACGCGAACCTCCGCAAAGAACACATGTGCGGAAAACCAGATCGACAAGTTCAGGATGACCCCAACAACTGCCGCGGTGATGGCGGTCAACGCCGATGACAGGCGCGGGCGTGCCGAGATCCAGTCGATATACGGCGCCCCGGCGAAGATCCAAAGGAAACAGGGAACAAACGTCACCCAGAGCGTTACCGCCGCAGCGGCAAGCGCAGTCCCCAGACCCTCGGCCCGAAACCCCGCCAGAAACCCAACAAACTCTGTGACCAGTATCAGAGGGCCCGGCGTCGTCTCAGCCAGCCCCAGACCGTCCATCATTTCGTTGGTGGCAAGCCAACCGAACTCCTGCACCACCGCCTGAGTCATATATGCCAAGACGGCATAAGCCCCGCCAAAGGTGACGATGGCGAGTTGGCTGAAGAACAGACCGATCCGGAGCAGCAACTCCTGATCCGTCGCCCAAAGCAAGATGAGCGGAGCGAACCACAATCCAAGCCAGACCGCGACAACGCGCAAGGTCCCATTCGGATTGACGGCAGGCGTTTCCGCCGCAGTGGCAGGCGCACTCCGGAACGCGCCCCACAGACCTGCGGCCAATATGATCAGTGGAAACGGCAGGTCGAAAAAAAATATCGCAACAAAGCTGAGCCCAGCGATAACCCAATGATCCGTACTCTTCAGCGCGCGTTTTGCCACCTTTAAAAGCGCATCGATCACGATCACGACGACCGCTGCCTTGACGCCCAGGAACAGGGCCTGAATAAGCGGCACATCCCCCAAATAGGCATAAAGGATGGCAAGCCCGAGGATCACGATCGCGCCCGGCAGCACAAACAAACCGCCGGCGATCAACCCGCCCACAGTTCCGCGTAACCGCCAGCCGCTATACGTGGCCAATTGCATCGCTTCTGGTCCGGGCAGAAGCATGCAGAATGACAGCGCGCGCAGGTATTCCTCTTCTGTGAGCCACGGGCGGTCATCAACCAGCTCACGGTGCATCAAAGCGATTTGTGCTGCAGGCCCACCAAAGGATAAAAGCCCAATACGACCAAAGACTTGGGTTAGTTCGCTGATTGATGTTGTGCGATCGGGCGTTTTCGTCATCACCGTGTCCTAGGCGCCGTGCGCGACGGTTGCATGACAGTGTGTGACGTCACCCCGTGACCTTGGTCAATTCGCGTCTAAGCTTTTCACGAATGGCGCGTGGATAGTCTTCGTGCCGACGCGCTGTCACCACAAATCCGTACTGCGTGATAACGGCCTTTCGGTAGAACTGCGTGATCGACACTCCAATAGATTCAATTGCGATCCCGTTTATGATCACACCCCCACGCTCGGCCCTGCGAGAGGCTGCACGCGTCTCGGTTCCGGCGTTTGCGTTCCCATCCCCAGAGACGTCGAGGATATGACGCGAACACATGGGCACCTCGTCGAGCATTTCGACCGCTTTATCGATCGCGTTGCCGGGCGCTGTGTTGGAATTGACAAAGGCACGTGGCATCGCACGCACGGCGGCAGAGTAGGCTGCGATGTCAAGCGACGTCGCCATTTCGGTCCACGGGATCGACACCTGCTGTTCTCCCGCGCCAGACCATTGAAGAACCGACAGTCGGACCTTCCCGTTCTCAAGTGCGAATGCAACTTCGGGATCGAGAAGGGCGTCTGCAAGGCCATCGACCTGAAGCCGATACTCACCTGGATCAACGGAAGATGACACGTCGATCGCGAGGACGAGCGCGGTTTCACAGGCTGAGGCGACCGTCGCGGTCGCGCACAGGGCAATGGCGGAAAGTGTTCGGCGCAGCATGAGTTGAAACTGGCGCTGCTGGGGAGTGGGGTCAAGACGAGGATTCTGACGGATTGGTGAAGTGCAGGCTTCTGTTGCCAGGTGCCTGCGAACCCCGCCAGCCGCTGCTAGGCGACTGGGCTTAAGATTTCGATCTTTCGCACTGCATTAAGCAGCGAGAGCGACCGGAGCTTTGTTGTCGTTTGCAACTAGCTTAAGTGCGCCGATAACGGTGGCTTCCAACCGAGACAAAACAAACCCCTTTAGACGTCCGTCGATCCTGTTTCGGCCCCATGATCCCCAAACGAAGGATTTTGGTGGAGCCGCCGGGTACCGCCCCCGGGTCCGATCCGCTTATTACGAGCGCGTTTATGTCCATAGTCCCCGAAGGAACGAGATAGATATAAGCGAGCGCGCGGCCCGTGGGAAGGGGTCAGAGGTTAATCGCCAAAAGAACAACGGCAACAATGGCTTCAACCGCGAAGTAAATCCATGCTTTGCGATTGCCGCGGTTCTCGGTCAGGCAGGACACCAAACGCCCCACCGCTGAGCCCCCCCATGCAAACCCAACCATGGCATAGGCGATGGGCCCGCCGATGATCAGGGCCCCGATCCCAAGCCCGACAAACAGGCAGCCAACCGAAGCGCGGATTTCGCTCAACCCCATGTTGGATCCGGTGGTTTCCAGATCCAGAACGCCTGCGGTGAACCTCGGCGCTAGAAATCCAAACGCGCCAAAGCCGATGGACATCAGAGCGCCCAGAATGTTCAGGAGTTCCATTTTAGTGTTCCTTGTTTTGCTCTTGGGACTACGATGCAGGTAGTCATTTGGTTCAGAGACGGGCTGGAAATTATGATCCGGCGCTTAGCGGGAGATCGACATGAACAGCAAGATATTCAATCACTGCACGGGTGTATCGGCGGCGCTTATCCTCTCCGGCGCGGTGAGCCTTGCGCAAGAGGGCCCATCATTTGATTGCGCAAAGGCTTCTTCCGATGTGGAAAATCTTGTGTGTTCTGACGCGCAGTTGGCGGAGCTTGATCGGTTGGTTGCCGATCAATATCGCGCGGCGCTGGACGCGGCGGAAGCGCTTGATGCTGGTGCAGACGCGGCAGTTGCAGATTTGCGCGCCTATCAGCGAGGGTGGATCAAGGGGCGGGACGAGTGCTGGAAGTCTGCCGATTTGAGGGCTTGTGTAGAAGCGTCCTACCAGATCCGGGAAGCGGAACTGGTGGCAACATGGATGCTCGAAATGCCAACGGATACGGCTTTTTGGATGTGTGACGACACACCGGCAAATGATGTTGTGACGATGTTTTTTGATACTCGTCTGCCTTCGGTCCGGTTTGAGCGGGGCGATTCGATTGATGTTGGAACGCTCAGCCCAACCGCCTCCGGCAGCCGATATGACGGGACGTTTGGCCGGTATATCTGGATCAAAGGCGATGCCGCGACCTACCGCGACCCTGATCCTGATGGGGCGGAATACGCCTGCGCGCTTAATGAGACCCGGTAAAATCCATTCCCATGAACCGCTTCTTGCCTATCCAGCGGTGCAGGGGCATTCTTTTGAGAACGAGGGAACCGCGATCGCCAAGGTCCGGGCAAACAGAGGGATAGAGTCATGTCGAAGCTTAAAAGTTTGACGGCGGTTGCGCTTGCCGCAACATCGGTCACGCTCGCAGGATGTGCGCAGCAAGAAGAAGAGGTCGTCGAGATCGCGAACCCCGCCGCGACGTTTTGTATAGAAAGCGGCGGCACGTATTCGATGCAAGAGATCAAAGGCGGTGCCGTTGGGTTCTGTACCTTGCCAACCGGTGAAACCGTAGATGCCTGGGAATACTTCCGCGAAAACGCACCGACCTGAGGATCAGACCAACCGTACAGGAAACCTATGCGAATTCTGTTCACCGGCGGCTCCGGCAAGGCTGGCCGCCATGCGGTCGCCTATTTGCGCGATCAGGGGCATCGCGTCCTCAACCTCGATTTGGTGCCGGCAGGAATTGAAGGGGTCGCCGACCGCATAGCGGACATCACAGATGCCGGACAAGTCTATGACGTGATGTCGAGCTATCTCTGGTTCGATGAACTTGATCTGGGCACGGGGGTGCCAAAGTTCGATGCGGTGGTCCATTTTGCCGCTGTGCCGCGGCTTCTTCTGACCTCGGACAATGAATGTTACCGGGTCAACACGCTCGGCACCTACAATGTCATCGATGCGGCTCTGAAAATGGGTGTGCGTAAGATCGTCTTCGCGTCGTCCAAGACGACCTATGGCGTCTGTTACGCGGATGGTGAGCGAAAGCCCGACTACATTCCGGTTGACGAAAATCAGGACGTCGTGCCTGAAGACAGCTATGCAATGTCAAAGGTGGTCAACGAGGTTACGGCGCGGTCGTTTCAGCGGAGAACGGGGGCAGACATTTATGGGTTATGCATCAATAACGTCATTGAACCGCATGAATACAAACAGGATTTTCCGGCCTATATCGCAAATCCCGACATGCGCCGCCGCAACATCTTTGCTTATATCGACGCGCGCGATCTGGGGCATATGGTCGATTGCTGTCTGAAAACCGATGGCTTGGGTTTTGAGATCTTCAACGTCTCAAACGAAGATCACTCGATTGCGATGACGACCCAAGAGATCATCGATCGTTACTACGTGGACGTGCCCCTGACCCGAGAGATGGGCGAACACGAGACGTTCTATTCAAACGCCAAAGCGAAAGAGCTTGTTGGTTTCGCGCCCAAGCACCGCTGGCGGATGTATCTCGACGACCCGACCGTGGCCTAAAGCGCCAGCCCGATCTGCGTTGCGACTGCGGGCCCCGCGTCCGTCACAAAGCATTGAACTGTGTCAGGGCGGGTGCTGATCTCGGCGATCAGGATCAGCGTATCGTCGCTGACATTTCCGTCTGCCCCGTCTGCCGCGATATCGATGATCTCGGAGCCAGAAGCGCTTTCGATGACGCAATCCGTTACCGGCGCCACGGGCACACCGGGAAGCTGACTTTCGATCGCTGAATTCACAACAGACTTGGCGACAGACTGCGTGGCATCCGTGCTAAGCGATGTGTCACACGCGGCCAAAGCAGTCACGGCGATCAATGGTAGGGCAAGAGTGTGTGGGCGTACCAAGTCTGGGCCCCTCGCTGAAATGAGAAAGGCGCGCGGTCAAACCCGCGCGCCCCAAGCATTTGGCAGGATCAGAAGCCTGCTTTGATCTTTTCGAACTCGGCGATCATCGCTTCGCGAAGGCGGTTGTCCATCGGCACCTGCGGCAAAAGCGGAACGTCCACCGGTCCAAGACCAACTTCGGTCAAAAGCTCTTCGCCAAAGGCTTCCATCGCCTTTTCATTGCCATGGCCATAGCCCCATTCGTTGACGATGTATTCGGCAACAGCGGGCTCTAGCCATTTGTTGATATACGCATGCGCCTTGTCCTCGGATCCAGGGCCATCAACAAGATTGACCATGCCGCACGACCAGATGGTCGAGCCCTCTTTGGGCGCACGGTTAAACGCGACCGGGAAACCTTCCGCGGCAAGCTGAACCGGCGTTTCATTCCACGACCAGCTCACCAGAACTTCGCCCGTGGACATTAGCTGGCCCAATTCGCCACCGTCGATCCAATAGGTCCGGACATTCGGGTGGACACCGCGCAGCCATGCCGCGGCTTTCTCAAAGTCCTCTTGCGTGGCCTTCGTCCAATCGGTTGTACCGGTGGCCAGATAGGCCAACGCGAACACGTCATCGGGGTTGTCAGGCAGCGAAATGCGCCCAGCCAGTGCAGGGTCATTGAAAACCTCAAGGGTCGAGACCTGCTCAAGCGTAATTTCATCCGTATTATAAGCAATCGCGGTCGCGCCGTTGTCGGCCGGGATGAAATACACATCGTCGCCGTCCGTCAGGACGTCGGCGGTCTTGTGAAACTCTGACACGAACTCATAGTTCGGGATCTTTGAGATGTCCCATGGTTCGATCAACCCGGCCTGACGCCACTTGTCCACCGAATGCGGGCAGGGATGCCCAATGTCGGCACGGAAGCCAGAGCGCAGTTTTTGAAAGGCCTCTTCTTCTTCGCCAAAGAAGGTAAACGTGGGGCTGTCGCCGAACTCTTCGGCGTAACCGGCCCAATAGCCTTCTTCTTCGAAGCCCGACCACGTGAAAACGGTCAGCTCCGGATCATCGGCGCCTGCCGATGTTGCAACGATTGCAAGTGCCGAGGCCCCCGCAAGCAAGGTCAGTCGTGTCATAGAATGGTCTCCCCAAGGCTTAGATCGCAGGCGAGCGTAGTTACGGATTGTTGAACCGACAAGTGAAAATCAGATGGACGAACGCTTGACGCAACGCCCCCAGCCGCCGCACCTTTGCGAGGAAGGAGATCGCGTCATGCTGAAACCCGGCTACGTCCAAACAATGTCCCGCTACAACCGTTGGCAAAACGGACTGGTTGACGCGGCATGTGACACGCTGTCAGCGGCAGAACTCAATGTGGACAGAGGGGCGTTTTTCGGGTCGATCCAGGCCACGCTCAGCCACTTGCTTTGGGGCGACACGATGTGGATGAGCCGATTTGACGGATGGGAGCGGCCGCCCGTGTCACTGGGTGAAAGTGCGATCTGGATCACCGAATGGGACGAATACGCGTCGCGCCGCGAAGCTGCGGATCAGGCGATCATGGATTGGGCGGGCCGCGTGGAGCAGGCGGACCTCGACGGGGCGCTGTCCTGGTACTCGGGCGCGGCTGGTCGCGATCTTGAGATGCCTTTTGCCTTGTGTGTGATGCATTTCTTCAACCATCAGACCCATCACCGCGGTCAGGTGCACGCAATGCTCACCGCTGCAGGCGCCGATCCGGGGGTCACGGATCTGTTTCTGATGCCGAGCGACGCCTGAACGGCACCACAGCCTTACCGACGATCAAGCGACTGAGCGCAGGTCCTTCGTCGGGTCGTCGATGTTGGTTGCGCGCAATTCTAGAATCGATTGCTCCGTCCACCCAAGATCGCTAGAGGGGACCAACCAAGACCGGGGAGGGACAGGCATGGTTCGCGCACTTTTGGTTCGCAAGGACGAAGAAGGAAAAACTTCCGCCGCCGTGGAAGACGTGGCCGAAGATCAGTTTCCTGATGGCAACGTAACCGTCGCAGTTGAGTTTTCGACGGTGAACTACAAAGACGGGCTTTGCATCGGCCCGGGTGGCGGACTTGTCCGCAACTATCCACATGTTCCCGGTATCGATTTCGCAGGCACTGTGACGGCCTCTGACGATCCACGCTATTCCGCGGGCGACAAGGTGGTTTTGACAGGCTGGCGCGTGGGTGAAGTCCATTGGGGCGGTTATTCGGCCATGGCACGCGTTAACGCGGACTGGTTGGTCCCATTGCCTGCGGGCCTCACCACCCGACAGGCGATGGCCGTGGGTACCGCAGGGTTTACCGCGATGCTTGCCGTGATGGCGTTGGAGGATCACGGTCTGACTCCAGATCAAGGCGAAGTGCTTGTCACCGGGGCGGCAGGCGGCGTCGGATCGGTGGCGACAGCAATTCTAGCCAATCGTGGTTATGAGGTCGCCGGCGTGACAGGACGTCCTGAAACGGCTGACTATCTGACGGCGCTGGGCGCGACGCGGATCGTTCCACGCGAAGACCTCGCCGAGACGGTGAAGCGTCCGCTCGAGACCGAAACATGGACGGGCTGCGTTGATGCGGTGGGCGGTGCCATGTTGGCCCGCGTTCTTGGCCAGTTGAAATACGGCGGCTCAGCGGCTGCGGTGGGCCTTGCCGGCGGGGCCGGCCTGCCTGCCACCGTTATCCCTTTCCTTCTGCGGGGCGTGAACCTTTTGGGTATCGACAGCGTGATGCAGCCGTTTGAGAATCGCCAGCGCGCTTGGGAGCGTGTGGCGGCCGATCTGCCGCTCGATAAGCTTGAAGAGATGGTCGTTCCGGCCACGCTTGAGGATCTGCCGGGTCTTGGGCGTGATATTCTCAAGGGCCAGGTTCGCGGACGCGTGGTTGTCGACGTCAATGGCTGATAAACTCGATCTGGAGTTCGTCCAAGCGCAGTTTCCAAATTTTGATGCGCCCACCATGCAAGGTAAGGCGTTTTTTGAAAACGCGGCCGGATCGTTCACGTGCAAACCGGTGCTGGACCGTCTGTTCCGGTTTTATACCGAACGAAAAGTGCAGCCTTATGCGCCCTACGAAACAGCACAGCTGGCGGGCGCCGAAATGGACGAGGCCCGCAGCAAACTTGCTGCAATGATGGGGGTCGACACCGATGAGGTCAGCTTTGGCCCCTCGACAACGGCCAACACATATGTGCTGTCACAGGCGTTTCGTCAGCATTTGTCGCCGGGCGATGCAATCATCGTCACTGATCAGGACCATGAGGCAAACTCCGGTCCTTGGCGGCGTCTGGCAGAAAGTGGCATTGAGGTCCGGGAATGGAAGCTCGACCGCGACACTGGCCATCTTGCGCTCTCAGAGCTGACCGCTTTGCTCGATAACAAGGTCAAACTGGTTTGTGTCACCCATTGTTCGAACGTGGTGGGTGAGATCAATCCGGTGGCGGACATCGTCGAGACTGTGCACGCAGCTGGGGCCGTCGTTTGTGTTGATGGTGTCAGCTACGCCCCCCACGGCATTCCGGATGTCGGTGCGCTTGGCGCGGACATCTACATGTTCTCGTCCTACAAGACCTATGGGCCCCATCAGGGGATCATGGTGGTCCGCCGCGCGTTGGGTGAGCGGCTTCCCAATCAAGGGCATTTCTTCAACGGCAGTTCGCTTTACAAACGGTTTACGCCTGCCGGGCCTGATCACGCCCAAATCGCGGCTTGCGCGGGGATGGTCGACTATGCCGAGGCGCTATTTGCGCATCACGGTGGTGATCCGTCGGCGGATCTTCGGACAAAGGCGCGGGTAGTGCATGATCTGATGCGTTCGCAGGAGGTCGCGACCTCTCGATCATTGCTTGATTACCTCTCAGAGCGCAACGACGTGCGGCTTTTGGGGCCAAGGGCCGCAGAAAATCGCGCTCCGACGGTGGCGATTGAAATTTCCGACCCCGCAGGAACCGCAAAATCGCTCAGTGAACTGGGCGTATTCTGCGATGGCGGCGATTTCTATGCGGTTCGGGCGCTCGAGGCGATGGGCGTTGACGTGCAAACCGGTGTGCTGCGCATGTCTTTTGTGCATTACACCGCGTCAGCGGAGGTTGACCGCCTGATCGAAGCCCTAGATCGCGTATTGTAACGGCGGGGTGACGCTCCGCATTCTGCGGAGGAGCCTATGACGGCGCCATTGATCTGGTGGGTGCGACGCGATTTTCGGCTGGCCGACAATCCCGGTCTGGCCGAAGCGGCTGCATGTGGTCGTCCGGTTATTCCTGTCTTCATCCTCGACGAGGTTGCGCAAGGTTTGGGCGCTTTCCCCAAATGGCGACTGGGACTTGGCGCGACGCATTTTTCCGGCGCGCTCGAGGCGCTTGGAAGCCGTCTGATCTTCCGCAAGGGCCCTGCTTTGGACGTCCTGCGCACGCTGATCCGGGACACGGGCGCGGACACCGTTTGGTGGGGCAGGGCCTATGATCCCGACGCCATCTCACGCGACACAACCGTCAAATCGGGTTTGAAATCCGATGGCATCGCGGTGCGCAGTATTCCCGGAAGCTTGCTGTTTGAGCCATGGACAGCGGAAACCAAAACAGGCGGCTTTTACCGCGTCTACACGCCCTTTTGGAAATCCCTGCGTGATCGCGATGTCGGGACCCCGGCGCCCACGGTGACACACTTGCCCGCGCCGGACGTGTGGCCCGAAAGTGACGATCCTCACGAGTGGGGTTTGGCCGATGCGATGAACCGAGGGGCCGAGGTCGTGCAGCCCTATCTGGGTGTGGGCGAAGGGGCCGCGTCTGATCGGCTGGAACGGTTTCTGGAAAGCGGAATCGCGGGTTATGCGACTGCACGCGACAGTGTGGCCGACAATGCCACGTCACTTTTGTCAGAGAACCTCGCCGTCGGTGAAATCTCCCCTCGGACGGCTTGGTATGCCGGTCGGCATGCGCTTGAGCAGGGTGTTGCGGACGCCGAGATATTCCTCAAAGAGCTCGTATGGCGTGAGTTCGCGTATCACCTCGCCTACCACACGCCCCACATCACTTCAGGTAACTGGCGGCCGGAATGGGACGCGTTTCCTTGGAACACAGACCCAGATCATCCTCACGTGATCGCTTGGAAGCAGGGACGGACGGGCATTCCGTTTGTCGATGCGGCGATGCGCGAGATGTACGTCACCGGGCGGATGCATAACCGGGCGCGGATGATCGTTGCCTCCTATCTAACCAAGCACCTCCTGACGGACTGGCGTATCGGCCTGAAATGGTTCGAGGACTGCCTCGCGGACTGGGATCCGGCGTCAAATGCAATGGGATGGCAGTGGTCTGCAGGATCGGGTCCTGATGCGACGCCCTACTTCCGAGTTTTTAATCCGGTAACGCAACGCGAGAAATTTGATCCCGCAAAAATCTATGTGCGGCGGTGGATTGCTGAAGGTCAAATCGCCCCCCCGAACACCGCGCTCAAATACTTTGACGCGGTGCCTCGGTCCTGGGGTTTGGGGCCAAGCGACCTGTATCCTGCGCCCATTGTGGACGCCGCTGACGGGCGGGCGCGGGCACTTGATGCCTATCAATCGCGGAGCTTCTAGAGTGTGCAGCGAAGGAAGGTGACTCGGAAAATGCGTTGCCTGCACGGGCAAGGTGTTGTTTTCTGTTCAAAATACCGGGGATAAACCATGACTGTTTTGACGAGCACAAAGGGACAAAAAGATCTCCCACCGCTCTTTTCCACGACATTCGCATTTCTGAGCCGCCTGAAATCGGGCAGGCTCGACATCGTGTTGCCGGATGGCCGAAGGTTCCGCGCAGAAGGTGCAAAACCGGGTCCCGTCGCGGAAATTGAGGTCATCAACCCCAAGCTCGTGCCGCGCGTTATGCGCGAAGGCCATGTGGGATTTGCAGAAGCTTACATGGAAGGGTGGTGGAACACCCCCGATCTGATGGCTCTTCTGGACGTCTTGCACGAAACGACAGACGACATCTTTGAGCAGTTCAAGATGAGCAAGTTCTTGTTGGTCTTTGAAAAAATTCGCCACTGGTTGAACGCTAACACGAAGAAGCAGGCGAGAAAGAACATCGCCTATCACTATGATCTGGGTAACGATTTCTACAGCCTGTGGCTGGACGATACGATGACCTATTCCTCGGCGATCTTTCGGACTGGGCAAGAGAGCATGGAGGCCGCGCAAACGGCCAAATATGCCTCGATCGTCGATCAGATGGGGGCGCAACCCGGCGACCATATTCTTGAGATTGGCTGTGGATGGGGCGGTTTCGCAGAGTATGCGGCCAAGGAACGTGGCCTGAAGGTCACAGGTCTTACGATCAGTGAAGAGCAATACAAGTACGCCGTGGAACGTATTGAAAAGGCAGGGCTTTCCGATCAAGTCGAGTTCCGCTTGCAGGACTACCGCGATGAGACGGGTCAGTATGACGGAATCGCCTCTATCGAGATGTTCGAGGCGGTTGGGCAGAAGTATTGGCCAGCATACTTTGACACCGTGCGTGACCGATTGAAGCCTGGGAAAAATGCCACTCTCCAGATCATCACGATCGAGGATGACCGCTTTGCGGACTATGAGCAAGGCGTTGATTTTATACAGAAATACATCTTCCCCGGTGGAATGATGCCATCGCCATCCCGGTTGAAGGAAGAGGTTGAAAAGGCCGGTCTGGCCTTAGTGAAATCCATCGAATTTGGCGAAAGCTACAGTCAGACGCTGCGCCGTTGGTACGATGATTTCAATGACCACTGGGACGAGGTCGCCAAACTTGGATTTGACGATCGCTTCCGCAGAATGTGGAATTTCTACCTGACCTCTTGCGCGGCGACCTTTCACAGCGGAAACTGTGATGTAACACAGGTGACCATAGCAAAACCGGGCTGAGGCCATGCCAACAGCGGCAAAGATCGTCGGGGCAGTCTTATTCGCAGCACTCGCGTATTTCGTGACCGACCTCATGAAACCAACGTTGCCGGAGGGCACGCAGGTTGGGCTGTTTTCACCCATCAACGCGTTCTTTGGCTTTATCATGGGCTGGCGGCTTATCGGCGCACGCGCAGGCAATGGGCTTTATGCGGCGTTCGGGAGCGGGCTGACGGCCGCAGCGGCCACGTTCTTTTGGTGTCTGCTGTTCTGGGGCGGTCACCAAATGCTCGATAAGTCTATAAAGCTGCGCTATTCGGACCCAACTGAGGCGCTGACCGATATGGCGAGTATGATGATGGAAGACGCGGTGACCGTGTCCAACCTCGAAACGCTTGGGGCATTGATCGTCGGGAGCTTCCTTGTCGCGTGGTTGACGGAGGGCGCCTCGCGACGCTGGCATGAGCCATCCGACATCGCTGTTTTTCTTCGGCACTCTGCGGCATCCCGAAATTGCGGCCACCGTTTTGGGGCGTCCGGCTGACCGTTTGACGCGTGCGACATTGCCCGGGTTCCGTGTGGCAAGGGCAGGGCCCTTGGAGTTGCCGGTTTTGGCGCGGGCGCCCGACCAGCATGCCAATGGTTTGCTCGCCCAAGATCTGACCGCTGAAGAGGTCGCCCGGCTTGATTTTTATGAGGCGGGCTTTGACTATGCCCTGCGCGATGTGACGGTCGACGCTGCTGGTCGATCCCTTGCAACGCAGGCCTATTTTGCCGACACGCTTCATCCTGATGCCGAGAATTGGGATTTTGAGGCGTGGACGGCAAAGTGGTTTGAGATAACGATCCGTGCGGCGCGCGAAGTGATGTCCCATTTTGGGCATATGACGGCTGAAGAACTTCAATGGCGGTTTCCGCAAATTCGCGTGCGCGCAGCCACCGCGGTTCACGCGGGGCAGGAGCCATCACCCGCATCGGATTTCGATGCCAAGGATGTGAAGGTCATTCAGCGTACACGCCCCTATGATCAGTTCTTTGCGCTCGACGAATTTCGACTGACCCATCCTCGTTTCGATGGCGGTGAGAGCGAGATAATCTCGCGCGCCGTCTTGATGGCAGCGGACGCGGTGACTGTGCTGCCTTACGATCCAAAGCGCGACCGCGTGTTGATCATTGAGCAGTTTCGCGCGGGCCCCTTGGCGCGGGGGATCAATCGCCCTGGCTGATTGAGCCCATCGCCGGGCGCATGGACCCCGGCGAAACACCGGAAGACACAGCGCGCAGAGAGGCTGAGGAAGAGGCTGGGGTGGCACTTGGCGATTTGATTGAGATTGCGCGGTATTACCCGTCGCCCGGCGCGATGAGTGAATATCTGTTTTCTTTCATCGCTTTGTGCGACTTACCCAACATGGACGAGCGGATTGGCGGGCTTGAGACAGAGGCCGAAGATATTCGCGTTCGTGTGGTAAGCTACGCCGCATTCGCCGAGCTTGTGGCAAAGGGCGGAGCGGTGAATGGTCCGTTGATCCTGAGCGCACTTTGGTTGTCGCAAAATCGTGAGCGTCTGCGCGCCGGTGATTGAGTTCGCTGGCCCCGCGTCCTAAGAGGGATGCAAGCGCGCAGGAGGCAGTCATGACGGCAATTCGCAACGGTTTGGTCGAAACGGTCGGCAATACCCCTTTGATCCGGCTCAAGGCCGCCTCTGAGGCGACGGGTTGCGAGATTTTGGGCAAGGCGGAGTTCATGAACCCGGGCCAGTCCGTCAAGGACCGCGCGGCGCTTTATATCATCAAGGACGCGATGGAACGCGGCACGCTCAAGCCCGGCGGAACAATCGTTGAGGGAACTGCGGGAAACACGGGTATTGGTCTGGCGCTTGTGGGCGCCTCGCTCGGGTTCAAGACGGTCATCGTCATTCCCGAGACCCAGAGCGAAGAGAAAAAGGACATGATCCGCGTGGCAGGAGCCGAATTGGTGCAGGTCCCAGCGGTGCCCTATCGCAACCCCAATAACTATGTGAAGTATTCGGCACGGTTGGCGGAGAAGCTGAACGAGACAGAACCGAACGGTGCTATCTGGGCAAACCAGTTTGACAACGTCGCCAACCGCCGCGCGCATATTGAGATGACGGGTCCCGAAATCTGGGAGCAGACGGACGGCAAAGTGAATGGCTTTGTCAGTGCGGTTGGCACCGGGGGCACGCTTGCTGGCGTTGGCATGGCGCTTCAGCCCGAGGGCGTGAAGATCGGTTTGGCTGATCCGGAAGGTTCGGCCATCTATGACTTTTACACGCATGGTGAGTTCAAGGCTGAGGGCAGTTCGATCACAGAAGGGATCGGGCAGGGCCGCGAAACTGCAAACCTGCAAGGATTTAAGCCTGACATGGCCTATAAGATCCCAGACAGCGAAGCGCTGCCTATTGCATTTGACTTGCTGGAGCATGAGGGCTTTGTCTGGGCGGGTCATCCGGCATCAATATTGCAGGCGCCATGCGGATGGCGCGCGATTTGGGGCCGGGGCATACGATTGTGACGATCCTATGCGACTATGGCACCCGGTATCAGTCCAAGATCTACAACTCGGAATTCCTGACCGAGAAAGGCTTGCCGGTCCCAGAATGGCTGAACGGGTCGGGCCGGAGCGTACCGTCGGTGTTTGAGACGGAATGATTGCCGTTTCCCGAATAGGCGTTTTTGCGGTCCTATTCGCCTTTCTGACCGCCGTCGCTGCGTGGGCGCAGGATGAGACGGGTCCGAATTACACGGAATGGCGCAGTGTCGCGGTTGCGGTTGATCAGGGGCTCGCCAACCCAGATATCTCAAACGACGACCTGCAGTTGCTTCGGGCGCTGTTGACCGATTGGCGGGACCAGTTTCTTGCGGCCTCGGACACGAATGCGGCGCGGATAAGCACGGTTGAGGCGCAAATCGCAGCGCTGGGGCCCGCTCCGGAGGATGGCGCAGAGCCCGAACCGAGTGAAATCGCTGTCCGTCGAAGCGAGTTGAGCGCACAGCTTGCCGAGCTTCAGGTGCCTGTCCGCCGCGCAGGTGAGGCTCTGAGCGAAGCCAACGGCCTAATCAGCGAGATCGATACAGAGTTTCGCACGAGGCAGGCGCAAAACCTGCTGACGCGTGGCCCCACACCGCTTGATCCGCGGGTTTGGCCGCAGATCATCACAGGGATTGTCGCGGCGGTGGAGGATGTGTTCGTCGAGATCTCGACCTCTATCGCGTCCCAAGAGCGGCGGCAGATCGCCATAGACCGTATCCCGCTGTTTCTGTTTCTTGCAGCCGTCGCTGTATTCCTGATCGGTCGCGGGCGGCGGTTTGTCGAAGCAAACGTCCGGCGGTTACAAAGCCGCGACGACCGCCCGGGCAATTTTGCAGCGAGTTTTCTGTTGTCTTTGCTGCAGGTTATCCTGCCCCTTCTGGGGATTTGGGCGCTTGCGGGCGTGCTTTTGGCGTCGACGTTGCTCGGACCACGTGGAAATGGCCTGATTTTGATTGTGACGCTCGTCGCCTCGACTGCTTTCGTCGGGCGTTGGATGGCACAAAAGTTCTTTGATTCCACTGGTCAAAGCGGGGTCATTTTGGACCTCCAGCCGCAGCAAAAGGTCGAAGCTCAGACCTATGTTGTGCTTCTTTGGATGATCTTTCCGGTTTTTCTGGGTGTTGCTGGCTTTGCTGCGGCGCCTGACACGGACCCATTGATTATTGGATTGCTGAGTTATCCGCTTGTCTTGATCAGTGCTTTGTTCTCGCTTCGACTTGGAAAGCTCCTGATCCTGTCCGCACGCGCGGACGCAATGTCGGACGACGACGATGAGGATATCGAACGCGCGCGTTTTTTGATCAACCTGGCGGCCTGGATAGGGCGTCTGCTGCGACTTGTTGCGATTGCGGCGCCAATCGCAGGTGCCTTTGGGTATATGAATCTTGCCGATGCGCTGATGCTTCGAACCCTTGCGGCGACCGTGGTCGTGGCATTACTGACGTTGCTGCATTTTGTCTTGCAGGATGTCTATGCCTTGGTCTCGGGCAAAACACGACAGCAAGCGGCAGACGCTCTTGCCCCTGTTGTTCTAACGCTTCTTCTTACGCTGTCATCGATCCCAATCTTCGCGCTAATCTTGGGAGCACGTTGGAGCGATATCGCAGATTTTTGGGTGCGGGCGCGGCAGGGGCTTACCCTGGGCGATCTGACGATTTCACCAACTGCGATCTTTGTTTTGTTGTTCGTTTTTGGTGCCGGTTATTTTGCGACGCGGTTTGCCCAAAGCACGCTACGCAGCGTCATTCTCCCCAAAACCAAACTGGACCTTGGGGCCAGGACGGCGGTTGTCTCGGGCGTGGGATATGTGGGCGTCACGCTGGCGGCGCTTGTCGCGGTGACGACGGCTGGGATCAATTTGTCCAGTCTGGCGATTGTGGCCGGTGCACTTTCGATCGGCATTGGTTTCGGGCTTCGAACGATTGTCGAGAACTTTGTCTCGGGCATCATCCTGTTGGTCGAACGTCCCGTCAGTGAAGGCGATTGGATCGAGGTCGGCACGAATATGGGGATCGTCAAAGACATCTCGGTCCGCGCCACGCGGGTCGAGACATTTGACCGGCGCGACGTGATTATTCCCAACGCCGATTTGGTCAGTGGCACGGTCACCAACTGGACGCGCACGAACAATGCTGGTCGGATCATCGTTAAGGTTGGTGTCTCTTACGACAGCGACAGCCGGCAGGTTGAACAGATCCTTCGCGAGATCGCGGAGGCCCACCCTCTTGTGGTGCTCAATCCGGCCCCAGCGGTGTTCTTCCGGAGTTTTGGCGACAACGCGCTTGAGTTCGAAGTGCGCTGCATCCTGCGCGACATCAACTTTATGCTCGGTGTCGAAAGCGAGATCAGCCATGAGATCCTGCGACGCTTCCGAGAGGAGCGGATCAATATCCCGTTCCCGCAACGCGATGTTTGGCTGCGTCGTCCCGGCGACACAGACGACGTAAAAGGTGCGCAGATGACAGAGACCTTTACCGCGCCCGCGGTAGGGACGGGCGATGCTATGCCCCCCATGAGTGAAGATTTTGACGGCGCTGATGGCGATGGAGACGGACGATGACAGATCTTTTGTTTCGAAATGACGCATATCAGCGAGATGCTGAAGGGCGCGTCGTGCAAGTGACGGAAGATGGGAACCTTGTCCTGGATCGGTCGCTTTTCTATCCGACAAGCGGCGGGCAGCCGGGAGACGCCGGTTTGATCCGTTGGGACGGCGGCGAGGCAACGATTGCAACAACGGTCAAGGGCAGGGCACTCAGGTGGTGCTGGTGCCCGATGCGGAAAGCGATCGCCCTGCGCCGGGCACAGCCGTTCAGCAAAGAATCGATTGGGAACGCCGCTACGGGCACATGCGGGTCCATACCGCGCTACACCTGTTGTCGGTGGTCATCCCCTTGCCGGTAAGTGGAGGGTCGATTGGCGCTGAGAAGGGGCGGCTCGACTTCAATATGGAGACGCCGCCTGAGGACAAGCTGGCCCTCCAGGATGCGCTTAACGCGTTGATCGCGCGGGACCTGCCCGTGGCTGAGGATTGGATCACGGATGAAGAGCTGGCGGCGAACCCTGGTCTGGTGAAAACCATGTCCGTCGCCCCCCCGATGGGAGCGGGTCGGGTAAGGCTCGTGCGGATTGGCGAAGGCGCAGATCAGATTGACCTTCAACCCTGCGGGGGAACGCATGTGGCGCGGACGGGCGAGATTGGAAAAATCCGCCTGGGCAAGATCGAAAGAAGGGCGCACTCAACCGCCGGATATATCTGCATCTCGACCCGTGACAGTGCAGTTTCCCCTCTTGCGCGCGGGGCAAGGCTCGGGCTAGACAGCGCGAACCGGAGAGGTGGCGAGTGGTCGAAGGCGCACGCCTGGAACGCGTGTAGGCGGGAAACCGTCTCCAGGGTTCGAATCCCTGTCTCTCCGCCACCACCCCCATCTCTGTCAGGACAGTCTTTCTTTCCCTGTTTTATCTCGTTTTTTCGGGCGCTTGGGTTATGCCATCTGCCAGAGAGACGACCGCAATGCGTGAGCTGGTGCGATTTCGGCGGAGAGTCTCAGGAGGCACCATCACGCGCTTCGGTTAGGGCCAAAATTCCCTGCTAACAGGGAATTAACAGGGAAATACTGCAGATTTGGGCCTTTTCGCTGATTTTGGCCCTGAATCATCACATGTTATCAGTGCGTTGCACAAGAATTCCCTGCGCAAAAAAACAGGGAACATTTTCGCGATTATCAGGGAAATTTTTCGGAGGAACAGGGAACGCCACGTCTAGATCAGGGAAGTCACTGCCCGCCTTCGAAGCCGTACAGCCTTGCCTGGGCATCCCAGTCCAATGGCAGTGGTTTTCGGATGATCCGTTCGAGGGTCAGGTTCGTCGGCTGGCGCCCCTCGAGGATTGCGCTCTGGATCGCGGGCGACAGGAACGCCAGCTGCGATCGGGTGCGAATGTAGGATTCTGCGTGCCCCGTCGCCGCGGCGATCTCACCAAGGGGCCTGCCGTCGCGCAATTCGGTTGCCCAGTCATGCGCACGGGACAGAGCGCTAAGCAAAGTGGGATCTGGTTGAGGCTCGCGGTCGCCGATGGCGATCTTTCCTTCGACACCGCGTCGGCGAAGTTCGAAGGGAGCCTTAATCGTCCGAACCGCGCGGTCCATCTCACTGGGTTGCATTTCCAACGCCTCGGCTAGACCATCCACATTCAGCCGCAAGACAATGCCGTTCTTCGTGATCTGCCCCTCGTCCAAGATCTTTTGCAGATACTCCGGCGCGTCCTCTGATAGCCGATTGGCGAGTCGTTGCGCCTTTCCCTGAATGGCGCCGTCGCGCTGCAGATCGGGTCGTGTGCAAATCCGATAGTCATGGGCCAGTTTGCGGATGCGCCCTGCAATGGCATTGGCTACAGCCTGTTCCAGTGCCGGCGCGGGCAATCGCCAGCCTCGCGGATCCGTCCCTCCAGTGACCAGCCGGTTTGAGACGTAGTATCGGATCTGCCGTCCATGACGCCGGGTGTGAGTCGGTGTCAGTCGATCTCCGGTTTCATCACGGAGTTTCCCGGTGAGCGGTGCGATAGGCCTGGCACCGAGTTGCCGGGCAGCAGTCTTTCGACCCCGCGGCCTTGCACTGGCAGCCTCCAGCTTTTCCTGAACCCGTTCCCAAACCGCCTCGCAGACAATCGACTCATGCTGCCCATCCCAAACCTGTGTCTTATGACGGATCTTTCCGATGTAGATCGGGTTGCGCAGAACCGCATAGATCTGGCCGCGTGAGAATGGATTTCCGCCCTGGACACGCCCGGATTTGAAGGTGTGCCGCTTCGAGCGTAGGCCGATCTCACTTGCGCGACGCATGACAGCATTCAGGCAGCCGAGGTCCGCGTAGAGGGCGAAGATGGTCCGTACTGTTTCGGCTTCGTCGGCGTTGACGACGAGGCTGCGGGTTTTGGGATCTGGATGTGGATCGTAACCGAGCGGCGGCACGCCACCCATCCAGAGGCCTTTCTTCTTCGAGGCCGCGATCTTGTCCCGGATCCGCTCGGCCGTGACCTCGCGCTCGAACTGAGCGAAGGACAACAGAACGTTGAGGGTCAGTCGGCCCATGGACGAGGCGGTGTTGAAGGCCTGGGTGACCGAGACGAAGGAACAGCCAGCGGCATCGAAGCGCTCGACCAGCTTGGCAAAGTCGGCCAGGGATCGGGTCAAACGGTCGATCTTGTAGACTACCACCATCTGAATGATCCCCGCGTCGATGTCTGCCAGCAGGCGCTGCAAAGCCGGCCGGTCAAGCGTTCCGCCAGAGATGCCTCCGTCATCGTAGCGGGTCTTGCCCGCAACCCAGCCCTCATGCCGCTGGCTGGCGATATAGGCTGCGCAGGCCTCGGCTTGTGCGTCCAGCGAATTGAAGTCCTGGTCGAGCCCCTCATCGGAGGATTTGCGGTGTAAATGGCGCAGCGGATTCGGGACTTGTTCATGGTCAGGCTGTTTTCTTCAAGCCGAAGAACCGCGGCCCGGACCACCGGGCCCCGGTGATGGCCCGGGCGATCGGCGACAGCGACGCATAGCGCTGACCTTTCCAAAGAAAGCCGCCCTCGACGACATCGACCACATGGGTCACGCCATTCCATTCCCGGATCAGGCGCCCTCCCGGCTTCAGGGCGGGGCTGCTGGCGCCCCGGTCGTCGCGGACCGCTTTCTGCAACTTGCCGACAAAGCCCTTGGGCAATCCGCCATATGCCCGGGCCTGCACCTCGAAGGCCAGGAACCGGCGCAGGAACGGGCTGCTGAGGCGTTTCGGGACAGGTGTGCCAAAGACCGCGTCCCAGGCGGCGATCAGCGCCGCCCGATCCATGGTCTCAATCTCGGCCACGGAGCGCTTCATGTCGCGCTCTCCGGGCCGCTGGTTATGCGGTAGACCGCGCCGCCTCCGGGCTTGGCAGGATCCGCGCGGTCGATCGTGTATCCGGCTTTCCTCAGACCGCTCATCGCCGCCCGGACGGAATGGGCTTGCCAGCCGGTCGCGGATTGCAGGGCGGCAAGTTCGGCTCCGGCCTTGCGGCTCAGAAGTTTGCACAGGATCGCGGTCTTGGTCTCGCGCGGCGGTGTCGATGGGGTTCTGGACATCTTGGCTCCTCGGTACCAGGGCCGGCGGGTTGCCGGCCCTGGTACCGAGATGCGCCCGAGGTCCGACCGGGCTTGGGAACAGTGACGCTCCGATCGCGCCGGCAGTCCAGTCCGGAGAGGCGCTACTTGCGCAATTCCGAGTCTTTTGGAATTGGCACGCCCATGCGCTCCAGTTTGTCGAGGACTTCCTGCCGTTTGTTCTTCTGCTCTTCTTCCTTTGCCTGAACGGCCGGGCCGACGTCCATCATGATGCGGATCGCTCCGAGCAACGACGGTTTGTGCCCCTTGAGACCTTTTCGGCAGAGCGCGAGATAGGCGGCTTCGATGGCCTCCAGCTGAATCGTACGTCCGTCCGGCCCGCGCGCGTCGACAGGCTGGGTCAGGATCCGCGCAGCATCTGCCATTATGTCGGATCTGGTCTTTGGCCGCCCTTTGGGATTGCCAGACTGACCCTTCTGCCAGCGTGTGGATCCTGGCGGGCTGCCATAGCCGATTTCCCCGTCTTCACTCATTTTCCGTCAGCTCTCTGGTCACATTCACGCCCTTGCGTTGCAACCGCCTCAGGATGCGGTCCCGTTTTTCTTCGGCGATTTCGGCGGGCGACCGGCCGGCATCCGCTTGCTCGATGATCCGGCGCTTCAGAGCCAGGGCCTGTTTGTCGCCCTGCAGCGCCAGATCATGGAGCTTCCACATCAGTGCATCCCGGATAGGCAGTTTCCGGTCGTTGTCTTTGACCAAAACTTTGCGCTTGAGGACCCGATTGAGAATGGTGTCCAGATCTTCCCGCTTGCGCGGACGGCCCCGGGGATTGCCGGACTTGCCCTTTTTGAACCGCGTGTGTTCGGGCGGATTCATGTAGCCGACTTTGGGGGGAGCCTCTGCCGTCATTCGGCCGCCTCCACCGTCATGGTGTCAGCCTCGGCCGCGCGGTCGAGGGCAACATCCGCGAAGGCCTGGTCGGTGCCCGCGAGCCGTGCCGGCTGGCCCGTCAGGGCCTCGAAGCGCCGGCAGATCACATCGCAGTAGAGGGGGTCGAGTTCAATGAGGCGGGCCACACGGCCCGTGCGTTCGGCCGCGATCAGCGTGGTGCCCGAACCGCCGAAACCGTCGAGCACGATGTCGCCACGACGGGTCACGTCGCGGATGGCAGAGCACTGTGTGCACTGCCTAAGGACGCTATCGTCGCGGCGTTTCAGGAAAAGATCGACGAAATGCGCAAGGCCAGCTGCAACAACGATCTGACGGCCTTGGTTGATGCAGAGCTTGAGTTCCACGCGTTTCTGAGCCACCTCAGTGGAAATGCATACCTCGTCCGAATGAGTGATCTGCTTCAGGATCAGGTGCGTTTGGCACTTAAGCGTGGACACTCGATATTAGACCTAATCAAACTCTTGGGCCTGGGCGCTCGAACTCGGTCAAGACCGCATGTTGAACACCTTTTTCTACCACGCGCTTTAGAGCGTCTGTCGTCATGGCCACGAAGTCTGGTCGGGCGGCCAGTTTATCGGGCACAAGATTTGGAAGGCGGAAAAGCGCGTCAATGCAGTTTTTCGGATCGCGGGGAAGTGCGGCCAGTTCCGCTGCGCGGGGATCTTGAAGTTCAAACACTTCCCCAGTGTCTCGCCGTTGCGAAAGATGATTGGCCCAAAGCGCGGTTGCAAAAGCAAAAGACGCAAGGTTCTGGTCGCGCGATGCCGCGTCGAGAGCGGCGGAAAAGACCCTGACCGGCATTTTCTCGCTGCCGTCCATGGCAATCTGAAAGGTGGCATGCGCGATCGCCGGATTTGAAAACCTTGCAAGCAGGTCGTCCCGGTAGGCTTTCCAATCCAAGCTGTCCGCATTCGGCAGGCTTGCCGCCGCAGCATTCAAATACCGGGCAACAAGGCACGCCATATTCGCATCGGCCATCACATCGCGAACATGGGTTTTGCCGGCGATATGGCCCATATAGGCAAGCATGGAATGTGCGCCATTGAGCATACGCAGTTTCATCGCCTCATAAGGTGCAACATCTCGCACCAAAAGCGCCCCGACATCTTCCCAAGCGGGTCGGTCCGTGGCGAAGTCATCTTCAATCACCCATTGGCTGAAAGCCTCGGTTTCAACGGGGATCGCGTCGGAAAATCCGGTCGCGCCCGCGACCTCATCACGCAGGGCAGGGGTGGTGGCCGGTGTGATCCGGTCCACCATAGTAGAGGGAAAGCGCGCAGCGTCTGCGATCCAGCGCGCAAGCGCCGAACTGCGCCGCTGCGCGGCGTCCAGAACGCGCGCGCGCAAAACCGTGCCATTGTCGGGAAGGTTGTCGCAGCTCAGAAAGGTAAAGGGCGAAAACCCGGCCTTCCGCCGAGCCTCCATCGCCTGAACCAGCAGGCCGATGGTCGCGCTTTCCGCCCCGGACGTTTCCGGGCGATAGCCCTTTTCGGTGACGGTCAGTGACACGATCTTTGTCTCAGGGGCCGCCAGCGCCCGGTGGATCGGCGCAAGCCCATGCGCGCCGGAAAAGGCGCGTCCGTGAATGCCCATGGGGCGGTAATGCGTTCCCTCCGCCCCGCGCACAACAAGCGTGTAGCGCCCGTTCTGGGCGTTTAAGTGGTCAACGACACCGGCGCTCTTCAGGCTGACGCCGGTGATCTGCCAGTCACCGCCAGCAAGCTTTGCCGCGTCTTGGGTGTAGACGGCCTGATGGGCCCGATGGAACGCGCCAAGACCGAGATGGACAATGCCTGATCCAGCGATGCTCATTGAAGGGTGTAGCCCAGACCGGCAGCGACGCCGCGCAATTCGGCAAGGCCACGCAGACGCCCGACAAAAGGGTATCCGGGCTGGTGAGTCTGGCCAATATCCCCGCCAATATTCTGGCCATGATCGGGGCGCATTGGAATGCTCCAGTCCAACCGGCCTTCGGCCCTGCGACGGTCCTCTTCTTCAAGCGCGGCGCGCAGAACCGCGACCATGTCCGTTACCCCGTCCAAATGCGCCGCCTCATGAAAACTGCCGGGGAACCGTCTCTCTTCACGCATGACATTGCGCAAATGCAGAAAGTGAACCTTTGGGCCCAGTCGCCGCATCATGCCCGGAAGATCGACATTGGGGTTGGCGCCCAGCGATCCGGTGCACAATGTCACCCCATTGGCCGGGCTGTCGACGGCATCTAGCAAGCGAACGTAATCAGACTCGCTTGAAACGATGCGGGGCAGGCCGAGCAGGGCAAATGGCGGGTCGTCGGGGTGACAGCACAGCCGCATCCCAAGCCGTTCGGCCGTCGGCACAACCAATTCCAGAAAGGCTTGCAGGTTCGATGTCAATTGTTGCGCATCGATGCTCGCGTAACTGCCAAGCAGGGATTTGAACGCGTCAAAGGATAAGGACTGCGCCGCGCCCGGTAGGCCCTTGGTGATCGTGTCCATCAGCAATGTCTTTTCTGTCCCACCCCAAGACGCGGCGCGGTTCCGGGCCGCCTCGATCACATCTTCGGGATAGTCCTCTGCCGCCGCCGGGCGCTTCAGAACGAACATATCGAAACCGGCAAATGACACATAATCAAAGCGCATGCAGGTCGATCCGGTGGACGTGGCAAAGGCAAGGTCGGTCCGCGTCCAGTCCAGAACGGGCATGAAGTTGTAGCACACGACTTCAAGACCGGCTGCGGCAAGGTTTTCCAGACTTTGCCTATAGGCAAGGATGTGGGCGCGCCAATCGCCATCCTGTTTCTTTATGTCTTCCGAGACCCGCAGGCTTTCGACGACATCCCAGCGCAACGCCGACCGGGCTCCGTTGGATCTGTGTACGATTTCGGTCTGGCGCTTGGCGATTTCTTCGGGGCTCCATACCGCGCCGCTGGGGATGTGGTGCAGGGCGCTGACGATCCCGGTCGCGCCGGCCTGTTCGATCTGTTCTATTGCGATTGTGTCGGCCGGGCCGAACCAGCGCCATGTCTGTTTCATGGCCGATCCTCGTAGCCATAGGCGCGACGCGGCAGGGTATAGGTCAGATCTCGCGCAACATCGGCGGCCTCGTCCTCGGCCATCCGGTGGCTGGTCACCTGCCGGGCCAAAAATGCGCAATCGATCCGCCGCGCCATGTCGTGCCGCGCGGCAATTGAGGGCAGCGCGCGCGTGTCGTCGTTAAAACCGACCGTGTTGTAAAATCCTGCCGCCTCGGTCACGCGTTCGCGATAGCGCCGCATGCCGTCGGGGCTGTCAAAAAACCACCACGCCGTGCCAAGAAAAATGCTGGGATAGGCGCCAGCAAGTGGCGCCAGCTCACGGCTGTAGGTGGTTTCATCAAGCGTAAAGAGGATCAGGCGCAGCCGGGGATCAAGCCCATGCGCGTCCAGAAGCGGGCGAAGCGCCTCGACATAGCTGGTCGGCCCGGGGATATCAAACCCCTTATCCGCGCCATGCCGGCGCAAGATGCCGGGGCTGTGGTTTCGGCGCGATCCGGGGTGAAGCTGCATAACCAGCCCATCCTTAATACTCATCCGCGCCATTTCTGTGAGCATCTGTGCGCGGAACAGCTCTTTTCGGGCAGGATCAGCTGTGCCGGAAAGAACCTCTTCCAAAAGCGCCTGACAGGCATGGGCGGACAAATCGGCCGTTTGCGCCGTTGGGTGGCCGTGATCGGTCGCCGTTGCGCCATGTGCGATGAAATGGGCGCGCCTTGCGCGGTGTGCGGCAAGAAGACCGTCCCATGTGGCAGTATCTTCGCCGGTGATCGCGCCCAGTTTGGCGACGCTGTCGATAAAACCCTCGCTGTCGGGGTTTGTGACCTGATCGGGCCTGTAGGTGGGGACGACGCAGCCGTTCCAATCGCTTTCCCGGATCCTGCGGTGATGGTCCAGATCATCAAGGCAGGCATCGGTGGTCGACAGCACTTCAATCCCGAACCGGTCGTAAAGAGCACGTGGACGCAGATCATCGCTGGCCAGTTTTTCGCTGATCAGATCATAAGTCGCGTCGGCATTTCCCGCATGCAGCGGCGCCTCGATGCCAAAAAGGGTCTCAAGCGTAAAATCCATCCAATGGCGAACGGGCGTTCCGCGAAAAAGATAGTAATGCGATGCAAAAAGCCGCCATATCGCGCGGCCATCTGTCTGGAAAGGCGTCCCATCGAGCGAGGGAACACCCAGTTGCGCATGGGTGATCCCCTGCGACACCATCATGCGAAGCACATAATGATCGGGCACGATCAAAAGCTGTGCGGGGTCGGGGAAGGCCGGGTTTTCTGCAAACCACGAAGGTTCGGTATGCCCGTGCGGGCAGATCAGAGGCAGGTTCTCGATTTCGGCAAACAGGCGGCGCGCCACATCGCGCGTGGCGGGCTCGGAGGGAAAGAACCGATCAGGGTGCAACACAACAACGCGCTCCATTGGGTACAAATCGTTTCATCTATGAATTTCGACCTCTTGGGCTTGGCCGGCGTTGGGCAGGGGCGGCTCTGCGACCGAAGATCAAGCGTCGCTTTGTCCGGCTTCGAGCACGGGAAGTTTTGCAATCCAGCAATTCACTGGCAATCGGGTTTCCCCGTTCCCCAAAACCCAAGTAGCTTGGCCGTCCTTGAAAGCCGTGGGGTTTGAAACTGAAGGATACACGATCCTGTACCCGGCCGAATTCAAACCGATCACGGTCACGACCGGTATCGTCATGCGCCATTGATGCGCATTCCAATGACGTCAAACAGGTGCAAATGCGATGGCATCGGCGCGAGGGTAATCGACTTGTTTGCGGGAATATCGGCCTTTCCGCTGACGCGTACGACGATATCGCCGAATGCATCGGCTTTTGTGTGCAGGACGGTCTCGGCGCCAAGATGTTCGACAAAATGCACCGTCGCTGACCAGCCGTCATCTGCATCGACCTCTGTCTGGATGTGTTCGGGTCGAAAACCAACTGTATGAGCGCCATGCCGCGCTGCGAAGTCGCCGTGCACAAAGTTCATTTTCGGAGCGCCGATGAATTCTGCGACAAACTTCGTGGCGGGCTGTTCGTATAGCTCCAACGGGCTTCCGATTTGCTCGATCCGCCCGGCATTCATGACGACAATCTGATCGGCAAGTGTCATTGCCTCGACCTGGTCGTGCGTGACGTAGATCATCGTGGTTCCCAGCCGCTTGTGCAAATCAGCCAATTCTACACGCATCTGAGCCCGCAAGGCGGCATCAAGGTTTGAAAGCGGTTCGTCGAACAGAAAAAGCTGAGGGTCCCGCACAATCGCCCGCCCGATTGCAACGCGCTGACGTTGCCCGCCGGACAGTGCCGCAGGTTTGCGATCCAACAGATCATTCAGCTGAAGAATTTCCGCGGCTTTAGCGATTTTCCGCTTGCGCTCGGACGCGGGAACCCGCGCAAGGCGCAACCCAAATTCGATGTTTTTCTCAACGGTCATGTGGGGGTAGAGCGCATAGGACTGAAACACCATTGCGATGCCGCGATCTACCGGCTCGGCCAGCGTCACGTCCCGTCCGCCAAGCTCCAAAAGCCCGTCATCAGGATCCTCCAGCCCGGCGATCATCCGTAGAAGTGTGGATTTTCCGCAACCGGAGGGACCCACAAGAACGGTAAAGCTGCCATCAGGCACATGCAGGTCCAGCGCTGGAATTACATCCACTGAGCCGTAGGACTTTTCTATTCCGGTTATTGTAAGATCTGCCATGGCGGTTCTCAGTTGTCCTGTTTTCTCAGATCGACATGCAGGCGCAAGAAAAGGGCCGCGGTCCATCCCTGTTGGGGAAAGCCCAATCCTTCGCCGGTCTGGCTGTCGAAATATTCGTAAAGTTGGCCGTCTTTGAGCACGATGTCGTACAAGGTTTTCGCTGTGGCCTTGCGTTCGGCCTGCATATCCAGCTTCTCAAGCAATTCCAACAGCAACCAGCTGATCGGCGGCCACATAGGTCCGCGCCACATCGTCTGAGGATCGTAGGCCGGATCATCGTAGGACACGCATGGAAACGGAATGTCGGAATACATTCTTGACCGGTCCAAGAGGTGTTTTTCCACGGCGTGTCGCTGCTCGGCCAGCGGGATCGGCACATCTCCCAAAAACGGAAGAAACGGTGCTGGCGAAAGAATGTCGAGGTGCGATCCGTCCTTGAGCAGAACGTCGTGAAACCGTCCGCTTGCCTCATTCCAGCACACCCGTACAAAGGTGTCGGCAAAGGCATCTGCCTTGGCCTTCCAGTGCCGGGCTTTTTCAGCATCGCCCAATTGTTCGGCAAAGCGCGACACTGTGCGCATCTGCATCAGCACATAGGCCGACATATCCGTGGCCACGATGGGCCCATGGTCCAGACGAGGCGTGTCGTCCCAGCCGGTTTCAAAAGGATCGAAACAGGTGATAAGGCCGAAGCTGTTTAGCCTGTGGGTCAACCACCAGTGGCAGTTGGCCTCAAGCGCGGGCAGAACCGTTTTGACAAATTCCAGATCGCCAGTGCGCTGGAAATAGCGCTCCGCAGCCCATCCAACCAATGCCGGCTGAGAGGCCTTTGGCCTGATCCATGTGGAACAGACAAAATGCGCAATCATGCCGTCGGGGCGAGCGTTGTCGGTCAGGATCAACAAGGCGTCGCGGCACAGGCGATCGTCCATTTCCTCAAGCGCCAGCATGTGGAAACAGGCGTCCCAAAGAAAATGGGTCGGATAGCCGCCACGGGAGGGGTAGGACGAGATGCGTCCAGCGAGCAGCCCCGGTGCCTCGACCGAATTCATCAGCAATGTCTGCACGGATCTCGACAAGACCGATCGTTCATGGGGAGATTTGGGAAACAGCCTGAGATTTCCCACCGCCTGCCTGACCCAGTCTTTTGTGGCTTCGGTCGCGGTCAGGGTTGTGACGGAATCTGAGAGTGTTTTTTTTGCCTGATCGACATCGATGGCCATTAACTGAATTGTGCAAACGACACTGGGCGCCTGGCCCCGAACCGCGTTGCCATCCCAGATCCCGCATTGCGGACGCAAAGCAACAAGGATCGGCACTTCGACATCGGGGTCCCGTGGATCCAAAGTGCTCATCATCGCGTGGATTACGCGAAACTCGCCCGTATCGTCCGAAATGACGCGCAGTTTGGGATCGGCCAGAAAGTTCAGCGTGAAATCGCGCTTGGCCGACAGGACAAAAGCATCGTGGCCAAAGAATGCGGCCTGCAGATCGCCCGACCTGACCGAGGCGATGCCTGCTTCAAGTCCGCCCGCGCCATCTAGTGTCACCGCCGACGGCAAAGACTGCGTGCGGCGGTTGAAATGCAATTCGATCGAGGCGACGCCTGCGTTTTCATCAAATGTCAGGCCAATATTCGAATAGAACGGAGAAAAGCTTCGATCGGCATCGTGATACGAAATTTGGTCGGCGGGCGTTTCCAGCAAAAGATCCGCCGCAGATTGGCCGAGAATGTCGTCCTTCATGATTTCACCGCGCCTTTTGTAAGTCCGGAAACAAGAAAACGCTGCAACAGAAGGAAAAGCACCAAGATCGGGATGATGTTCACAAGGCTGGCGGCGGCCATCAGACGAAAATCGCTCTCGTCAGGTCCCAGCAACAGATAGGTTCCAACCGTCAGCGGAAATTTGTCGGGGTCACGCAGCAAGACCGAGGCGAGCGCAAATTCGCTCCACTTTTGGGTAAAGAGGATCAGAAACAGCGATGAAATCCCCGGAACAAGCAGCGGGACATGAATCTGCAGCAGTGTTCGGAACTTTGAGGCTCCATCCATGCGGGCGCTGTCATCAAGTTCAATCGGGATGGTATCGAAATGCCCCTTCATGACCCATGTTGCGAAGGGCACCGAAATCGCACCGTATAGAAGTATCAGCCCAAGCCGCGTATCAAGCAGGCCGGCCTCGCGCATGAGAAGATATGTGGGGATCGCGGATATCAGTCCGGGCATCAACTGCATGGAGAGAATGCCGATCATCAACCCGTTTCGGGCGGCAAAGCGGTGGCGCGAAAAGCCGTAAGCGGCAACAATGCCCATCGAAATCGAGACAAGCGCGCCGCCCGAGGCATAAAGGCCTGAGTTCAGCGTGTAGGTGACAAAGGGGGTCGTGCGGAACAGCGAAATATACGCGTCCCAGGTGGCCGTATCAGGGATCAGATCCAAAGGCGCGCGGTAGATCGCCCAATTGGGTTTGATCGACGCCGCCGCCATCCAGATTAGCGGATAGACAAACAAAAGCGCGGACAAGATCGCAAGCACCTGAAGGATGCCGGGCCGGAGCCGGCGGCTGAGCGGCAGTTCGGCGCGGCGCCGTTCCTTCAAAGATCCAAAGCGCTGACCGCCGGCAGGGTGTTCACTCATTGTCACGGCTGAGTACTCCTGCCCGGATGTAGAGAACTGCAAAAACCAGCGTGACCATAAACATCGTGACGCCCATCGCCGCACCGCGCCCGATAAGGCCAAGACCGCTGCCACCCTCAGCGCCGAAGGCGGTGCGGAACATCTCGAACCCGACAGTTGTCGTGGCATTTCCCGGCCCGCCCGAGGTCAGGGACAGGATCAGTTCATAGACGTTGAATGTCGCGATTGTCGAAAAGATCAGCGCAATCGCGATCAGCGGTTTCAGCAGTGGCACGATGACGTAGATCAGGCGTTGCCACGCTCTTGCGCCATCGGCGCGGGCGGCTTCGAGCACTTCCGATGGAAGTGTCTGCAACCCGCCCAACATAAAGATCATCGTAAAGGCAGTTGACCGCCAAATGTCGGCAATAATCACGGAAACCACGGCCATATTCGGCGATGACAGCCAGTTGACCCCGGAAAGTCCAAAGTAACTCAGCCAGGCATTGAAAACGCCCGCAGAGCTTTCGTTCAGCAGCAACCGCCAGATGTAGCCAACGATGATGGCCGAAATGACCCAGCTTGTCAGAATTGCGGTCCTGTAGATGACCCGTCCCTTAATCGGCTCATTCAGCAGCAGGGCCAGCGCAAAGCCGAGGATAAAGGACCCGCTGACAGAAAAGGCCGTGAAGAGCACCGTGAACCAAAGGGCTGTCTGGTAACCGGGATCTGAGGCGATGAAGGCGAAATTTTCCAGACCGACGAATTCAGGGGTGCCGCCGGAAATCCGCATATTTGTCAGTGAGATACGGAACTGATCGCCAAGAGGATAGGCCCGGAACACAAACAGCAGAAGGAAGGTGGGGATCAGCCAGGGCCAGGGGCCTTTCCAAAACCTGGCCTTTGGACGCGGATGTGCCATGCCACTGCTCTCGTATTCGCTTTGTGAGGACCCGGCGCGACATTACCGCGCCGGGACATTGTTTTCAGACTGGTTGGATCAGAGCGCTTCGTATTGGCGCATCACATCGGCAGCAGCGGCGTCAAGGGCCTCGTCCACGCTGGCCTGACCGGATCCAACGGCTGACATTGCCTCATTCAGCGCGGCATTGATTGCGGCGTAGATCGGGTTGAAGGGCACAGCCCAGCCACCCGCTTCGAGCGCCTGACTTGCGGTCTGAAGGAACGGATCGTTCTGGAAATGTGCGTCCGCCGAATACACGTCGCCGCGCGTTGGAAGCCAGCCGCCAGCCTTGTTGGTGTCGCGGCTTGCCGCTGTGTCGGTGGCATGGAACGCCCATGCAGCGGCCGCAGCTTCCACGTTTTTGTCGTCCTGTGCGACAGGGCAAATGAACCACCCGCCGGCCACGTAATTGCCCTGAGCGACACCATCGGGTGCAGGCAGAGGGATTGCGCGCCAGTTCTCATATTCCTCAGGCGGCAAGTTCGGGGCCAGCGCTCTGATATTCGCATTGGAATTTGACAGGAACATCACCGTGTCGCCTGCGTATACCATCGGCAAATGATCGTTGTGTTTGGATGTCGCGTTCTGAGCAGGGATTAGACCATCTTTGAACAACCCATCATAGAAGCTGAACATCTCGGCAAGTTTTGCGCGATTTTCGCCGTCGAACAAAACCGGCTTGCCCGTGCCATCAAGAATCTCGCCGCCCATCGCGTTGAACATGCCCATGTTGAACTGGGACCAGTGCAGCATTGGGTAAGACATGCCGAATTTGCCATCTGCATTCAGCGCTTCGGCGATCGCCCGGACATCGCTCCAGGATTGAGGAGGGGTTTCAATCTTAGTGCTGTCATTAAAACACCAAAGGCGTATCAGTGTTGTGCCATACACAGCCAATCCCGCCGTCAACCGAACGAAGCGCGTCGATGGTCCAGTCGAAATAGGCGTCAAGCTCGCCATTTTGAGCATAGGCATCAAGATCAGCCAAATGGCCGTTTGCCTGCAAGTCGGCATACCATTTCGTATTAATCCAGACTGCATCCACTGTGCCCTCTTCGATCGCTTGCGCGATGGAGACCTGGTCGACCTTTGTCACAACTTCTTCGACGCGAAACCCGTTGTCGGCGCTGTTGAAACTGTCGATCACAGATTGGAATGCGATCTGCCGCTCGATGCGGCGATCGCCGGAGGAGGGCCCACTGAGGGACCATGAATCGGACGACGACATCGCCATCCTGGGCGAGTGTCGGTGTCGGAGTTACAGCTGCAATTGCAGTCAGAACAGTGGCTCCAATAGCCGCAGTTTTGATCCGCCGTTGATCGATCATTTCTCTCTCCCTTTTTTATTGCATCAGATTGCAATGTGTAATTATTGGATATATCCAACTTGTAACTGGGTTAGATCAGTAAGGTGAACTGGTCAACAGTATTTGATATATCCAATCGAAAGGGCTCCCGCTAAGTGACTGCGCTAAATGGAAAAAGGATAGTGATCGAAGCAGTCGGATTGCCGGATTTGGATCGGGACGCG
>Ga0064014_10115_pt1 | contig 33224 bp, 30 predicted proteins | sample CrowatWCoCulture_2_FD_61584 | JGI IMG/M metagenome (GOLD analysis project Ga0064014, IMG submission 61584) | Marine cyanobacteria communities from the University of California, Santa Cruz, USA, analyzing cyanobacterial DNA methylation -... | ecosystem: Host-associated > Microbial > Bacteria >...
AGGTGATTGTAGGAGCGGAACTGCGTGCGTGGGCTCTGATGTCCCAGTGCCCGGCCGATTGCCATTGCACCGCGACGTGATGGCTGCTCATGTCGTCCCAGCATGATATGAATGATGGCTTCTCGATCAATGGGTTTGCACAAATTGGCAGCCAGTGGTGTATGAATCTCAAACAACGCGGTGGTCAATACGTTGCAGAATGCATGCCTTGCCTGATGCAGGCTCGTTCTCGGATTGCCAGTGGCCAGTTTGAGCGCCTTCGCAATGTCGGTGGGAATTGTGCGAGCAAAGGGTGTGAGCGTCCCGTCGTTAGCTCCTAATATTGGCTTATTGGTGGCGTCTGCAAACCGGGTTGTATAACGAGTCAGTGTCGTTTCAATCAGTGTCTGTTCGATGGCGTCCAACTGGAAAAGCAAGGGTATCGCACGCCGGCTGTTTGTGGTGTTCTTTAAGGACCGAATGGCATTGCTCTGAATCAGTACCCAGGTCAGTTCTCCGGATTGGCACCAATCGGAGCGCAGCAAGCCCAGGGCCTCCTGGGCTCGAAGGCCGAATCGGAAGGCAAGAAAAAGCACAAAGGCAGCTTGCCTGCCACGGTCCGGATCTTCCGAGTTAGCGCGGAGCAGTATCCGAAGCGCGTCCAGATATTCATCTTCTGAAAAAAGCCGGGGACGAACGGATCGGCGTGATCCGCCAAGATCGAGCTCATCCCAGTCCGGAGTTGAAACACCACGCTCCCCAGCCCAGTCAAAAAAATCGATGAGACGGGCCGAGAAGTAGTTCAGGTCCTTCTGTCTTTCCGCATGCCGGGAGAGCATTCTCGCGCACAGTTCGGTGACATCCTCCTCTGTCATGATCATTAGATTGGCGTTATAGGCCAGGCCACCGAAAGACGGGGACAGCGCACTCAGGTAGCGTTTTATTGAGTTGGCGGCATAGGGGTTGTGGGCACGATTGGGCCTTCCTTTGCCTCTCCGGACCAGATGGGCGATCCAGTAGCCGAGCATTAAAACGGCACTGCTGACCCCGTGGGCATTGGACTTACAGTGCCGCTCGATTTCCTTGGCAATCTCCTGTGAGGAGCTTTTTGTGTAGCGATTCAGGATGTCATGCAATGCCCGGAAAAATGCCTTGGATGAATCGTAGAAGGCGTTGGGGTAGCTGGCGGAGGCCATTGCCGGGATGTTTGGAAAAGCTTCCGGCGCCGAAATTGGGGCGCGTGTATCAATTCCCGGTATTTGATAACGGAGGCCTTCGGTAAGCCTCAGGTAATCGTACAAACAGACGCTTGTCGGAGGGTTTCGTTCGCTCAGGGCGCCGGCGACTATGCCGGGAAAATCGACCAGGTTAGCCTGCTCCACAAGTCGGTGTAACGACTTGAGTACCTCGGCAAGCGTCAGGTCTGCTTGTCTCTTCCCGTGTTCAGGTCCAGACGTTTTCAGGATAGGTTGAAGTGATCGCAGTGGCTTGGGGCAGGGCGTTCGAGTGAGATCCTTTGTGTCCTTTATGCCCGATCCTCTTGCCAACAGTCGGGCAGTGGTATGGTCGATCTCATGGCGTTGAACGGGCTGATCGAAGTCGTCAGGCTCCAGTGCCTCACTGTACTCGAGGTACACACGCCGTTTGTGCTGGATCACCCGATAATTCAGTCCCTGAACCAGGTCTGACAGTAGCTGCGGGTAGGATATTCTTTTTTCGATGGCGAGGAAGGCGACAGCCAGCGCCAGCCCATCGGATTTTGACAGTCGCCTCTGGCGGAGGGCTTGTCTGGTTTGGCTCGCCCAGCGCTGGAGTTCAGGCATCACTTGCAGTGCCCGGGGACAGGAGCTGCGGAACAGTGAACGCTCCGTCCCCAGACGGGCCAGCCGGTGGCGGACAAATTGCCGTGCCTGTGGCCCCGAACTCTCCAACCATTGAATCAGCACTTCCATACGGATGGCAGCGCGGGGATGGGGTAGCCCGTTCTCGCGTAAGATCATGCCTTTCACCACACCATCAACATACGTTTGGGTGAGCTGCTCATCCCCGTTGGGTGGATTAGCTTTAAGAATCAAATCGAGATCCTTGCGGGCCAATGCGCGAGCCTGATCCCGGGCCTGCAACCGCTCCATGTGACGTTTCGCTTGACCGAAATGCGTCGGCTCACGGTAGTCGTCTGTTTGGCTCCGGGGTTGAACCTGGATCTCGTCGTATGTTGTCTCGGGTAGTTGAATCAAGAAACCCAATCGGTCAAAGCAGTCATTCAATGTCTGGTGATATCGCTCAGCATCCTCCTTCCAGCACCGTGCTGAATGATCGCTGTAGGTGGTTGCCCCTCGTTCACCGTGTCCCATCCAGCCGTCAATGACTTCAGGATTGACACCACATCGTGCTAACTGCTGGGCAAATCGGTGCCGGAACAGGTTTTGGGGAAGAGACCATTGGAATAGCCCGGCGCCCTGCACGGTTCCGTCATTCAGTGGATGCCATGAGCCAGAAGAGTCCAGTAAGAAAAACAATGGTAGCGAACTGGATGTGCCTTGCAGTACCTGGTCGATACGACCAGAAAGCTCCGCGTCTTGATTTGCCAGACCCTTCTGGAGACGACGAAGATGTTCACAATACGCGCTAACAAGTGCTCTGGCACCATCGGCCAGAGGCACCATTCGGCCGTTGTGAAGACCGTCTTCGGTTTTGTCATTAATGAAGACCGCAGGAGGCTCATCACAAAAATGGTCGAGAGATTCAAAGGGCTCGGAAAGGTGACGGCATCCCGTAGCGGCATAGAGCGCGGTGACCGTGTATTGCACCAGAGTGTTGTGGAATGAGACTGGATCTCCCTTGGCGCTGTCTAATAGTCTTCTGGTGCCTTTTCGAACCCCCTCAACGAGTAACGATTCGAGCGGCGCTAGGAGGCTGCCGAGCAGGTTAACCCGTTCATCGCTAACAGATGAGTGCTTAAGCGGCAGCGCAAACCCATTCTGCACTTGCCGGATATTCCAATTGGCGTAGCCGCAGGCTGCTGGAAGGGCACTGCGGGGGTGGGCTGAGATCAGTCGTGCGAGAGAGTGGTCGCCTTGTTCGTTAAAAACCCGTTGAGGTTGGGCATTGGCGAGTTTGGCGCTGGAGAGCCTGGGAAAGTGCTGGCGCGCATGTTGTCTGAACCAGGTTTGCAGGGTATCCGGGCAAGCCTGCCCCCATAGTTGTCGCAGTGACGAGCTCTCTTGATATGACTGACTCGCTTTCCGAAGTACTTCCTGGATCCGTTTGGGCAGAGCAGTGCATAAAGATTTCTCAAATGACTCAATGAGTGCCTCATCTGCATTGCCGGGAGTCCAGGAACTATGGCGCCTGGGTGTTTGGCGATGTGCTGACTCAAAGTCACTTGAGAGGCTCCACTCCGCCTGAGCGCCATCGGTAATCTGGAATTCCAATACAAACTCCAAAGATCGCCCAAAGTGAAGCGCCAGCCATACCAGGGCTGCGCCGAGTTGTTCCGGAAGTTCATCGTTAGCAAGGGTGCTTGTTAGCCACTGCTCAAGAAGGTGCGTTTCCGGGGGAAGCGGCTTGTCCCATGACCATGGCAGGTAATGCGATAGCTCTGACGTTTGCAGCAGAATGCTTCGGCCGGACAGTTGTTGCTGTTCTGGAGTCTCTTGCGGGATGACGTCGAACAGGATCAGCTGTTCAAGCCCTTCTTCATCGCCAGAGCTGCTCTCTCTGTCTGAAAGAGCCAGAACTTGGGGTGCTCCAGTTTGCTTGTCGAGGATGAGGGATGGGGCTTTACTCTTGAATGGCCCGCTGAAAGACGATGCGGACAAGCGTTCTGTTCGGTGAGTTACGATTGGATTTCGTTGACCTTCGGCTACCCTTTGAAGGGAATTTAGTAACAGACGTTGTTTGCGTTGGGTTGGCTCTGAATAAAGAGGTAGTAATTGTATGGCAGAGTGCCGGATCGCAAGGGTGAACTGCCCGTAGAAATAACGATCCGACGGGCAAGTCTGCAAAGACATCGCAAGGACTGAGTCAATAGCTCCCCATTTATCGTCCTGGCCGGATAAGCAGAGTGCGCTGGCGACCTGTCGTATTTCGTTGTCGTGGTAACAGGAATGCTCGACCGACCGTTCAAGGGCCTGCACGACGAGCCAGATTCTCAGGGTTTTGCGGAGGCGGCCCAATGATTCAGAACCGGATAGTGCCAACGGTTGCACGATCATTTCGAGCAGGAAGTGCTGGTGCTTGATATCGGCCCCGGCAGCGCGGAGAATACTTTTGGTATTGGCTCGAGATACGCCTTGAGGAATGCCTGCGAAGTCTGAAGAGACTTTTATGTCTTGGTTGTAGGCCATGATCAGCTTGTTGAGCTGATAGATGTATGGGTTATCAGCCCACTGTGTAAGTATGGCCTGGGAATCTGAATCGGACAGTGCGCGCGAAAGGTTACCGATAATCGTGAAGTTCTCGGTAAAGCCAAAGGTGAGAGCAATGGCCTCAAAAATCTCGGATACGTCGTGTTGCTCCGCCCAGGTTTTGAGCGTTTTAAAATGACGTCCAGCGAGCCTTACGGTCGAATTGCTGTCGTTTGATTCCTCAATCCTGTGCCAATTCTGATGGTCGTCTTTCCCCATTAATGTACCTAGTCTCCAAAGCCTCTTGCCTCTGAAACTTTAATTCATACATCAATTTAAGGCATTTTAATACAATTTGGCACAAAAAAAGTGGGTGATAATTTTCAGTCTCATAACCATCCAGCCCCGCTACCATTTTTGAAAAAGGCCCGCTTTTGCGGGCCTTTTTGCTTTTTAGCCCAGCCCACCGCCGTTGCCCGGCTTAGACTTCTTTACGGTACCGCCCGCTGCTATCAGCTTCTCCAGCCAAATTTTGCTCGCCTAATCAGTAACCTGCCGTGCTTCATTACGGGCACCTGACGGGAAATTGACAATTTCGTAACTAGGGAAATGACATACTTCACATCGATAATCAGCCCCGTTTTATACAATTTCACAATATCGACGAAAAAATGGTGCTAATTACACATGAAGCGCGTCATCAAAATGTCAAAGGCATGGATTGCCGCGTTTATTCTGGGAGCGCTACTCACAGGGTGTGGCGGTGGTGGTTCTTCCGGCTCTTCAAGTTCTCAAGCTGGTTCCAATGGAGAGACTTCCTCTCAGGAAGGTTCCGCAGTATTAAGCTGGAGCGCCCCGCTCACACGTGTGAACGGCGAGAGCATCCCGATGGGTGAGCTCGACAGATATGTGATCCGTTACGGCCAGGCTGCTGGCGAGCTGAGTGAGGAGGTTGTCGTTACCAACGCTCAGGCGGAAGCAGAAATGTCCTACGAAGTAAGCGGTCTGGATGCGGGGACCTGGTACTTCACCATCCAGGTTCAGGACACCAACGGGCTGATCAGTGAGCCCTCCGATGTGGTAAGTAAGTCCATCCGTTCCTGAGATCCTGACACCGGGCCTGAAGTTTGACGTCTCAGGCCATCGGATCTGCAATCGGAAGTTTCAGGGTGAATGAAGAGCCTTCGCCCGGCTTCGATGACACCGATATTTCCCCCCTGTGTTTTTCAACGACGGTTTTTACGAAGGAAAGTCCAAGCCCGGTGCCGTGTACTCCGGCCAACTCGGTACTCTTTTGGCGGCGGTAGCGGTCAAAGAGGTGCGGCAGTTCTTCCGAATCGATACCTGTGCCCTCATCCGCAATCGTCAGGCAGGCCTGATGGCCGGCCCGAAATACCTGGATGCTGACGGTTGAACCGTCTGGACTGTACTGGACTGCGTTGGTTAGCAGGTTAATAACAGCACGCTCCAGAAGCTCCGCATTACCTTTCAGCCAGAGATCTTCAGTACCTTGTAATTGCAGTTGTATCTGTTTCTCGACAGCCTGCTCACTGACGCTGTCCCGGGCATTTTCTACAATTGCCAGAAACTCGCACTCGTAGAATCGGGTCTCGGTTAACTGTTCCGCCCGCGCCAACTGCACAAATTCCTCCGCCAGATGATAGCTTCGCCGGGCCAGGCGCCCCAGTTGGTCCAACTGGCTTTGTTCAATGTGGCTCGGGTCCCGCTTCAGCTGTTCGATCAGCGCGAGCTGGGAGACCAGCGGTGAACGCACGTCGTGGGAAATAAAGTCGATGGCTTCGCGATGCTGGCGCTGCTGCTCCCGCAGTTCCGAAATGTCGGAGATGTTGGCTATGATGCCTTGTTGGTCGCTGTCGGGCAGTGAGAACGGCGCGAAGTGGATCAGGAAATCCTTGTCACGGATTCTCAGGTCCACGGTCCGGCTCTGTTGAAGGGTCAGGGTGTCGGAAACGGTTTCATGCCAGGGCGGCGTTTCCCGTGGGTCATGCCCCTCCAGAAGTTTGACCAGAGGCAGCCCTCCCAGGCTCGGCATGGGTTCACCGAACCACTCTTCAATGTGGCCGTTGGCAAAGCGGATAACGCCGAGCTCATCAGTCACAATAATGCCGTCGGGCATGCGCTCGAAGCTTCTGCGAATAAACTGCTGCATGTGATTCAGCCGATCCGTGGCCACGCGGACCCTTTCGATTCGGGCCGAAATGTTTTCGCTGGGTCTGGCGGTGCGATTCGTCGGCATGGTCTGTTCAAGCTGAAGCCTGCGCAGGTAGCGCTGGATGGCTTCGCGTCCGAGGTCGTTGGGCAGCACCATGCCGAGGTGGTAGCGGGTACCTCCCCGAAAGAGTTGGATCCAGCTGCGATTGCTGTCGTGGAACCAGTGGCCCGGGGTGAGGTCATCCGGAATGTCGTCCCGGGACAAATTCCGGGCGGAGAGAATCTCGTTCTCCTCGGTTAAAAGCCATCCGGTGGGTCTGAACAGCGCCTGAAAGTGTTCCAGTAGTTGGGTCGGGTTCCGGCCGGAAGGTGCAGGCAGCGCAACCTGAGGGCTTCTGGCGAGGTCGTCGAGCTGGCGGTTCAGAAACCGATTGGTCATGGCAAGGCGAAGGCCGCTTGAAACCGGGAACGCCAGTAAAGGAATCAGCAGAGCGTTTGCCAGAGGCACCCACCATCTCATCGCCAGAAGCATGAACAGATAGACTCCGGCCAGCGCGACGAGGGCGGTTGCACAGGCCATCAGAGTGCGTGCCGGGCGCATCGGGGGCAGGGACAGCGCCAATAAAAGAATGGTTGTTACAGCCAGCAGGGCAGAGGCCCATTTCGGCGCCGGACGAATAAGCAGATCACGCGCCTGGGCCGAGAATACATTGGCATGAAACTCAACGCCGGACATCGGACGACTGAGACCGGAGAAGGGGGTGGGCAGTATGTCTCCAAAGCCTGCAGCCGTGGCACCGACAAAGACGGTTTTTCCCCTGAAGCGTTCGGGTGCGGGCGGTTGAGTCAGGACCTCTGCAAAGGAGTAGGCCTGCAGCGAGCCAGCGCCGCCAATCAGCGGCACCGCACGATACTGATCCCGAACGTTTACGTAGGATGGCGGATCTTCGGACTCTGAAACTTTTAGTCCGGCCCCGGTGGCGGCCAGGGCGAGGCTTGGCCAGAGCTGCTGCCCCAGACCGTTGAACAGGTAGAGGCCTCGCGCGACACCGTCGCTGTCCAGTTCCACATGAGCGTGGCCAAGCCCCGCGGCCGCTGACGCCAGCTGTCCAACCGGCAGTTGTTCACTTAACAGATATTGCGACGTAGGCGGAGACAGATAAACCGGCAGGATTACGTTGCCGTGGCTGCGCATCTGTTCTGCCAGCTGCTGGTCATCGGGTGACGGTTCCGCGAACAGGATATCGAAGACAATGGTTTTTGCGCCTGCCCGCTTAAGCTTGCCAATCAGTTCTGCGTGCAGATTTCGTGGCCAGGGCCAGCGCCCCAGGCGGTTCAGGCTGAGCTCGTCAATGGTAACCAGTACCACCTCATCCGAGGCTTTCACGGGGTTCGAAGTAATGGCCTGATCGTACAGCCAGTAATCAAGGCGTTGCGGCAGTTCGGTGGTCTGGATGAGCAGAAGAAGTGCCAGCAGTATCAGGCCCAGTGTCCAGGGGGTCGTTTTAATTGGCAGCCAATCCCGGTTCATGAGCCCTGCTGTGTGTTTCGGTCGATCAACGGATTATTCCAGGTACAATTCCCTCCCTGGTCCCCAACGGCTTTGCAAAGGACCATCAGAAAGAGCTTTCAGGCGCACAAAATACCGCCTTCCGGGAATAAGACGCAAGGCTGCCGTGGTATCAGACAGCGTTGCTTCCTTGATGATGTTGTTGAAACCAGGCTCTTCTGAAAGCTGCAAGCGGTAGTCTGTCGCGGTGTCCACCTTCTCCCAGAACACCCGTACCTGGCTGTCGATGTAGTTCACGCTGATGATTCGTACCGGCGGCAGGCTGCCATTCACCACCAGCTCTCGCGGCTCCGTGGTGGCGACGGAGTTGCCGCCGGCTTCGGTTACAACGCGCCAATAGTACTTTCCAGGGCCAAGGGGGCGTGAGGGCAGGGCTGCGGCTTCCGGCGCCCATTCGCTGGTGGCGATCAGATTACGGAAGTCCTTGTCTTCGGCAATCTCCACGCGCGCCACTTCGTTCTCGCCATTGAGCTGCCAGCGGAACTCAGGCATGTCATCGTTCACCGTGTCGCCGTCTGCCGGAGATAACAGACTGGCGGTTCTCGCCTGCAGGTCGACCTCAACCGGAACAACACGGGGCATGCCTGCGGTACCGCGAGTGTCGAGTGCCGCCAGATGCACCTCGTAGCTGCCGTTGTCCAGCCTTCCGATATCAAAGCTGTTGCCACTGAGTTTCCGGCTTTCCACCCAGCGGCCGGTGTCGCTTTCGAAGATATCCACGCGGTGCATGGGGGCGCGGCTTTCCTGCCAGGTCATGGTTGTGGGCAGTTGGGTCAGTTTCGGCGGGAGTGGGTTGAGCGCCGGTGCCGGCGGCAGGCGGCGAATGCTCAGGCCTTCATTGCCGGTGGTGGACAGGCTGGCACCGAACCCGGCAGGAATCCGGCGGATCTTGCCTGGCGCTCCAAAATCCACGTTGCCTTCGGTTACCTGTAGGCGGGTGCCCTCCGGAGATGTCTGGAGAGCAAATGCGGTACCACGGACGGCGGCAACCGCCGATGGTGTTTCGATCTCGAATCGGGCGCCACCTTCCATTACCGGCTTCACCCTGGTATGGATCTCGCCCCGGTCGAGTCGGAGCCTGGTATCCACCATTCCGGCCTTGCCATACTGGGTCAGGCGGTTGAAGATCAGTCGTGAATTCGGTGAAATCCGCACCTCTGAACCATCGGCCAGTTCAACGGTTGCTGTTCCGGAAGCGGACAGAATTTCATCGCCCACGCGGATCAGGGTGTCTTCGCTGAGAGGAGTTTTCCGGCCGGTCGTTCCGGAAATCAGCTGAACTGTGCCGGCCACGGATGTGGCCCGCGCCGGCTGTGGCTGGCGCTTCAGCCAGGCAAGGGGAATGCGAATTCTGTCGCCGGCACCCAGTGTGGCGGCGTTGCCAATCTTGTTGTACTGAAGCAGGCGGCCGGCCGGGTAATTCTGTGCGAGCAGGTCGCTGGCCACTTCTGAGAAGCTTTCACCCGGTCGCAGCGTATAAATCCACTCGGGTGCGGAACTGGCCGGAGTAGCGTCAGAATGCCCTGCGGAACCACGCGTCACCGACAGCTCAGCGGCCGCAGGCATTGCGCAGCCTAGCAGCGCAAGAATCAGCAGTAGTACTGGCAATCGAGGCGCCGGGGTGTCAGTCATTAGCTGCCCTGGCGGTTTCATGGTCACCAAACGCCTGATCCTGGGCCTTCATCGATTCGAGGCGATAGCCTCGCTGGTAAATGGTTTTGATCCGGAAGCCATTTTCCGGGTTTAGACCCAGGCGACGGCGTAATCGGCTCATGTGGGTGTCCACGGTGCGGGTATTGATATCCCGGGCCAGTCCCCACACGCGCTCAAGCAGCATTTCCCGGGTCAACAGCCGTCCCTGGTTCTGGAACAGGAACAGGGTCAGGTCAAAATCCTTGTCGGTGAGCGTGAGTTCTTCGCCGTGGAGCGCAATCACCCGTTGCTGGGTGTTGATCTCAAACGGTCCATAGCGGAGTACTTCCTTTTCGCTGTCCGGGTTGGAGCGTCTTGCCAGGGCGTTGATGCGTGCTACCAGCTCTGCTGCCCTGGCGGGTTTGGCCAGATAATCATCGGCACCGGCATCCAGCGCGCGAACAATGTCGGTCTCGCTGTCCTTTGGGTTAGAAAGACTACCGGAATCGGCCAGTTCAACTGGGCGCGAACGCTCTGGAGAACGTCTATGCCGGTCATGTCCGGAATTTGCCAGTCCAGGATAAGCAGGTCATAGCTGCGGTGAAGAACCGCGCTCAGGAAATTCTGGCCCGTGGGAAAGCTGTCGCAGTGGTGTCCGCGCTCAGACAGAATCGACTGGATGTGCTGTGCCTGTTCGGTTTCGTCTTCAAGCAAAGCAATACGCATTAAGCCTCTCCCGGAGTGTTGCTCTCTTGCCTGTTATGGAGCAGAGCTCTTGACGGACTACTCTGCTATATCAAGCAATTATCACAAAATGTGGATCTGCGTTCAGTATCGTTATGTAGATTTGCGTAAACGGACTGCAGGCTTTCCGTTGTCGTCGTCCAGTGTTTGTCGGCAGCCGGGGAAATTACTGCAGCCCCAGAACCAGCCTTTTTTCCCTTTTCGTCGCACCAGGGGCGAGAAACAGTGGGGGCAGGGAATCGGCTTCTGGCCGGTGCCATCCTGAGGGCTGGCTTCTTCCAATGGTCGGGTTCCGCGACAATCCGGGTAGCGGGTGCAGGCATAGAATCGGCCGAACTTGCCGTCTCGCTCCAGCATCGGGGCGCGGCATTTGGGGCAATGGGGCTGGGACTCTGGTGAAGCTGTACCGACCTGTTCGGTGTCCTGGGCAGGCTGGCCCTGTGGCCTGTTGAGAAAGCCGCGAATTTCCTCTTTCAGGGTTTCCAGGAACTGTCTCGGGTCACCCTCTCCACGGCGGATGCTCTCAAGGTTTGCTTCCCACACGGCTGTGCGATCCGGTTTGCTGACCGATTCGGGCAGAGCGCCGATCAATGCCTTGGCTTTGTCGGTGGCGCGGATGTGTCGGCTGTCCCGGTACAGATAATCCCGTTTGAACAGGGTGTCGATGATAGCCGCGCGGGTCGCTTCGGTGCCCAGGCCATCGGTTTCCCGCAGGGTTTTTCTAAGTTCGGTATCGGTTACAAAACGGGCAATGTTGGTCATCGCTGAGAGCAGGGTCGCATCGGTGAAATGCTGGGGCGGCTGGGTTTTTCGCTCGGTGAGGCTGCTATCTTCGCAGAATACCGGTTCGCCTTTTTCCAGCCTCGGCAGGGGCGTCTTGTCCGGTTCGTTGCGCCTTCCCGGAGCTTCAGCTCCAGCGTTTTCCAACCAGGCACCAGGATGGCGGTTTCCGTGGCACGGAACTGGTGCTCTGACACTCGTACCGTCAGTTTGCCTTCACGGTGTACGGCGTCTGGTGCGAACTGCATCAGGTAATAGCGGCTTATCAGGCCGTAGATTTTTTCTTCCGCTGCGCTGAGTTTGCCGTTGGGCGTGGGGCGGCTGGTTGGAATAATGGCATGGTGGGCGTCGACCTGTTTGTCGTTCCACGCGGCAGTCCTGCGGTCCAGATCTGCGCCGTTACACGCTTCCTCAAGCTCTGGTGCAACCCGGGCAATGGCCCTTACCACCTGTCCCCGCTGAGCGTAATGCCCTTCCGGTAAGTACCGGCAGTCGGATCGCGGGTAGGTAATGAGCTGGTGGCGCTCGTACAGGTTCTGGGCGGTATCCAGAACTTCTTTGGCGCCCATCCGGAACAGCCTGCCAGCCTCGATCTGCAGGGCCGAGAGAGAAAACGGAAGCGGTGGAGCTTCCGACCGATCCCGAAAACGGGACTCCGTGATGGTGCCAGGTCGGCTTTGCACGCTGTCGGCAATCTGTTCAGCGATTTCCCGGTTCAGCAGGCGATTTTCTTCATCCAGGTAGTCCTGGAATTGCTCGTTGGGCAGCCAGCGGGCGGTGAAGGTTTGCTGGTCGGCTTCCTCCTCCTGAGCCTTGAATCGGGCTTCAATCCGGTAGTAGGGCTTGGGCTGGAAGTGTTCAATGGTGTTGTCACGCTCAACCACAAGGCCGAGTACCGGGGTTTGGACCCGGCCAACGGAATAGACGCCTTGCTCCCCTTGCTGCTGGTAGCTGAGCGTATAGAAGCGGGTCAGGTTGATGCCATACAGCCAGTCCGCCCGTTGCCGGGCCAGTGCTGAATGGGAAAGCCGACGGAATTCCCGGTTGTCTTTGGGGCTCTGGATCGCCCTAGCCACGGCCGCCGGCGTCAGATCGTTGATCAGAATGCGCTGCACCGGTGCGCTGGCGCCGAAATAGCGGATAACCTCGTCCACCAGCAACTGGCCTTCGCGGTCCGGGTCGCCGGCATGAATAATGGTCTGGGCCTGGCGGATCAGGGATTCCAGCACCTTGAGCTGCTGCCGCACGCTGTCCTTGGGCATGACTTCCCATTTTTCGGGAAACATGGGCAGGTCTTCCTGGCGCCATTTTTTCCACGCGGGGTTATAACGTGCGGGCTCTGCCGGTTCGAGAAGGTGGCCGATGCACCAGCTTACGGTGGCAGCGTTTTCGCCATTGCCACAGCGTATCCAGCCCTGGCCTTTCTGGTGAGGGCCGGGGAGGGCGGCGGCGATGGCGCGGCCGAGGCTTGGTTTTTCGGCGATGTACAGGTGCATGAGGTTTGGGTGTTTTGGAATCGGGAGGGGAATGTGGCGCTTTGGCTTTATGGTGTCAAGGCTCTCGGGTGTGTCCTGTATGTGTAGTAGACTGGGGGTGTTGGCGGAGGCGGCTGTGAAGATGGCCTTCCCAAAAGACGCCGTGAACCCATCCCTGGGGGCTTGGCGTTGCCATCCATGGCAACGCACACTTTTGGGAAGGCCATCTTCACACCCGCTTCTGACCGTGTGCCATTCGCCCTTTCCTATCAGGGGTTGAGCAGTAGGAGTAACGAAACATGAAGATCCAGAATGCAATTGAAACCAAGCTGAACGACGCCTTTGATGCGCGTGTTCTTCAGGTGGAGAACGAGAGCCACAAGCACAGTGTGCCGCCGAACTCTGAAACCCATTTCAAGGTGACTCTGGTGTCGCCGGAGTTTGAGGGGCAGATGAGGGTGCGGCGGCATCAGGCGATTTACAAAGTGCTTGCCGAGGAGCTGGCGGGTCCGGTTCATGCGCTGGCGTTGCATCTATACTCACCGGAAGAGTGGGAGGCAACCGGTCAGGCGGCGCCGGAGTCTCCGAATTGTATGGGCGGGTCCAAGAAGGATCCGGTGATGGCGGCGCGGACCGCCCAGGGAGAGGGTTAATGAGTCAGTTTTTCCAGATTCATCCGGAGACGCCGCAGAAGCGTCTGATCAATCAGGCGGTGGACATTCTTCGCCGTGGTGGGGTGATTGTTTACCCCACGGATTCCGCCTATGCCATTGGTTGTCACCTGGGTGACAAGCAGGCGGCGGATCGGATCAAGCGGATTCGCAGGCTGGATGACAAGCATAATTTTACGCTGGTGTGCCGGGACCTTTCGGACATCGGGGTCTATGCCAAGGTGGACAACACCCAGTACCGGTTGCTGAAGAATTTCACTCCCGGCCCTACACGTTCATTCTGGATGCCACCAGTGAAGTGCCTCGGCGACTGCTCCATCCGAAGCGCCGGTCAGTGGGCGTTCGCGTGCCGGATAACGCGATTGTGCAGGAACTGTTGGGCGAGCTTGGTGAGCCAATCATGAGCAGTACCCTGATTCTGCCGGGCGAGACGGATCCCATGACTGATCCCTACGAAATTCGGGATACTTTGGAACATGAGCTGGATTTGATTATTGATGGAGGATTCTGCGGCATGGAGGCGACCACGGTGGTGGACTTTACCGGGGATGCGCCGGTGGTTACCCGGGTTGGTAAAGGAGATCCGGCGCCGTTCGATGTCTGATCGCCATTATTGGTCTTGATGTCAGGCACGGGCGTTCAGGTTGAAAGCGTACGCCCGGCTATTCCCCGCTGCTTCCATTTGCTCGGCACTGACCGAGCGGCGCATGGTGTCGTAACGGTGTACCAGGTCCTGCAGACCATTGAACTGCTGGTTCTCGCTGATCAGAGTGTCCAGTAGGGGGTTGTTCACCCCGTAGGCCTGGTTCAGCTTGAGCGCATTATCCATAAAGTGCAGCGTTGGCTCGTTAACGCTCAGGCGATTGAAGGCTTCCTTGAAGTTCTTGTTCACGTTCAGGTCTTTCTCAATCTGCGCACGTGTGTTGTCCGCGATTTTCCCTTCGACCGCAACGCTGCCGTTTTCATTTTTGCTGACGTTCAATGCGGTTGCCGGGTGCAGGTTGTATTCGGCAAGTTTGTGCCGCAGTGTTTCCCGAACGAAGGCAAGATCCTGCCCCACGGTCTGCTTGTAGTCTGTCATGGCCAGTCGGCGAGCTTTCAGGCGGGCGATGTCAGACTGGCTGTTTTCCGAAGGGGTGAAGCGGTCATCGCCAGGTGTCGCCTCGGTCTCTACAGTGTTCGTCTGGGTTTTGCCAGGCGCGCCGTCCGGCCCTGCAGGCGGGGTCTGGCGCTTTTCCATGGCCTGCTGGAACTGGGTGCTCGCCCGGATCAGAGAGGTCAGTAGGGACATGGATGGTTTTCCTCCTTCGGCCAACCGGTGTGCGGTTTCCGAACAATCTGCGATTGGAATAGCGGATACTTACCATCCTGCTCTGCAGCTTTCAGGCCAACTTCAACGAGTCTTTATCATGCTGCTCCGTTTCCTTTCTTTGGGTGTGAGAGACCTTTCCCCGATCTGATCTGAGTCAGGAAATAATTGACGCAAATCTATAAAGTTTGGCGACACTTAGCCGTCATTATGAATCGTCAAAACAATCTTCAAGCCGCCAGAAGAGCGGCCTCTGCGTCGGGTTACCATGAAAAAACACTACTCCATTCGCTTCCTGTTGCTTGCTGCCCTTGCGGCTGCCTTCTCCCTGGTGCTCGTGTTTACTGTGCTCTACAGCGCAGACTCGCAGCGTGATCATCTTGAAGAGTTCAGCCACAAATACGTGGACGGGCTGGCTAAATCCTATTTCGATGGGCTGAACACCATGATGGTCACCGGCACCATCGGCAACCGGGATGTGCTCCGGGAAAAGGTGATGGCCTCTGAGGATGTGCTGGATGTCCGGGTGATTCGCAGTGACCATCTGAACCGCACCTTCGGGGCCGGCAATGCATCGGAGCAGAAAAGAGAGCCGCTGGATGAGAAAGCGCTGGCGGGTGAGCGGGTGGAATCCTACTCCAGTAATGAGGAAGGTCGAGTCTACACCCTGATTGAGCCAGTGATCGCCATGGAAAACTACCAGGGCGTGAACTGTCTTGGCTGCCACCAGGCCAGTGAGGGCGATGTTCTTGGTGCCATACGGGTGGATTATTCTCTGGCGGAAAGCGATGCCCGTTTGCAGCAACAGTTGCTGACCAGTGGCGGCATTCAGGTGGCTATCTTTGCTGCGGTGTTTTTTCTGACTGCGGCCGCTTTGACCCGCCTGGTGTTTTCCCGCCTACGACGACTCCACGACCGTATGGACGAGATTTCCAGCAATTCTGACCTGACCATTGAGCTTGAGGTCACCCGCAACGACGAAATCGGTTCCGTCTCCCGGGCATTCAACCGGATGATGGCGAAGATCCGCGACAGTATGAATACTGTTATGGACAATGCCGAACAGGTTGAGCAGGCGGCCAGAAGCATTGCAGGCAAAGCTGACACCACAGAGCGGGAAGTGCTTGCCCAGCGTGACAATACCGATCAGGTGGCCAGCGCCACCACCGAGATGGCTGCTTCTGCAGTTCAGGTCCGGGAAAACGCCATCCACACCACTCGCAAATCCGCAGATACGGCGGAATCTGCCAGCAAAGGGGAAAGCCTTGCCCGCAATGCGGTTGAAGGCATCGAGGCATTGAACAGCGAAGTTCAGAGTGGCGCACAGCGCATTGAACAACTGGATCAACGCACCGGCCAGATGTCTGACATGCTGGAGGTGATCTCCAATATTGCCGACCAGACCAACCTGTTGGCCCTCAATGCCGCCATTGAGGCGGCGCGGGCCGGAGAGCAGGGGCGCGGTTTTTCGGTGGTAGCCGATGAGGTTCGGGCACTTGCCTCGCGAACCCAGGATTCCACAGAGGAAATCCGCAAAACCATCAATGGATTGAAAGGCGAGGTTGTCGATTGCGTGGCCACCATGCGCCACGCCTCGGAGATGGCAGAACAGCAGGTTTCAGCGATTCTGACCGTGGAGTCGGAATTACAGACCATAGCCGCTGCCGTGCGCGAGATTACCGATCTCAATCAGGAAATGGAGAGTGCCGCCAACGAGCAGAGCGATGTCTCCGAATCCATCAATCACAACGTGATTGAAATCAGTCGTTCAGCGGAGCAGACCTCCGGGGATGCCAAGGAAACGGCCCGAATCGCAGGAGACTTACTGGCCATGGCAGAGACCCTGAGAAAAACCATTGAACAGTTCCGGCTAAGTCAGGAAAGGCGTCACTAGAAGAGCGGAGTGGGGCTGGCGATATGCTCAGCCCCGGTGGTCGGAGACAAACGGGTTGGTGGCGCGCTCTTGACCAAAGGTGGACATCGGACCGTGTCCCGGAATGAAGGCAACTTCGTCTCCCAATGGGAACAGCTTTTCGCGGATGGAGCGGATCAGTGTGGCGTGGTCGCCCTTCGGAAAATCCGTGCGCCCAATAGAACCGTGGAACAGTACATCGCCCACCAGCGCAAGGCCTGATTCCTTGTGGTAGAAAACCACATGGCCAGGCGTGTGACCGGGGCAGTGAAGTACCTCCAGGGTCTGGTTGCCCACGGTGACCTGCTGACCTTCTTCCAGCCAGCGATCCGGGGTGAACACTTCCGGCGCCGGAAACCCGAACATCTGGGCCTGCTGCGGCAGGCCGACAATCCAGAAATTGTCCTCCTTGTGCGGCCCTTCTACCGGAATGCCCAATGCCTTCGAGAGTTCGGCGGTGCCGCCGGCGTGGTCAATGTGGGCGTGGGTCAGCAGAATCTTCTCAACCGTTACACCTTCCTCATCCACCGCAGTGCGGATCCGGCCGAGATCCCCACCGGGATCCACAACGGCGGCTTTGCGGGTTTGCTCGCACCAGATCAGTGAGCAGTTCTGCTGGAAAGGCGTTACCGGAATAATTCTGTATTTCAGTGACATGCCTGCTCTCAATCGCTGAAGAAATGGCTTATCCGGTTAGTTTACTGGAACTTGCCGCGTAACGACGAACGCGCCCCGCAAATCGCCTTCAGAAAAACCGGTCGCCTTGTCCTCAGGATAGAGTTCAGCCAGTTTTGCCTTCACCTCCGGGGCAATGGACTTGCCGTGACAGCCGAGGCAAAGCTTCTGTGTCGGGATGGCGCTCATGTACTGGAATGCCGGCTGTCCGGACGCTTCGGAGACCTGCCAGACCTCTACCGGTTTTCCGTTCTTGACCGGCTGTTTGTCCATGGCCCGCAACTGGATCTCCTGCCAGTCGGTGGGGGTGTTTTCCGAGTTTCGGACTTTCAGACTGGTTCGGGTGATGGTCCACGCGCCCTTGCTGTTACTCTCGGCAATTTCCGGCGCCACGGTTTTGCAAACGCCAATACCGTTGGTAAGGCCACCTTCTTTGATTGCCGCCTGAAGCGCCTGCTTCAGGGAGTCACCGTAGGCTTTTACCAGCGACCGTGCTTCGGTCACCAGTGCCTCCGGGTCTTGCGTCTGTGGTTGAGCCAACAGTGGCATGGAAAGGACGGAGCATAAAAGGGCAGTTGTCATGATCGGCTTGGACATTGGGTGCCTCCTGGGCTCTCTTGGGTTTGGAATAAGTGTATAACAAAGATGCCAAACTCAATTTGAGCTAGGGCAGGTCCGTGCAGCCTTTATCAGGAATTACCAGGCCAGCCAGATGACATGGCGGGCGCCTTTGCCGGGGCGCAGGGCCCTTACGGTGATTGGCTCAACGGAAAAGCCCACGCGTCTAAGCCTCTCGGTAAACGCATGCTCAGGACCGGCTGACCAATAGGCGAGAATGCCGTCGAGGCGGAGGGACTTCTGGGCTGCCGCAATGCCGTCCGCGCTGTAGATCCAGTTGTTTTCTTTGCGGGTCATGCCTTCTGGGCCGTTATCCACATCCAGCAGAATGGCATCCCATTCACCGTTGCCCTTTCTGAGGAATTCGGCCACATCTCCGATATGTACCCGGGCTCGTGGATCTTGCAAAGGATTGCCTGCGGCAGAGCCCAGAGGGCCCCGATTCCAGGCTTCCACCTCGGGAACCAGTTCGGCCACTGTAACCTGCGCATCGTCTCCAAGAGCGGCCAACGCTGCCGCCAATGTGAAGCCCATGCCCAGCCCGCCAATCAGTACTCGGGGGGCGGGCTGATCGGCAATTCGTTCGCATGCCAGCGTGGCAAGAGCATCCTCCGAGCCGTGGATCCGGCTGTTCATCAATTCTCCGGTGGTGCCGGCGATCTTGATGGAAAATTCATCATTGCGTTGTAACAGGCGTAACTGGGTTCCCTTGCCAGGGATCGTTGCGGTGCCGATTTCAGTGAAGCGTGCCATTCAGGAGTCCAGATCTCAGGAGGGAGTGCAGTTTAGCGTGCTTTAATCCGGGTGAACATGAGAGGCAGAGGGTAGTTGAAGCTGGGAATGGTACCCCGGCAGGACTCGAACCTGCTACCTTCCCCTTAGGAGAGTATTTTTCCGCCCCGAATATCAACAACTTGAAATTTTAAGTGCCTGAAAATAAACGATTGTTGATTTTTATTGCCCGTTGTTGATCGTAAAGCCCCGCGCATTCCGGTAACATATTGGTGACATTTTTGGATCTGTTACCGGAGTGTGACCCATGGCCAAGCAAAAGCCCGCAGCAAAGCTGACATCTATCACCGAACCTGCCGCCGCAAAGTTTGAGCGCGACGCAGTGGAGCGTGACACCAAGTTCTGCACCATGCAGCCAGGTCTGCACCTAATCAAACTGAAACGTGGTTGTTCCTGGCGCTATCGCTATGAAGACGCAACCGGCAAGCGTAAAACCGTCACCATCGGTAAGTTGTCGCAACTGCTACCGGAGCAGGCAGCCCGGAAGGTTATCGACTGGGTAGACAGCGAGGCTGATCCGCTAACAGAGAAAAAACAGCGCCGTGAGCAGGCTCTCACCGAGGCAGAGCAGGCCGAGCGCCGAACCCTGCGTCACTACCTTGAGAACGGTTACAAGGATCACATGGCAACGTGGAAGCCTCAGAACGCAAAGGCCAACGAGCAGCGGATCAGGCTGTACTTTGATGATCTGCTCGACAAAGATATGACCACCATCACGGGCCGCTATATCCGGGAAACATGGCAGACTGAAGCCAGCAAGGGCAGGGCACACGATACCGTCAAACGCGCCTTCGGTTCACTGAAGACGTTAATGGCTCAGGCCGTGCAAGATGAGGTAATCGGTTCGAGTCCCTTGGAAGGTATCAAACTGAAACCACCGGTTCATGCGAAGCAGCAACAAGAAGAAGCCAAAAAAGACGACGACAAAGAAGCGCGCCGTCCGCTAACCGATGCAGAAATCAGCGGCATTATGGCCGGACTAGATGCGTATGCTGAAGAAATCCGGGCCGCCAGGCGCAACAGTCGAAAGCACGGAAAGGACTATCTGGCAGACCTGGATGCCGTCAACTATCCCCATTGGTTCATCCCGTTTACGCATCTGGCGCTGCATACCGGATTGCGTACTGGTGATCTGCGGACGCTCACATGGAAGGAGCTGAACATTCAGTTTGGACGGCTGATCAAAACCACCGAGAAAAGCAAAGTGGCGCTACGCCATGACAAAGATCCCGCAGTGGTTGATCAAAAGTTGAACAGCCGAATAAAGGAGATTATGACCAAGTGGTGGCACGATCAGGGCAAGCCGGATTCCGGTCTGGTATTCCCGTCTCCGCGTGGCGGCAAAATGCTGGACACGATGGCCACACGTTCGCCATGGAAGCGAGTGAAAGAGCTGGGAGGCATAGACGAAGATCTGGTTTTCTACGCTTTCCGGCATCACTTTATCAGCGCCAGGCTGGCGGCTGGTTATCCGCTGTTTACAGTTGCGCGCTGGGCCGGGCACAAGTCCGTGGCGATGATAGAAAAGCATTATGGTCATGTGGTTGAGCTGCACCAAGACGAGGCCGTGGACGTTGTGGGGGATGCCTTGGGTAGGATTACCGCTAAGGAGGTGAGCGCGTGAAGCCGACAGAGGAAAACTTTGCAGCTTGGTGGAACGATGGCTATGAAGATCTGGAAAGGGCATATAGAAAAACAAAGCTGTATGAAATGCAGCATGGCGTGTTTTTGCCTGAAAATATCCCGGGCTTTTTCGATGATATAGAGGAGAAAGCAACTGGACTACCTGAAAAATTTGCCGAGTTCGAGCGTGGTTTAAAAACCCACGTTGGACTAGGCCGCCATGCCCTCAAAAATGACGACGATTTTCAGTTAAGGGTTAGCATCTGGATTATCTACCAATCCCTGCCATTACTTGATGAGCAACTGAAGGATTTCAGCGGCAAGAGCCGGGGTGGCCAAGCTCCAAAGCGGAAGCCATGGGCCGAACGGTTAGCGGATGAGCTCGTTTCTCTGGGTGTGTCATTTCCGAAAGCATGGGCCACTGTTACTGAAGACGAAAACGACCCGCTGCCATTGGATGAAGATACAGGCGTTTACCGGAGTAACGACGGCGAGACTGTGGTAGCTGTGGATCTGGTGGCGGGTAATGAGCTGGGAAAACAGAGCCGCTCCAACTTCGGGAAAAGATATTTCAGTCTTGCCAAGAAAAAACCCGGACAGTAACTAACTTTCTGTCCGTAGCTGGTTGATTTCATTGAGTCTCTTGAACAAAGGAGGCTCTTAAGATGCAACCACAACACCAACCCGAACAGGCTTTTTTCCGTCCCGCCGATGCTTGCCGATACCTTGGCATAGGCAGAACCAAACTGCACAACCTGGCAGAGACAGATCCTGATTTCCCCCGCAAGATCCGCATATCACCCCGCTGTGTAGGCTGGACCCGTGGCCAGCTTGATGAATGGCTTTCAGCCAAGCAGAAGGAGGTGGTCCAATGAGACGCACCCCCGGCAACTTCTACAGCCATGCCGACCAAGCCGAATACGTGGCCCTAAGCCGTGTGGCTGACGTTGTTGGCGTACCTGCTCACGTTATCACCAACGCAATCAGTAACGGCACCCTGCCAGTCCGGGAGGTATGCGGCTGCAAGTGTGTGGCTGTATCGGATCTGTTTCAGTTTCGGGAGGGGGCGAAATGATGGACTACAGCCAATTACTCACCCCTAGCGACAAAGAGCGGCACCTTGCCCGCGCTCAATTCCAGAAGGGCGGCATAGGCCTGCAATCCCCAGGCAAGACAAGCCGCCGGAGCATGAGGAAGTATCTGGAGAAACACCACGGTTACACCCGCGAGCAAGCGGAACAGATGGTTGAAGCTATGGGGCTGGAACGGCGAAAGGGGGCAAAATGACAGAGCTACAACGAACAACCCCCGCAGCCGGGCAAGCAAACGGGGGCGAAGGTACAAACCAGAGCGGGCAAGCTCAATCAGATTATAGCATGACTGTTCAAAAACCAAACAGACGCCCCTATGCCCGACACATTCCCGGCCTTGAAGAAATCCCGTCGGAGCTTTCAGAGCTTCCAATCTGGTGCGCCTGGAAACTGAAGCAAAAGCCCGGCAAGAAACCGGACAAGGTGCCCGTTTCAGCCGTTGACGGTTCTGAAAAGTGGAGTCAGGAAGGGTTCTGTACTACCGCAGAGCGCGCCATTCACTACGCCGAATCTAAACCCATGCTGCAAGGCGTGGGGATCATCCTTTACCGGGAGTATGGTCTAGCTGGTGGTGATACTGACGACTGCATAAACGAGGCTGGCGAAGTAGCGCCACACGTTGCTGAGATCATCCGAAAGGCCGATACCTATACGGAGTTCAGCCCCGGCCTTTCTGGCTTCCGATTTATCGCCCGTGGCAGTTTCGGCGGGCACACCGGAAACAGCAAAGCCAAAGGCGTGGAGTTCTACGAGGACAAACGCTTTTTAACCTTCACCGGGCACCACCTGGAGGAAAGCCCGTTCGCTATCGAGAACAGGGATTTAACCGAACTGGGGCGCGAGTATTTCCCGGACAGGAAAGCGCCGGAGAACACGCCAGAGAGTGCCACACAAGGCGATAAAATGGACACGATGCGGGTTCTGTCCCTTGTGGCTCAGATCCGCAACGAGGGCGAAGGCGTGGACTATGACACCTGGCAGAAAGTCGGAGCCGCTATTCAGTACGAACTAGGCCCGCATGGGTTCGCCGTATTCGACCTATGGAGCCGCCGTTCTGACAAGTACGACAAGGACAAGACAAAAGGCACCTATCAGTCGTTTGGTAACTACAGCCGCAAGCCAGCAACCGGCGGAAGCCTTCACTATATCGCGGAGCAACAGGAGAAAGCCGCCCCGGCAATCGAGTGGCCACCGCTGGTGGATCTGGACACGGCGGCCCCGGTGCCTTTGCCGGTGAATGAGTGGCCGCCAGTTCTCAGAAACTATGCTCAGGCCGCGAGCCGTGAGACTGAAACCCCGGTGGAGCTTCCCGCCATGCTGGCGTTAGGTGTGCTGGCAGTGGCAGGCCAACGGCTTGCAGACGTGAATATCAAGCCGGGTTACTTTGAGCCGATTAACTTGATGATCGCTACGGCATTGCCGCCAGCCCTGCGTAAGTCTGCCGAGTTCAAACGAGCCGTGAAACCGTTGCTGCAATGGGAGGCCGACACCCGCAAGCGCCTGGAACCGGAAATCAAAAAGGCAGAAAGCCGACTGGCGATGCAAAAGGAACGGATCAAGCAACAGCGGCAGATGGCCGCAAAGGAAAAGGACGAGCATAAAGCCGCCAGCTTGATGGACAAGGTGATCGAAATGGAGGCCGAATTGCCAGAGGTGCCGAGCTTGCCGCGTGTTTATACGTCAGATGTGACTACCGAACACCTCGGCACGATGATGGAGCACAACAACGGGGAGCTGGGCTTGCTCAGTGCCGAGGGCGGGATTTTCGAGACGATGGCAGGCCGATACAACCAAGGTGTGCCGAATATCGACCTATACCTCAACGGCCATGCTGGCGACCCTGTACGGATCGACCGGGGCAGTAAACCCGCCGTGATCTTAGATAACCCACGGCTAACGATTGCGCTGGCGGTACAGCCGGACGTTCTGCATAGCCTCAGCACGAAACCGGGGTTTAAGGGCCGTGGCCTGCTGGGCCGTTTCTTGTATGCCTTGCCGCCTTCCAATCTGGGCAACCGGAGCGGACAGGGGGAGCGTATGGACGCCTTTACGGAATCGAGCTTCTACGAAACCGTGAAAGCCCTGCTTTCGGCTGGTGAGAAAAAGGAACAGCGGGACATTATCAAGCTGTCCGATGAGGCCCGCGAAATCTGGCAACAATGCTGGCAGGACGTGGAAGCCGAGATGGGCGAAAACGGCTTGTTTGAGCATTGCCGAGACTGGGCAGGCAAGTTGCCCGGAGCCGTGGCACGGATTGCCGCCTTGTTCCATATCGCCCGGCATGGTCAGGACTACAAGGCCAGCGCCGTCAGTGCCGATGATATGAACGCAGCGGTACGCACTGGTGAAGCCCTCGCAAGCCATGCCCTTGCCGTCTATGGCCTGATGGCGGCTGACCCGGACGCGGAAGGCGCAAAGATTCTTATCAAGTGGATCAAGCGCCACGGATTGCAGGAGTTTACAGCCCGTGATGCCTTCCAGAATCACAAAAGCCGCTTTGATAGGGCTGACGCACTAGAGCAGCCATTGCAGATCCTCACGGAACGGGGGTATATCAGGCCGGCACAGGACAAGCCGCAGGGGCCAGGGAGGCCCAGCAAAGCCTATCAGGTTAACCCGGCAATCCTTTAACGATAACCAACCCGCAGACCCGGCCTTGTGTCGGGTTTTGTGGTTTTTGGGGTAGCAGATCTGGGGAATGGAGATAGGAAAACAGAGCGCCCTATATTTTGGGGTTTCTGGGGTTTAATCCCTATAGGCATTTTAGAGTGTACTTTCTTTCTTTTTTTAAAGGCTCCCCGTTTACTTTCTGGAGTTTTGAACCTCAAAAACCCCGAAATGGCCTACTCCTGAAAAATCTATCATGCGGCAGATATTGATAGCCTCAGCCTGCTGAACAGCCACCCCCAGTACCCCCGTCAGACCCGAAGAACCATAGACCTCTACCATGTTTAGGCGTAGATACTGGCCTGTAAGCAATTGTTATAAAGGATATTTGACCGTTGTTGTTCGTTCGGTGTTACCAATATGTTACCCATAGCCGTAGAATAGAGGTCATATATAGGCAAGGTACAGGTAACTATGCCCAGGCAGATCAAGAAACCGGAGATCCCGAACAAGTACACCAATGACTGGCTGGAAAAGCTGGATGGACGCACCCGCGTGGCTCAGGTGGTCCACCAACGGTTCCAGACTCTTACGGCAGACTTAGGAGGTATGGATAGCCTGAGTTATCAGAAAATCAGCCTTTGCCGTCGTGCGCTGTACCTTGAGGCGTTAATCGAGCAACAGGAAGCCGCGCTTGCCCGTGGTGAGGATGTTGATCACGGCAGGCTGACAAACACCACCAATACGCTGATGGGCCTTTACAAGGCTTTGGGCCTAGACCGCCAGGCCAAAGACGTTCCGGACCTTCAAACCTACCTGAAGCAAAGGGCAACCGCGTGAATATCCATAGCGTGATGACAGATCCCGCCCTGTTCGGTGAGCAGTTCGGGGGCGACAGCTTCAGCGCATGGCGCGCCCTGCTGGCTGGCTTCTATGGCCTTCCGTTGTCCGATGATGAGCTATCCCACTGGCAAGCCCTAACAGGCCGCCAGAGCGCCCCAGAGACCGCACACGACGAGCTATGGTTAGTCGTTGGACGTAGAGGCGGCAAGACTCAGAACGCCGCCCTATTGGCCGTGTACGAAGCGGCCTTTAAGGACTACACAGACCGCCTGAGCCCCGGTGAAGTGGCAACGGTTATGCTGCTGGCGGCTGACCGCAAACAAGCCCGTTCCGTTTTCCGGTACATATCCGGCCTGTTCGAGTCTAACCCCATGCTGGCCCGCCTTGTGGTACGCGAGGACAAGGAAAGCATAGAGCTGACCAACCGGACAGCAATTGAAGTTCACACGGCCAGCTTCCGGGCCACACGAGGCTACACCGTGGCCTGCTGCATTGCCGATGAGCTGGCTTTCTGGCGGAGTGAGGACAGCGCAAACCCAGACTTTGAGATCCTGAACGCCATACGCCCGGCAATGGCCACCCTGGACGGCAAGCTGATTGCGCTATCCAGCCCCTACAGCCGCCGGGGCGCATTGTGGGATGCGTACAAGCGCCACTACGGCAAGGAAGGCCCCATTCTGGTAGCCCAGGCACCAAGCCGCACCATGAACCCGACACTACCGCAGCGGGTAGTTGATCAGGCCATGCAGCGTGATCTGGCCTCAGCTCGTGCCGAGTACATGGCAGAGTTCCGCACGGACGTTGAAACCTTCGTTTCTCAGGAAGCCGTAGACGCCTGCACACACCCCGACCGGCTAGAGCTGCCTCCGATTGCGGGGCAACAGTATTTCGCCTTTACAGACCCGTCCGGCGGCTCAAAGGACAGTTTCACCCTGGCAATTGCTCACCGGGAAAACGAGGTGGGTATTCTGGATGCAGTACGCGCCACCAAGCCGCCATTCAGCCCGGAATCGGTCATTAACGACTACGCCGCCCTGCTCAAACAGTACCGAATCAGCGAAGTGACCGGCGACCGCTACGCCGGAGAGTTCCCCCGCGAGCTGTTCCGAAAGCAGGGCATTCAGTACAAGCTATCAGCCAAGCCCGCCAGCGACCTCTACCGGGATCTGCTGCCCCTGCTCAATAGTGGCCGCGTTGAATTACTCGACAACCCGCAACTAAAAACCGAATTGACCAACCTGGAGCGCCGGACAGCCCGAAGCGGTAAGGATTCAATCAGCCACCCACAAGGCGGCCATGACGATCTGATAAACGCAGCGGCTGGCGCTTTGGTGTCACTGCAAGACAGCGGCACAACCGCCGCTATATTAGTCCGAAAATCCAAACGGCAATTCCGCATGAGAGGTACAACCGTATGACAACCCTTAACACCGGCCCAGGCGGCCAAATGTTCGCAAGCCAAACCCGGCGCGTCGTCACCAATGAGAAACAGGACGACGCTGTAACCCTGTTCAAAGAAGCCTTGAACGATGTCCTGAAACCGATGATTAAGCGTATCGAGGCGCTGGAAGAACAGATTACCCAGGGCACCCAGACCGGGAATCAGTCTCAGGGCGATGATGCATGGGCTAACTGTGATCTGAACGCGCCGATTGATGAGGCTCAACAGGAAGAAGCAGCCACCCAGGAAGCAGCGGCCAATAAGGCGCAATCGCCCGGAGACTGGGACAAGCCCGGCTTCGACCTGAACAACCTTTTGGACTGAGGATTAAAGCCATGACCACACTGATCGACCGCGCAAACAGCCTCATAGATGGCGATGCCGCCAGCACCAACGAACTGGAGGCGCTGAATGTAGACCTTATCAGCCGGTTGCGGGAAATCTCCGCCGCAGTCCAGGAAGAAAACGCCCGAATTGAGCGCCCTGTAACCGTCGAAGACCACGAGCAGGCAGAGCAGGAACTGAAGCGGCTCCGCGTTGAGGCTGGCATTATTCACCGCCTGATAGACAAGCTGACACGAGCGAAAACCCGAGCGGCTGCACGTGAAGCCATTGCCAGCGCAAAGGCTGACCGCAAGGCCCTGGCTGATGCAGTGAGTGAAGTCGAGAATCTGAAACGCCAATATCAGAGCGCACTGTCTCAGGCCCAAGGCCTGGCCGAACAGATGCGCCAATCACTCGATATGGTGCAAGACCCAGCGGCCAGAAACATCAACGGGGGCGAAGCCGTCGGGGCGGATCACACCACCGCAGCACGGCTAGCAGAACTTACACTGGATCTGACCGGGGCGCTTGCACCGAATAGGCGTGATGCGTTTATCCGCAAGCTGGTTCAGCCGGGGGCGCTGCAAAAAGCGGGCTGAAGCATGGCCCCGGACTTGTGGGAGTTAGGCGAGACAGGCGCGGGGGAGCGCCGCTTGTGGCGGGCCGCACTGGCTTTGATAGTCGATGATGCCCGCCGTTATTGGCAAGGCACACGGCAAGACACCCAGGCGGAACAGGCCTTTGATGACCTGATGCGTTGCGGGCCGATGGTGCGCCATGTGTGTGAATTCACCGGCCATGACCCGGAGTGGATCTGCCAGGGCTTTATACGCTGGTGTGAGTCTATGGCCTGAAGCTGGTGGCGGTTTCTTGGTTGCCGCTGCTGGTGGAGGGCCGCCCAATGCCCCGCCGTTGAGCGATTTTAACAAACCGACCGGAGCCAGTTTCAGGCACAATGTTTGCTAGGTGGAATGGTCATTGCATGACAAGCAAGCATCATGCCCCGGAAAATATCATGCCAGAAATAACGTCCTGACCGGGGTGTGATTTGTTGGCGTGGTGCGGTCTGGTGGCGTGCGGCTGTAAGGCCGGGCCGGTTCCAGATATGACCGCACCCAATCAACCCCGCCGCTGGCCTGTCCTGGCTGGCCTTACGCTCAGGGATGAAGCGCCTGTCTTTTGTCACAGATTGGTGACATTTTTCAAGGGTGACATTTTTTCGGCTGGTTTTGTGTTACTGGTAACGCTGCAAGTTGCTGTATTTCAAGGATAAAACTGGTACCCCCGGCAGGACTCGAACCTGCTACCTTCCCCTTAGGAGGGGGACGCTCTATCCAGATGAGCTACGGGGGCATTATCGCGAGAAGGGCGGTATGATAGCGGGCTAAGCCCTGAGGCTCAAGGTGCGGCCCGGTTTCGGTGATTGTCACGGAGTGTGTTTTGCCAGACCCTTTCTCGTTAAGCGTGATTGTTCCTGTGTGGATGGAGGCGGCGGGCGTTACCGATACCCTGCGCGCTTTGCAACCGATTCGTACCCGGGGGCATAAGGTGGTTGTCGTTGATGGCGGCAGCACCGATCGAACCGTTGAGCTGGCCCGGCCGCTTTGCGACAGGGTTGTCGTGTCAGAGAAGGGACGGGCGCTTCAGATGAACGCCGGCGCAGCGGCAGCAAAAGGCGATCTTCTGCTCTTCCTTCATGCCGATACGCGCCTGCCGGCAAATTCCCTCGAGCACCTCGCAAGTTTCGTCCATTCCCGCAGCGCCTGGGGGCGGTTCGATGTTCGGCTGAGCGGTGAGCGGCCGCTGTTCCGGGTCATTGCCTGGTTTATGAATCAGCGCTCCCGGCTGACCGGCATCTGTACAGGCGACCAGGCCATGTTCGTGCGTCGGGATGCCTTCGATGCCCTGGGTGGCTTTCAGCCTATGCCGTTGATGGAAGATGTGGAATTTTCACGGCGTCTTTGCCTGGTGTCCCGTCCTTTCTGTATAAAAGAGCCTGTTGTTACCGATAGCCGCCGTTGGCAGAAACACGGTGCCTGGCGAACCATTTTTCTGATGTGGCAGCTGCGCTGGCGGTACTGGCGTGGTGAATCGCCGGAGTCTCTGGCCCAAATCTACCGATCGGATGTGCGCAATGCCTCAAAGTAATTCTCCCTCGGCGGTCTTCCTGCAGTTTGCCAAATGGCCGGAGGCCGGTCGGGTCAAGACCCGGCTAATGCCTAAGCTAGGCCCGGTAGGTGCAATTGATGCCCATATTCGACTGACTCTGGCGGTGCTGGATAACCTGTGTGCGACGGGCTACCCGGTGGAGTTCTGGTGGGACCGACCGGTGGATGACCGACCCGGGGAGGCCGAATCGATTGTTGAAGAGCTTGAAGGTGCAGGTCTGCATCAGGGAGTCCAGCAGGGCAGGACGCTCGGCGAGCGGATGCACCGTGCCCTCAGTCAGTCTCTTCGGGATTACGACAGGGCCCTCATTGTTGGCAGTGACTGCCCGTCGGTGGACCCGGATTACGCCCGTAAGGCGGTCGCCTGTCTGGCGGATTATGACGTCGTGCTCGGCCCGTCTGACGATGGCGGCTATGTCCTGATTGGCGCTTCGAGAGTGGCTGAGGGGATGCTGGACGACATCGCCTGGGGCACGCCGGAGGTTCTGACCCAGACCTGTGATCGTCTGAAAGAATCGGGGCTCAGCTACTGTCTTCTGGAGCCCCGCTGGGATGTTGACGAGCCCGAGGACTGGGCTCGCTTTCTGAGGACCTGCTAGCGCTTTCAGCTGGCCGGCACCGGCGGCAGCTCTGTCAGCCTGCCCAGGGCCCGGCTCGCCTCCAGGCCATCACCTCCGGTAACAACCTGAAGGCTCTGGGCCCGCTCGAGAACCGCCTTCCGGAACGTCTCAAGCAGTGCCTGTTGGCTGACCTGTTCTACCGCGTTGGCCAGTTGCTGCCGTGAATCGAAGCTGTCCATACCACGATCAATCTCACGCCAGTAGCGGCTGGAAATCTCGCCTAGTTGCCGGTCACGCTCAAGCAGCTTGCTGATCACAGCCTGCTTTTCCCGATCCAGGCGCTCCGGTGTCAGCGCTGTCAGGGTTTCCTCGAAGCTATTCGAGAATTCCTGAACGGCCTGGTCGATTTCCGCCCGGGTGGCAGACGGCGACTGCACAACAAACCCGAGGGCGGGTGTTTCCAGCATTTCGAAAGCCGTCGCGTACACGATGTAGCCCAGCTGGCGGTTGGTGCGGATCTCTTCATAGAAAGGGCTGCTTATGATCTGGGCCAGCAGACGGAAACGGGCCCGTTCTTCAAAGCTGGTGTTGTCGCCCTGCATGTAGAGTGTATAGCCGGTGTCCGGGTGGTCTACTTCAATGGAAACCTTCGTTTCATTGTCTGGCAGCTGACGTACCTGGCTGCGCTCTACCTGGGCCAGCTCGCTGTCGCCCAGAACCAGAGCGTCAATCTGCCGTGCCAGGTTCAGGGCCGAGGCCTCGGTGAGGTTCCCATGGGCCAGCATAACCGGGTCAACCTGTGAGAGCAGGGTTTCCGAGAACGACTGCAGTTCATCGAACGTCACTTCCCGAGCCGCCTTCAGCTTGGCGTCGGTGGGCCAGGCACCTTCGATGAGGGACGTCTGCACGAACTCCGAAGTCTGTTCCACCGGGCGATCCTTGGCCTTGTTCTGCAGGCCGTCGATCATCTGTTGCCGGGCAATCTCAAAACGTTGTTCGGTCAGCTCCGGTGCGGCCACCTGAAGCAGTATCCGGTTCAACAGCGTGTGGAGTTTGTCGTTATAACCGCCCACACGGACGGTGATACCCCGGAGATGCGGGTAAACGCTGTAATCCAGGCCCGCGAGGCTGGCGGAGTAGGCCCAGGCATTCAGGTTGGTGTTGATGGCATCGACCAGAAGCTGGGTTAGCACATAGCTGCGGGCCGAAGCGCGGGCGGCTGGCGTTCGGAGACCCACAAAAACGTTGGCTTTCGGGGTATCAAACCGGGTATCCCGGGCAAACCAGACATCCATCCCCTCAATTGCACCAAGCCTTGTCGGCTGCTCCATGGTTTTTCCCGACACCATCGCCAGATCTTCCGGCACGAACGGATTCTCCGGTGGCAAGCGCAACTGGGAGGCGAGCTCTGGCAGGCTCTGAGTCCTGAGCGCTTCTGGATTGAGAGCTTCCCGGGCCCAGGCGGCGTCGTACCAGTCGGTGCGATTCGGATTCTCCAGTTCTGGTTCCGGGGCCAGAACGAAGGCAAGGAGGTTGTCCGGCGTTAGCCTGTCCAGAATATCGCGGTACTGCTCTGGCGCAAAGCGCTCGACGAGCCAGGGCGCCCGCAGTACGTCTTCCGGGGGGTAGTCCTGCAGATAGCGGGAAAGGCGCATGGCTTCGTGCATGGGGTTGCCCTGCTCGCGGAACCGGAAATCAATGCGTGCCAGGTTCTGCATTTCCAGGAAACGCTGCTCGCTGATCCCTTTCTGGCGAATCTTCTCAATGTAATCAAACACCAACGGCAGAATGTCCTCGTGGCGCGACATTCCTTCGGGTGTCAGTGAGATGCTGATTTCCAGGGTGGCGTTTTCGCCGGTATCCATGCCCAGGCCCGCGGACAGGCTCTCCGCCAGACCGGCCTGTTTCAATACATCGAACAGACTGCCCGGGCCTTCGTGGCCGAGCAGGTTGGCAACATAGCTGGCGGGCTTGGTGCGGTAGTTGTCTTCCTGGGACGCAATGGGGAAGGTTAGCGACAGGCTTCGAACATCCTTGAGTGCTTCCGCCGTCACCTTCGCTGGAAGATCCTCCGCCCGATACAGGCTCGGCCACATGGCGTTTGGTCTCAAGGTTGCGGTTTTCGATGGCGTTGAACCGGCCGCGTACCATGGCTTCCAGTTCGTCCAGGGTTTGCGGGCCCGTACACCGCCAGACTCATGATGTTTGAGGAGTAGTGCTGCTCCCAGAACTCGATCAGGTCTGGCCGGAGGGGATTCTCTTCCGTGTTCTCCAGGGTACTGAGGTTGCCCACGGCAAACTGGTTGAAGGCATGCTCCGGGTTGCTGGCGGCTTTTTTAACGGAATAGAATCGGCGCCCATCTTCTTTCTGCTTGGCGCTGAACTCTGAGTGCACGGCGTTGCGTTCACGGTCCACCAGTTCGGCGGTAAACAGGGGCGCGGAGAACTGTTGTGCAAACCGGTCCAGTGCCGGTTCCAGAAACTCGGCCTGAACATCGAAGAAATAATTCGTGTCCTGGAATGCGGTGAAGGCATTGTGCTGGCCGCCATGGCTCTTGATGAACTGCTGGTATTCGCCCGGATCGGGGTATTTCTCGGTCCCGAGGAACAGCATATGCTCCAGGAAGTGGGAGAGTCCTTCCCGATCCGCCGGATCATCGCCGCTACCAACGGCAACGTTCATCGAGGCAGCCGCCTTGTCGGCATCCTGATCAGAAACCAGAATAACCTTCAGGGCATTATCCAGTTCGATGAACCGGTATTGGTTATCGTCATTGGGGCTCTTCTCCGGAATCTGGGCGGCAAGAGCAAGGGTGCTGAACAGCACAAGTGTCAGCAGGGAAAACAGGCGTGATATCGGGTTCTGCATTGAGTTCTTCCTGACGGTACGTGTGTTCATAGGCTCTCTGTGATTCGGAGAAGAGTTTCGCGTATCAGTGCATCAGCGCGTTGCGAGTGCTCTCTGGTTGCTGGTCAAGTGTTTTACGAGCCAGATCGGCGGCCTTCTCACTGTCCAGCTGGCCCGAGGCAATTCGCTCCAGAACCGTGGCCATGATGGCAACGGACTGGCGGTAATCGGCAAACTCGGCCTGGAAGGCCTGATCAATGGCCTCGTAGACCGCCTGGATTTTCTCCTCCCGGGAACCCGCGTTTTCGCCGGTGTCGTTGATGGCCCTCAGACAGGCTCGGGCGATGGAAATGTAGCGTTCTGCGTTGGGATTGTCTTTTTGCATGATTGGTGGTTCCGAAGATCGGTTTTCCTGTGAAAAGAAGAGATGCCAAAAGGCGCGATAAGTTCCCGATTATGTCATTGCTGGCGGGCGCTTTCATTGCTTTGCGGTAATCCGGAAATTGGGCATGCATGGGCCAATTCCTGTGCTAGTCTCAAAAACATTGTGTCGGCGAACCGGACAGGCTTTTTCAGCGTGCGGGAGCGGAATTTTAGAGTAATAGCTCTATATAAAACAAAGGCTTACAGAGTAAAAACTCTAAAAAAGTTCGATACATGAAGGTTGCAATTAAGTACAATGCCGGCGTTTCCGGAAAACTCTAAGACTTTAGTCGTATGGGTGCCGGCATGGATAGACAACAACAGAGCAACAGGCAGGGTGGAAGATCGATGAATTATTTCCTGACGGGTGGCACCGGATTTATTGGCCGTTTTCTTGTGGAGAAGCTTCTGGCGCGTGGTGGTACTGTCCACGTTCTGGTGCGCGAACAATCCCAGGGCAAGTTGGACAAGTTGCGCGAGCGCTGGGGCGCGGATGAAACTCAGGTGAAAGCCGTAATTGGCGACCTCACCAGTAAGAACCTGGGCATCGACGCCAAGACAATGAAGGCCCTGAAGGGAAAGATTGACCATTTCTTCCACCTGGCGGCCGTGTACGAC
>Ga0064014_10116_pt1 | contig 32910 bp, 37 predicted proteins | sample CrowatWCoCulture_2_FD_61584 | JGI IMG/M metagenome (GOLD analysis project Ga0064014, IMG submission 61584) | Marine cyanobacteria communities from the University of California, Santa Cruz, USA, analyzing cyanobacterial DNA methylation -... | ecosystem: Host-associated > Microbial > Bacteria >...
TATCTCCGTGCCGAGCCCATCATTTACCCGGACGCTCGGACACCGCTCCCCACCATGCTCGAAGCCTACGTGGAAGGCATTGGCTGGGTGCCTCATCGGTACTCAGCAAACCGGAGCACACCGAAGGCTCCAAGGGATACTCGGATCACTAAGTTCAGGTATACCGTCCAGCCTCGACCCTATGAGCAAGAAGCCACACTCTATGAGGCATCCTGTACTGTGGCGCCTGGCGAAGATTCCTGTGTTGGAGATATCGATCGGAGCTTCAACGAAACCGGCACAGCCAATCACTACCATTATCGTCCGGTGGTACGTAAGGCGAGTGACCACAGTCTGTATAACCGCTTCAATTCATTCCTCTGGGAATGGGACGCGGCTGATCCCTATATAACCGATCTCGTCTCAGCGGATACAGATCGTGGTCGCATTGTCTTCGATGCAGTTAAACCCTTCTCAGGCAGAACCTGGAACAAGGTTCGGATGCAGAAAGGCGGCGTTGTAGCTATCAGTGATGATGGAACCCGCCACGAGTTCGACGGTGAGCTCAATTCATCGGGCAACGACAGCCGCGTTACTGCATCTTATTCCGATCTTCCCGAAGGTTCCTTCGATATCTATGGCTTTGTCGAGGACTACAACCGTAACCGGGACGAAAAGAAGTTGCTGACTATCTACAACGATGTGACTCCTCCGCTGGCCGAAATTCGGATGCCCGATGACCAGCTGCAAAGCCTCGAAGATATTCTTGTAGTGGTATCGGACACCAAAGACCAAGAGCCGATGCTGAAATCTATTCAGCTGAAGGACGGTCCAGCTGCAGAAAACATCCAGCTTTCATGGCGCGAAGAAGCCCCGGGCGAATATAAGCTGGAGTACCCGCTCATGTTCCCAAGCACAGAACCTGGGGAAGAATACAACCTCGTTGTGACTGTGGAAGATGAGCAGGGCAACCAGGGTGAGTATGCGAAGACCTTTTCGTTCACGCCTCGGACAACCGTCGTCAATGGTGAGCAGGGTGTCCTTATGCCTGCGATTGAGCAATCAATTTCTGGCGACGGCCTTCCGCCCATCTATTCCGAGCCTGTAGAGATTGATGACGGGACACTTGTGGTCGGTGAATACGATCTGGTGGCCACGCTACGATCCGACTCTGACTTCGGCATCAACATGATGGGCTATGAGCTTGAGCCGGGGGATACCGTCGTTATCGACAATTACGATTTCTCCGCCAATGGCAGCAAGATCGCATTGCCGGCGTACCCCACGGATCTCGTGGTAGGTCAGGCGAATCTACTGATCTTCCCCGGTGCGCCTGGCGCTCAGTTCGTGCTGGCGGAGATCAACACCTGGAAGCCAAACCCGGTTGTAACCATCAATGAAAAACCATTCGGCGAAGGGATTTCCATTCAAGAGGCAATCGAGCCGGTAACGATTCAGGTTACGGGCGGCCCGGGAGATCCCTGCACTTATACCAGCGACGAGGCAGAAGCCGTTGCCGCGAATCCCCTGCTTAATCCTATGTGCACCATCGCATGGGAGCTGCCCGAGACAATTACTTGGGATGCAGAAGAGTACCTGGCAAAGGGCTATCTAACAGGCGTGGAAGAAGACGCCGAGATTGGTTACCAGGTCTTTGTTCCGCAGAATCAGCAAGCGAAAGGTGTTGAGGTCGGGGCCGAAAAGGTCAGCATCGATGTGGTTCATCCGGACCTTCAATTCGCATTCGACCCGAACGAAGGGGTGACGCGGTATATCACCGAGTTTTCAAAATCTGTCGAAAACACTGGTTCCGTCGAGTGCGCACCTACAGTCAACCCGGCCGACGCAAGGGTGGGAACAAAGTACGGGTACCCGAAATGCCTGATCGAATGGAATTTGGTTCCAGAAGGCGTAGCCACTAGCCGGTACACCCCGATCGTTCAGGGTGTTGCTCAGGCCGAAGAACAAATCGAGTTCACCTTCGATGTCACCTACTTTGACCCTGACCAGAATGCCTACTTCATGCCGGAGCAGAAGCTGACCATTCCGGTAGAACCACCGAAACCCGTTGAGATAACAATGCCGGAATCGGAGTATGAGCCCTCCGCCGACGGAAATCCGCGCTATTTCGTTGGTCTGGACGGCGAGTATCTTGGCGAAGCCCACCTAAGCGCGTCAGGGGCAGACATCGACATGGACATCAGCAAAGATGGTGAAAACGTCCAGTCCATGCCCTACCTGCACCGGGGCGGCCGGGACCGAGACGCCGACTACCCATTCCGTATTTGGATGGATGACCTGCAGCTCTGGGAAGAAAGCGCCATGGAGATTAAGGGTGCTTACCAGCTCATGCCAGAGATCAATACAGCCAAGCAGGCGACCGTGATCGGCGTGCCCTCTACCCAGATGAGAGCAAAGCTGGAAATGGACGGCAGAAAGCTGCTCGATACTGACGAAATTGCGGTGAATGTTCGACTTGAAGGCCGGGCCCTGTACGACGGCTACAAGCCTCATGAGCATGGCGTCTGGAAGGTTCAGGTACGCTATGAGGAGAAAGACGGCAATGTTGAGAACCTTACTGGCTGGAAATTCCTGGAAGACGATGGATCAATCACGGCCAATCTGACTCTCGGTGAGCGCAACGATGGATATATGTATGCGGTAGTCCAGCTCGACAGCCCGTTTGAGGAATACTCGAGGGAGCTTCAGAGTAACCGTAACTACGTGAACGTCCTCCGCGGTGGTGAAATTCAGGGCGATATCACGGCATCCAGGGTGAGCGGGCGTTCCGTCTTTACGGCATTCCTGCGTGTTCAGGTGGATGACCAGAGCTATGACAACTCCCTCGGGGAAGTGGAATGGCTGATCAGCGAGGATGAAGGCTCTACATGGTCGCCAGTCGAAGATGGCGCTCGTGGAAATTACATGAAGGGTGATTTCCAGGCCGGCCGTTACTGGGTGAAAGCGAAGCTGCACAACAAATACACTGATGCGGTGTCAGAAACCGGTGTTCAGCAGATTCATGTCTACGATGTGCCGCGTGTCGACATTGAAGGGGCGCAATACGCTTTCAAAACACAGGAAGTTGAACTGAACGCCACGGCCACGTTGGACTGGGAGCCGGTCCCAATCGAGAACTATCACGTCGAGTGGTCAGCGGATGGCGGCGAGACCTGGGAACCCGGCCTGACGACCACAGCCAAATTCGACGGTGAAAACGATCGGGTCCGGTACCGGGTGCGTGTGCGTGATATGGATGCGCCCATGGATGAGGAAGGGATCTGGAGAGAGCGCTCACACAGGCTGAACTTCATCGATCCTGTGGGCCCAAGAACACGGATTTATGGTCCTCGTCGTCTTGAGCGGGGAGATCCGGGTGATTATGAGGTGGAAATGAACCCGCCGCGTCGGAACATGGATGTGGAAATGGCTGGGGAATGGCAGCTGCCTGATGGCACAGTTATCCCGGGTAACGAGATGATCACCTATAACCCGTCCGAGGAGGACGTAGAGAACGGTCGTGTTGAGCTGATTTACCGCAGCTGGGTGGTCGGCTACCGCGACCAGGGCGCGATCGATGAGCGTGTGCACCGGATTTCGGCCTGGCAGTATGTCTGGCCGGAGTGGGATGTGTTCGCTAATACCCGAGCGATGGAAGCCCCGGCAGAGATCCGACTGACGCCGCGCACGCCGGGCTGGTTCGGTTGGCTGGATAACGAGCAGTACGACTGGACGTTCCCGGCCGGCACAACTCAGCTCTACGATAACGACAAGCGTCCGACCATCCGAATCGAGGAAGCTGGGGAGCATGAGGTTACGCTGCTCGTGTCAGATGCCAGAGGAAATGAAACCGAGATCGTGAAATCACTGGTCCTGGAAGAACCTTCACCGACTGAAATCGATTTCTCTTTCTATACCGATAATGAGTTCATGCGGGCGCCGCTGGAGATCCGGCCGCGGATCTACATGCGCGGTGGCCATCGGCTCGACCGTGTGAAAGAGCGCGAAATTATTATCAACGGTGAATCTCTGGTCAGAGACACGCGAATCCGCTCGTTCGTAATCGAGGAGCCGGGCATGTATGAGGTCACGGCCGTTCTCTATTCACGGATGGGGCGCGAAGTCTCCACGACCCAGACCATTGAGGTTGTTCCGAACAAGCCGCCGGTCTGTGAACCCAAGACTGACGATCGATTCGGTTACCTGATTGTTGAAGCAAACTGCTCTGACGCTGACGGTGACATCGAGGAGATCCGTTGGGAGATGGCTGGTGAGGAACTGCCCTCAAGCAGCTACAAATATCGCTTCACGGAAGATCAGATTGCTGAGAACAATGGCCGTATTCAGCTGCAGGTGTCGGCTCAGGATGATGCCGGCGTCTTCTCAGCAAGGGAGACGGTGATTTACACGGCACCTTGATCAGATAACGCTGAAATCACACCCCGCACTGGGCAACTGGTGCGGGGTTTTTTATGAGCGGAGGATTTACGGAAGAGGGCAGGGAGGTGAGCTGGCGGCAGGCCTGCTCGCGGAGGAACAATTAACGGATGCGCGACTTTTAACGAGTTGGCGGACAGAGTTCGAACCATGCACATACCAGATATAACTATCAACGGATCATATAGCCCATTTATGGGCGGTATTTGAATCATCCGTAAACAGAAAAGGGCCCCAAGTTTTACCCTGGAGCCCATTTACTCTGTGTAGTTTTCCTGGAGGAAGTCTCGCAATGCTTTATAGGGGTCTTCCTCTCCGCCGCTATCCTCCTCGAAGATGTCGCAGTCGTTTTCGCAGGCAGAGCCGTACAGATCCAGCTCCACCTTCACACCCTGCTTCATTGTGTCGATAAGCTCCGCCTCATCTCGGGCTTTGACCGGAATCTTGATGGTGAACCGCTCGCCGCAATAAACAGCAGAATTAACCGCAGTCACGACTCCACAGCCCAGCGCGGACTTCTCGCGATCAATGATCGCGTCACCGGCAGGCACGTTACCCTTGGTCATCGAGATCTCGCCACGCTCAGCCTGCTCAAGCTGGTAGCCCGTTTCCGCGGTGTCCTCGGTCATTGGCTGAGCTGAGATCAGCAACGCGTTCTTGTAGAGAATGAACCGAGCCACATTCTTGCCAACGGAGAGGCGAACCGGTAGAGGATGCGCCAGATCGTATTGAAGGCTCTTGTCCACCCGGCTGTTATAGCCCGGATCCACCTGTGCAGCGTCGTTGACCACTGTAATACGACCTTCTTTTACAACATCGGAGCCTTGTGGAGTTAGCACGCCTACCAGGTTGTAGTAAGTGTTCCACCAGGATTGATTGAGGCTGACATCGACATAGATGTGGCCAGAAACAGAGTTAGAATCCACGGCCGTCACATCGTATGAGCGCAGCACAATCGCATAACCTGAGTTGAGCTGATGACGTGGGCCTACCAGGAACTCGTCGAGAGCATTCCTGTACTGCCCAACGGTACGCTGAGCCATGTCCAGCGATCGAGTGTCCTCAATCTTTTGCTCCCAAGTCTTTACCTCTTTGGGCGCAAGGCTGGCCAAGTCCTGATCGGACAGGTCAACAGCCAGTCGAACATGCACGCCATCAAACGTCTCGAACTCCTCCAGAATTTCATAATCATCGATCCTGCCGGACGTTACGGAGGTCGACATGGAGCTGAACTGGTCGTCAGTCATGGTAGTGACAGAGAAGACATGGCTGCCCAGCGCTTCAACCAAGGCGTCACCCAGAGCCTGCTCAATCGCCTCGTCGCGAGTGGACGCAGTAGCGCCGACATTCACGGTTGTCTGCGCCGCTGCAGCCGAACCAACCATCAGGGCCAGAGCAAATCCGACCAGTTGCAAAGACGTTTTCATACATTACTCCTGTTTTTTCCAGCCAAGCATGTAGCTCTCCGCAACGGCAGTGTTACCTTCCCACCAGACTCGCTCAGCAACGATTTCGGAGTGCACCTTGCCAGAAGTCGTGGTGTAGCTGGAAGTGACCTGATTGTTTGCAGATGCCGAAACAGCTTTAAGCTCAACGCCGTGAATGTTCTGAGTCAAAGTGACCTGTGACTGATGCCGCGCCTTCTTCTTAGCTTTACGCTCAACCGCAGCGTGTGACTCCCCACTTGCGCGGACTGCCTGCGAGGATTCGACGACAAAGGCGTAGTGATAACCGTCGCCATTGCCAGCCCTCGACTGATGGGCCAATCGCCGGGCCTCAATTTTCCGCATCACAGCTTGTTCATGGTCTCGACGAACCCGCTCTCTGGCGTCATCAAGAACCTTGGTTGGCACGCTCATTCGCGCATAGACCGTGATCTCTCCAGCCTCTCGCGAGGTGGCATACTCAATCTCAGTGCTGTGGAGCAGGGCAGAGCTGGTCGACCCAGTGTAAGACTCGCCGGTAACCGCCCGACTGGAAATCCCATCCTGATCGGTTTTGGACGACTCAGTGATTCGCTTGCTGGTCACCACTGTTCCACCAACGGCCCGGATAAATTCTGCCTGGGCGTCGCTTCTGGCTCGCTGTTTGGCCAGTGCTTCGCTGGACGCCTGGCCGATCCCAACGAACACCTGCCGATCCCGTTCTACATCAGTGAACTGTGTCTGCTGTGTCCAGGCCGGCAGGGAGTCCCGGCTGGGCGCGACCGGCTCACTCACCGTTGCGCATCCACCGATTCCAATTGCCAGGGCAGCCACTAGCATCAAGCTGCGATTCATCATTACTCGCCCGCCTTATCACTGGCCAGTTCGTTTACCACGGTTTCTTCCTGAACCTCAAAGGATTGCATCGGAACCGAAGTGCGAACAAAGGCCTGGAAGAAGGTCTTACCCTTGGAGGTATCGCTCCACTGCTCGAAGCGCCAATCCTCAGGCTTCATTTCGCTCACCGCGTGCACAGATACCTGAGTAGTTACGCGGCTGAGCTTTTGCATCGGATCTTGGATATCGCTCTGCAGTGCCCCGCCTTCTTCCATGCGCTTCACCACATCCTCGACCTCAGTAGAGGCATAGTTCGCGATCTGGCGACGCGCATCGTCCATGGCTGCATCGCGAGCACCTTTCTGAGTGCTATGGCGATTACTCATACCAACGAAGCGAACAACCTGATCGCCGGAGTCTTCTTCGATTTCACCGGTCATTGTCCACATCGGGCGCTCTTCTTCAGAGTCCGAAGTCCAAACCAGTTTGTCGGCCACCTGGGGCGGCTTGTAGGTAGAAGAACATCCAGCACTCAACGCACCAGCAGCCAGAGTTACAACAAGAAGAGATAGAGCGTTAAATTTCATAAGTCACCTGTCATTCAAATTGATTCATTTCCAGTATCCATGCCTTTTTTTAACTGCAAGCTCAAAAGCCTGAATTTTTCAGCCCGGACACAACGGATGCGCGAACATGTGCGTGAGGATCTTCTTTTTCCTCTTCCTCAGGTACCGCGTCAGGTTCAGGGGCCGCCTCCGGCTTTTCACCATCCTCACCGTCATTAGATGCCTGCGCCACTTCCGGCTTTTCCGGGCTTGGCTTTTCAATTGCAGAGTCACCTGGAGGGACAGGCTTATTACGATTGCGCTTTGGTTTCCCCGGCGATGGGTCCGGGGAGTCGTTGGCGGCGGTATATCCCGACAGCGCCATCAAGGCCAAAGACCTCAAACGCTCAGCGCGGCCGGACGATTCGATGTCGTTTAAAGCATCGAACAGCTCTGGGTGCCGCGAAGGGCTCACCTTCACGACGACTCGGATGCTCTTATCCTCGGCCATACTCGAAGAACCCCTTGGCGTTTGAAAGCACTGGATCGTAGGCGGTTACCACTTGGCTGCCTTCCATGATCTTGGACGCGGACTGCTTATATAGATCAGCGCCACCACCAGTCAGCAGGGTAAAGTCAGCGCCCTGAACCTTCGAGCGACGGAGATTTTGACGCACCTTCCGCATGACAGTCTCTGCGACATTGGATGCGGCCAGGGTGAGGTAGGGGGCCAGATTGACCATCTTGCCGAAGACCGGCACCTGCATATCACCACGAACCGCATCTTCCAATGAGGCCAGATCAAAGGGACGGCCATGATCCTGCGTGATCAGCTTTCCAGCCTCTTCAAGCAAAACACTCATTGCTTCTTGAGACGAATCGGACGACGCCTTATCGAAGTTGCCCTTATCGATCGCGCAGTAGTCGACTGAGAAGAAGCCGGGATCGATGACCAGTACACGGGATACCTGGACGATGGCTGGGTTCTCACAGCTCATCAAGTAATCGATATAGGCCCCCACGGGCTGAGGGATAACCATGACTTTAGAAACGTTTACGAACACACCGGGGCGTACTTCGTGTCGACCTTGGAGGTGATTCATCACGCTCTCTTTATAGTCTTTATCGGCACACTGCTCGACGGGGAGACCAGTAACCAAAAGATCAACAGTTTCCTTCTCGACAGCCAGCAGGCTCGCGAAGAAAAGCGCCTTATAGTCGGTAGAGAAGGGGTATTCCTTTGACAGAACCCGCTCCCAGCCATCAATCGAAGACTGCTCAACACCGGCAACATACTCTTCGCCATCGACAACAACATTAAAACCGCGCCCACTCCCGTCGGAAGTGATCGATGCCGAAATGCAGTCAGCAGGAGCTGCGCCGGCAGGGTAAACGGCGGTCATTGGTTTCTTCGCGTTCTTGTCACCCCAAGCCAATTTCAGGTTCGAGTAACCAATATCCATTCCAAGTACAAACATTCAGTCGATCTCCAGTATTTGAGCGGTGTACCCAGCGGTACACCAGAGGTTCACAAAACACATACCTCATTCTGCGTGCCTGCGAGGGATGTGTAAGCGAAAGGTTCTCTTTGTGAACCTACAGGTACACCGCTGGTTAAACGCCTCAGGCGGGGTGTACCCACAGGTACTCCAGAGGTACACCCAGCACTTTGGGGTGGCTCGCCCAACTAATCGCGGTGTACCCAGAGGTGCACTAGCGGTACACGCTAGGAGCCTTAGCTAGATGGTCGCCGCCAACGGGTGTACCAGCAGGTTCACCCGAGGTACACGCCAACCGCCCCAGCGCAGCTCGAATCCGATGCGCGATGTACCCACAGGTGCACAAAGAGAACCCATCACACCGCTAGATTACCCTTCCCAGGCACCGGGCAATCGCCAAACGACGGCCAAAAACCGCATGCGTTGTGCGTGTGCGAATAAAGCAGGCCAGTAACCTGTTTCTAGGTGCTAGAGATAGCGTTAGCCGAAATAGAAGGGGAGAGATCCGTGATTCCCGGTTCAAACATCGTTGAGCAAAATGTTTGATCCGGGAGCCTTTAGTCACTCCCGCATCCGTATGCGGGAAGACCTTAGGAAGCGCTCCCTCCCATCTCACGAATCGGCTATCACTACTTGCGCCCCGATACTGATAGGGGAGTTGTTCAGGCTTCCCGCTTCTAGGATCAGAGCTAGAGATGTTAGAAGCGGGAATGATAGGCAAGCCCCTGTTCTAATTAGGAAACTCAGGGGTATCGCCCCGCATCTAACAGCAGAATCGAGAAGTTAGAAGCGGGAATAGCGTGTCCACCCCGCAACGGCAGAAAGGTAGGGAAATGGATAAACATGAAAACGGCAGCGGAGCCGATGGCTCTGAGGTTATGCGGCAGGCTAACTTTCAGGCGGTAATTGAAGAGGGCAAATTGCGCATTGAAGAGCTGGCAGAAGAGGCGCGAGCTATTCAGAAAGAGCACTACAACTGGCACATCCGGGAGAACGCACCACGTAAGCCGCGTGAAAAAGGTCGGCTTGTTGTGTTCGTCCGAGAGCGAAAAGGAGGGTTAGAGATTTCATGGAGTTCATTCCGTTTCCTGAAGCCAGAGGGTGCCGTCAAGTCCACTGTCCGGAATAAGCACCTCATCAAGGGACGAAACCACAAGTATCGTCCTCGCACCCTCACCATTCACGCTAAGGATTGGGAGATTGACCATGTACTGGAGATTGAGGACCGCTTGGCCGAAATCAGGGCTGAGTATTCCCATGTCCGCAACATGATGACCAGCGCTAAGTTGGCAATGAAGTTTGCCGCCAAGCGCCCAGTACCGAAGCGGTCCAAAAAACTTGCCATTGAGGAGGAGGTGGAATGAGTAATGATCGTCGAGTAGGGAAAACAATTCGCCAGTCCTATGCCGCCTTCTGGAAAGAATGGATCATCCTCGCCATTGCGGCGGTTCTGATCGGGCAGCCAGGACTGGTAACGGGCTGGATTGAAGCGAAGGCAGGTGCGGGAATCTTTGAGGGGCTTCCAGCGGAAATGATTATTCGCGGTGCCGGTCTCCTCGGGGTTATCTATGCCCTGATCTACAAGATCGGGTATGACCTGCTGGCGAACCGCTACACCCTTAACGAGGAAGAGGTCGTTGAGATCTACGGGATTATCCAGAAGAACCGTCGTGTTACGAAGCTCGAGCACATACGTCGGGTGAGTGTGGAGATCGGGATCGTTGGCCGAATTCTCGGATACGGGGACGTTCTGTACTTCACTGCCGGTTCTGGCGGAGTTGATGTCCGGCTCAAGGACATCCCGAACCCCGAAGCACTTGCTCAGGAAGCGGATGAGCTCGCCCGCCGAAAGCAGCAACAAATGGCTCAAGGTGAAGGCGAACAGGTAAGTCATGCCGGTAACGGCTCCCAAGCCTCAGGCCAGATACTGGGTGCCTTCAGTGAGACGGCCTCGGAAAGTGTTGCGGTCCAGCGAGAGATACTGGAAGCGATCAACGCGCTTCGTGCTGAGACTCGGAGATCGACAGCTGTACTGCACGCGGCACTGAAGCAGGGGGCAGGCCAGCCGATCGCTTCGGAGTCAGAGCGCCCAGCGGGGAATCCGGACACGCAAAGCCGGGCCGAGCATGCACCCGAGTCGAATCAGGACGACATGCAAGCCGAAGAGATCCCCGAGGTCGTTTCGTCTAACCCCGACCACGAACCCGAGCTTGATCCGGAACCGCCGATCGGCGAGTCCGAGGATGAGCATTACAGCTCCAGTCCGAAGATGTTCGACAACTGGGAAGATGCACTTGCCCCGACCCCACGATCGGAGGAGGTGATCGAGGAAGACCAAAGCGGTGACAGCTCTGCTGATCTGGAACCAATCCCCTCTGAGTCAGAGCCGGACGCCCAGCACGAAACTCGGGAACCGGTCGACCCAGAACCGGAAACTCGCCAGCGCCAAAAACAGCAAACCGAAGTCCCAGCTGACGATAGCGAGTTCGTTGGGCTGATGGCACCAAACCGAAAGTAACCAGGAGACCCCAATGGGTTTGAGTGACAAACAGGATCGGGCGAGGACAGGGGGCGATTACGTCCGGGTGATCGCCGGGCCCGGATCTGGGAAGACAACGCTACTGGTTGCCCGAACCAAGTTTCTGCTGGAGCAGCCGGGGTCGGTGGTTGGTCTGGTGACCTTTGCCAATCCGGCGGCGCAGGAGATGCGTGAGCGCTTGTCGGCGAGAGTTGATGTCAGCCGGGTGAAGGTGTCGACGTTCGACGCCTTTGCCCGTCAGCAGTTTTACCCGTTCCTGAACGGACGGCGGCCGCCGAAGTTCTTCGAGCGTCAGATTTTGATCCGCCGGGCGATTGAGGATTCAGGGTCGGCCTTCGACGAGGAAACCGCAGCTTCGGTCATAGAGGAGCTGAACTGCCGGCTGTACCCCGAGGAATCGGCAAAGGAATGCGTCGAGCTTTTCGAGGTGTACCGGGAGCTGATGGAAGAGGATGGCTTGATCGACTTTGGCGAGGTGGCCCGTCAGGTGGTCCTGAAGATGATGCCAGGGGAGATTGAGCCGATTGGAGTGACGCACCTGCTGGTGGATGAGTTTCAGGACACAGCGCCGGTTCAGTTGGCCTGGCTCGCCGAGCATTGGAGACAGGGTATTCGGGTGACGGTGGTCGGTGACGATGACCAGTCGATCTATGGGTTTCGCCATGCGATGGGCAATGAAGGGATGAATGAGTTTGCGTCGCAGACAAACGCAGAGGATTACTTCCTGGACGAATGCTATCGCTGCGCCCCAGAGATCGTTGAGATATCCGGAAAGGTGATCGAGAACAATCTGGCGCGAATCCCGAAGAAGATTAAATCGATGGCGCCGGCGGGCGGTGAGGTGAAGCACGCCCGTTATGACGAAATGGAAGATCAGTTCGAGGCGCTGGACGGTTGGATCAAGGAGATTCGGGCAGAGCGTCCGGGTCAGACGATTGGCATTCTGGCTCGAACCAATCGCGGACTCGACGACGTTGAGGCCATGCTCCGGGTTGGGGAATACAAATACCGCCGCATTGGCGGAAGTCGATCTGGGACACTCAGGGCGCCGGTCTTCTTCTCGGGCTGGCGGAGCTGGCGACCTTTCGCACACACATCGAGGCGCCGAACGCGGCGAATGCGCTGGCTTGGGCACAGGTTCCTCAGGGGACCGTGGCCGAGTACCGACAGCACATCATCGACCGCGGCCTGTTCGCCGGTCTCCCGGGACGGCTGGCGGACGATAGTCGGGTTTCGGGGCTCCATGAACAGATGGCGATTTGGGCCGGCATGATTATCGACGGGATGGAGGGCCCGGCCTTGAACTGCATCGCGGCCTGGGTAACCGACCACGCTCGAACCGCTGTGGATTCCAAGACGGCCTGGATTGCGGCAAAAGCTCTGAAGGGGAACCCCAGCAGCAAGGCAACGCTCGCCCAGCGGATCCGCTCCGTTGCGATGGGCAGCGGCAAAGCCGATGAGTCCGACCCGGACGTTATCGATATCGCCACCATGCACGGGGCGAAGGGGATGGAATGGGACGGCGTTTGGCTGACCGGTGCGGATGAGCCGGGCATACCTGGTAAGCAGGCACTGGAGACTGAAGCGAATGGAAGCATTCACGAAATTGAAGAGGAGCGCCGGTTATTTTACGTGGCCATGACCCGGGCGAAGCGTCGGCTCTGGATTGCGAGCGCCAAGCGCCCGTCTCGGTTTGTCGTCGAAGCCGGACTCTGGAGTGAATCCGAAGAACAGAACTCCAAAGCCAAGCAACAGGCCGCGATCGAGGAGGGGTGATGCCGGAGCTGGTGCGATTGATGGCAGTGGCGGCTTCGCTCTTTGCCATGTGGTTTGTCTCCGCCGGGCTTCTGATCCATGGCTCGGTCTGGGGTCTGTACGGTCTGGAGTCGGGGTGGAACTGGTTCTACCCGGACGTAATGCGATTCGCCCAGGAGATGAAGATTCAAGGGGATTGGATTCCTGGGGGAGAGTGGGTTTCGGAGCCGAGCTGGCGGATGACGGTTGAGTGGACGCTGTGGGTTGCGGTGGCCATGTCGGCCTACCCCGTGCTGTCTTACTGCGTCCTACCGTTACGCTCTCAGGTGAAATCCGTTCTTGGTCCGCAGGCCTGGGCGATGACCTCCCGGGTGAGGAGCGATGAAATACTCGGCGAGGTTTTCGCCAGCGTTAAGCAGGAGACCGGTGTAAAGAAACCCGTATCCTTATACCTGGTGAAGACCGGCGGCCCGCTCGCGTTCGCCATGGGTGCCCCGTTTCGTGGGACTGTGGTGTTGAGTCAGGGCCTGGTTAACGGCTTGGCCCCGGATGAGGTTCGTTGGGTGATGGCTCACGAGCTTGCACACATCCGGTACCGGGACATGATGCTCGGTGCGCTGTGGATCTCGTCGATACGGGGTCTCAATGTATTCGAGAAAATCAAAGTGGCGATCATCAATCTCGTGCTTCGGATCCTGGCGATGTTCCGGGCCCCGGTCATCCTGATGAGATTGCTGGTGAGTTCCATCCGGGCCGTCCTGTCCGTCATCGGAATCGGACGCTGGATCGCACTCAAGATGTTCCTTTTGGTGGACCGCTGGGTTTCCCGGCGCACCGAATTTCGAGCGGATCGGTTCGCAGCCGATGCGCTGGGAGGAGAACCTGGGGCTCGAGCACTGCACCGCCTTGGCGGTGACGCCGAACCTCTGTTCAACGGGCTGTTTGCGACGCACCCGAAACTGAGTGCCCGCATTGAGCGACTGATGTCGTAGCGACGGTTGGCCAGTTAAGGCGACCGGAGGATCTATGAGAGTAAACGATATGAACACCGGTCGACGGGGTGATGACAGATGAACCACCCCTATACCCGCCAGATAGACGCCGCGATCAAGGATTGTGGGATTCGCGTCCTGGTGCGAAACGGCTGGGAGCTGCTGGCGGTCATTACCGGTGAGCGGATCAATGACAGTGCTGCGGTTCAGATGCTCCGTAAAGACGGGGTGATCGACGATCATCCGGTCACAGTATTAGACAAGGCCCACCTGGACTACCGGGTGCCACTGGCCATCATGCCCTGCTCGAACGTGAGTGGCATGACGGCCAGGTTGATCTACGGTGACGCCACGCACTCGGCGAGTCGGATTTACGGCCGCCCGCCGATCTGCACGCAAGGCGGTGTGGTCCACCTCAGAGAATTTACCGTTGGCCCCATGGAGCTGCCTTCCGATGGTGAAGCGCAGCTGGGGCTGGCGTCAGAACCGGACACCGAAACCATGGAGTTTGATGGCTACCGACGTGTCGCAAGATAAGCTCAGGGTTGAGCCCGCTGAAACGGGCGGCGCCTGGCAATTTCGCTGTCCCCGTTGCAATGCGACGGGGAATTTTTCCTTCAGACATCGCGCCGGCTGGTGTGATGGCTGCAGTACCACATTCGTTCAGGCCTCCTCTGGCGACGGCCTGCATTTAGCGTCTGATGACGACGCACAGCGTCCTCGCTGGATCCGCGTTCACTCACAGCCTGCCGAGATTTTCTGACCTCGACTTGCTGTTGCCCGGATGCGTGCGAGGATCGAAAACGCAACAACGAGGCAGTATGCAAGCACACAATTCGACATCTTATTTGCTGGCGGAGTCGCTGGTCTGTGAGGGGCTTGATCCTATGTCCGATGACTACGCGCTGGGAAAAATGACCGACGCGAGCATGGAGCCGGATATTCCCGAAGGCGCCGTGATCGGTGTCGACTTCCGGCCGTCCCGGGTTTGCCCGGGCATCCCGTACTTTATCGGCTATGACGGGCTTCGCAGTGTTCGATACATCGAGCACCTGGCAGACGGCGGTATGAAGCTGATCAGCACAAATCCCGAATACCACGATATAGAACTCTCGTTCGGTGACATTCTGGAATTGAGCGTGATTGGTCGGGTCTTTCACTGGGAGGAGCCCCAGCGCCTGGCTTCGTGAGCGATGAGATGTCTCCACGATCCAGCAGGATTTATTGAGAGGAATGCATGGATAACGTAGTTATGAATGAGCCCGTGAACGGCGCGGCGATGATGAACCCGGGGCAGAGTCCGAGTTCGACGCAGATGGCGCCTCCGGTGCTAATGGGGGCTAAACCAAAGAACTCGACTGACAGTGCTCCGGTTGAGCCAATCAGCAATACACACACGAAGACAGGAGAGCTGGAGGATGGCCTTCCGGACACCCTGAATGTAGTGGAGCTGGCTGCTCATGTCGCCAAACTGCCGATCGCTCGCCGGATGACCTCAAAGGGGCAGCTGGGGCGGCTGAGCAAGGCTGTAACGCCCAGTACAATATCCAAAATCCGTACAACTGGCCCTTATCCTGGTTACAAAGCTGAGCAGCTGAACAGCAAACAGACCAGATATCTGATTCTGCTAACCATGCAGGCTTACCGGCATCAGTTCGGACAGAAATGCGTTGAGGCCCATCGCCCAGAAGACCTGATTGAAGTGTGGCTTATCAATCGTTGGCTCAAAGCACGTCACCCGGAGTCACCATCCATCATTAGCCATGAAATGCTGGAGATTGGATCCAGGGCGATGGGTATTTCCGGCCTGGAAACACCGCCGGTCCTGTCCGGTGAGGACGCCTTGATAGCGGCGCTGTCAGTAAAGGTGGCAAAAACCGGTTTTGATAAGACGCTGCGAGCCATGATTGCCCAGGGCTGGGTCCGGGACATGTACCAGGATATCTGCGCGGACAATGAGCACGCTGACAGGGCGGCTTCGGCCGTGTTCGCCATGGCGTCCATGGTTAACTGTCGATGGCCATTGGAGCTGGTGCATCAAAAGTCCCCGAAGATGCACTGGAAACACTATCACAGCATGGAAACCCGTGAACTCGCCAAGGATGGATGGCCGATCATCCGTACCGAATTCACACCCTCATCGCTAAAGCTCGCCTCACCGGGGTCGGAGGCGATTTTCAATCTTGTTGCCCTGAAGCCGTTATTGGGTTTTGCCAACCAAGGGCTTCAGGCGCTGAGTGATGATTTAAGCCCGCGGGATTCCGAAACCAAAGACCACAGTATCGAGCAGGTTCGCTCCGGGTTCAGCTTGATGACCCGCAGTGCCGAAATTCTGGAGAACGTCTCAAGTATATTCCAGGACCGGCTGGCGAACATGGCTGCGGCAACCGTGAACGAGGCGCTGATGGACCTCATCCGCAGTGCTGAAGCCCTCCATGGCCGATTTCGCTGCACCTTCACTGAGTTCGACGAGGACGACAACGAGACGCTGCAGCATATCCAGTCTGCCAAGAGCGTGATCGAGACCCTGGCTGACGATTTCAATGGCACTGTTCCTGGCCGGGAAGCGGATCTGATGACCGCGACCACCGAAGCGGGTAAGCAGATCTCGGACGAAGAGCCGGCGATCGTCAAGCTGATTGAGGCAGGGAACTGCATCCGCGATGACATAACTAAGCTGGCGGCCGAAGACCCTCTTCGCAATCGAGAGGAAATCTCCTGTTGCTACGAGCGATTGGAGGCCATGAAGGCGGAGTTGTCTGAGGCCAACGTCCAGATGGGACGCTGGGCCGAAGAAGCAGGACGGCTCGCCAATCAAGAGCTTGAAGCGTGGCAGGCCCATAACCAGCACATCGAGAGAGAACGCGCCGCCGAGCAGGATCGGGCCCGGTCCGAGCACGAGGTCACGCAGCTGCTTGAGGAGACGGTCGCCGAGAACAAGGATTTGTCTTCACGCAACCTGGAGCTGAAGGCCCGCGTGGAAAGTCTCGAAAATGGACTGGCCTCCCAGCGCAATGCCCAGGCCAATGAAGGGATGTCGGAAGAAGTGCGCGAGGCAATGCAGGCCGCGATGGCTGGCGGGAATACCCTCACGCCCGAACAAGCCCTGTTGCTGGTCAAGGCCACCTATCCGAACACCGAGATTCTGGACAGTGCATGGGCGTCGGCCCACGACGCAGCTCAGTTCGAGCAGACCGATCGAGTCTGGGAGATCCTTTCAACGCTGGCGGGCAAGTACACCAATGCCATCACCGGGGGCACACCCGACGCCGAAGCCCGGAAGCTCTTTACCGGCTATGAGTACGCGGCGAACGAGAGTGAGACCTGCTCGGCTGGCTCGCTGCGCAAGCATCGTGAATTCTGGTACCAGGGTGAGAAGCGCTACTTTGATCAGCACCTGAAGATCGGCGCTGCATTCGATGCCCGGAAGACCATCCGAATTCATTTCAAGATCATTGATGGCGTCCTTGTCATCGCCTACTGCGGGGAGCACCGAAAGCTATGAGCCACTTCGCCAACGATGAGCAGACAACATCCGTTGAAGAAATGATGCCATGGGATGTGCAGACCGACCGGGAAACAGGCGCGTTTGCCTTCGTCAATGCCAAGGCTCGCTTGAGCATTCTGGTGTTGCCGCCGGATATCACCGGCATGGTCGATAGAACGGTAGGAGCGAAGTGGGGCGCCCGGGTGGTTCACCGGTGTCCGTACTCGACCCTGAAGCCCTACTTTCTGGCCCTCGAAGACACGGAAATCGAACTCATCGAGAAGGTAGAAGACCACCTGATTGAAGTCACGCGCAAAGATCAGGCTATGTTTGATGCGGTCATCAAACTTCAGCGGTCGGGCCTGGTCATCGAATCACCCGTCGATGTAGTCGCCCAGTTTGCGATGTCCGAAGCCGATACGGCCGATCGCGTGCGGTATTATTTGAGGGTTGGTGCCGGCGAAGCGGGAAAGCCTTCTGCGGACCCGGGCCGATTTGCTCCGGCAGAGCTGGCGGCCACGTTGCAAGCCATCGGTCTGGGTGAAGCTGAAAGCTGGGACGATGCTTCCTTCTACGATATCCCCGCTGAGCGCACCGCATAACTGAGACTCGATCTGCCACAAAACCAGCAAAAAGTGAGGTCGTTCTGTCTCCAGGGACGGGGACAGGTCGGGATAATGGGTCTATCGTCGTGATAGAGCCCTGACGGGCCGGAGGTATCCATGAACTACCTGATCTGCATGGTAAGCGCAGTGCTGGCCATGATCGTTGTCCAGACTCTGGATGATCATCAGAGCCTGAAGATCCTGTTTCTCGCCGGTATTCTTCTGCTGGCCACGCCCAGCGCCCTGAGGCTCCTCCAGTTCCGATCAGCATCCCTCTCCTCTCAGGGCTTTTCCGACACCAAAAACGAACAAGGGACGAAACCATGATCCGAAGAAAAGGATTGGCCGTCGTTCTGGCCCTATCTCCACTGGGTGCCCAGGCCGATATTACCCACGCAACGCTCTACCCATCCCACGCCGAACTGACATGGACAGAAGTGCAGTCGGTGGCCGCCGGTACCGGGATTCTGGAGCTGGACGGCTTGCCGGTAAGTCTTCAGGACCGGGGACTGCAGGTTGAGTTGGCCGGCGTGCCTGGCGCCACTATTCAGCAGATCCAGGTGGATCGGGTAGAGCAGGTGGAGTTTGTGGCCGAACAGACGCGCCGCCTTCAACGGGAGCTTGAGGAAAGCGAAGGCCGAATACAGGCCTTTGAGGATGATATCCGGGCCTGGCAACAGCAGGTCACCCTGATGACCAGATCGGCTGAATCCCCGGGGGAACTGTCAGCGTCCGAGCTGAACGATATGGCCCAGACCGTGAAGGAAACCACCAGGACGGCTCTGGCCGAGATCCGAGACATACGGAAGGGCCTTGCGAAGGAAATTCAGGAGCGCGATCGCCTGCAGAGGGAGATGTCCCAGATACGGCAGAGCGCCAAGGCAGCCAAGAGGGTGAGATTGCGGTACCAGGCGCCGACATCCGGAGAGGTGACGGCCACCCTGCGATTCCAGACCCCGGAGGCGAGCTGGCGGAGTGAGTACAACGCCCGCCTGGTCACTGAACTGGACGACCGGCCCGGCGGGGAGCTCGCGCTGGAACATCTGGCAGTGGTGAGCCAGACCACGGGAGCCGATTGGTCCGATGTGGAGTTGGAGCTGGCGACGGCGAACGTCCGGCGGGGTGTTTCCATGCCGGAAGTCTCATCGTGGGTCGTTCGATCCGGCGGGGCGGTGGCGTACCGGTCAGACGCGATGGCCAAGTCCAATGCCTTGATGGAGTCGGCCATGCCCAGCAGTGGCCAGGCCGTGGTCCAGCGCCAGAGCAGCTTTACCCAGAGCTACCGCATCACCGATCCGGTGACTGTGCCAAGCGGGGCTGAGGGTCAGCGATTAAGTGTGATGACCTACGAACTGCCCGTGGAGGTCGCGACCTGGATGGCGCCGGTTCTGGATCCGACCGGGTACGTGTACGCCGAGGGCACCTTTGAGTCTGACGCTCCGGTACCGGCGGGCCTGGTGACCTTGTTCCGGGATGGACAGAGCGTTGGCCAGGCCAGAATCGAGCCGCTGGCGGATGGGGAGACCCTTTCCCTTGGATTCGGTGTCGACGAAGGGGTTCGGGTCAAGGTCGTGAATGAGCTGGAGCGCACCGGGGAAGAGGGTGTGTGGAAGAGCGAGAACGTCCAACGCCGTCAGAACCGGTTCGATATCACCAATCTGCATCGCGGCGCTATCAGGGTCCGGGTTTTTGACCGGCTCCCTGTGTCGCAACAGGACGAGCTGACCATCAAGCCGCTGCAGATCTCCGAGCCCGTCGAACGCAACGTCGACGATCGCAAAGGCGTGATGGCCTGGGACCGGGTGGTACCGCCCAACGAAACCCTGAGTATCCAGTCCGGCTTTGAGGTCCGGGTACCCGAGGGCCAAGAGCTGCCGAGGTTGTAACGATGGGGATTGAAGATCGGGATTACTTCCAGGAAGACCGGGCCCGTCGAGAGCGGAAACAGGATTACGTCGACATGCACTACGACCCGAAGGCCTTTCGAGGCTCGGCTGCGGCCGGGGAATCGACATTACCCTCTCTTCGTGAAGTGTTTACCAGGCCGAAGGTGGCCTGGGGCTTGGGCCTTTCGCTTGGGGTGTTGGCCGGGATATCCGGCACAGCCATCGTCGCGGTAACGAACATTGATTGGCTGGACAAACCGTTGTGGTGGGCCATTCATGTAATCGACTGGGTGACCGCATGGGTTTAAGGAGTGTCGCCCGGTTCGCATCCGGACTCTGGGAAGGATTGTTCAAAGAACCCCAGACGACCAAAGAGACTGAAACCCTCTGGGCTGGCTATGTAGAGCCCCCGGAATGGGAGAAGGGATTCAGCAAAGCCGTGTTTCTGGATTTTGATGGGGTGTTGCACCGAGGTACCTCGGGCACATTGCGTCACCTCGATCGATTCGAGGACTTCTTGAGCCGTTGGCCGGATGTGGGCGTGGTCGTGGTTTCAGACTGGCGCATTGGCGCATCCCTGGAGGACATCCGAGGGTATTTTTCCACTCAGTTCCGCGGCCGCATATTTGCGCGTACCGGAGAGATGGAGCCAGTTCCCCATCAGCGGCAGCGCGAGATAACGGATCTGGCCGGCATGCTCGGCATCAATCACTACGTCGTGATCGATGATGATCGGGAGCTATACAGCGCTGGGTTCGCCCCGCTGGTAACCCCGGATCCGGCCGAAGGTATCACCGGTGATGACCTGGAAGCCGTTGGTAAACGCATTGAAGGATGGGCTTAGGTGGGTATGAGGACGATAACGAAAGGTGAGTTTGTGGAGGTAGAGCAATGGGTGTGAACGTGGGAGAGCAAAGCAGCGTGGTAAACGGGGAGGAAAAGGCAGTTATCCCGCTGTTCCGCTCGCTATTGCCGCTGCCAATGTCAGAACATATTTTTCTGCTGGTGATCTCGATCGTGCCGGCCGTGCTGATCTCGCAGTACGGGAATTACCAGGGATTCGATGAGGTCATCCTGGTGGTGATTGCCACCATCTACCTTTCCCTGCGGGTTCACCTGTCACACAAGCGCTACAAGGATACTCCGACACTCGAAGTGAGTGCACGGGAGCTGGTGTTGCCGTACTCACACTCCTCCAGCGGTCTCCAACGGGTGGTTATGGCACCCAACGTAAAGAGCATCGAATTCTTCCGGGGCGTGGGCAAGCTCAAGAATACCGATACCTCCATGCTCCTGACGGACGACAACGATCGAACCTTCCGGATCAGCGGCCTGGCGATCAACCTGGAGCGGCTCCGGGCCGGCCTGGACAAGTTTGGCTGGGAATACACCCGGCGTCGTAACCCGAAGCAGTTTGCCCATTGGGCGTTCCTGGCAGTGGTTGCCGCCATCGCGGTCTACATCTACATCCAGATGATTTGAGGAGAACTGACATGGGATGGAAAACGCTGAAGCTGGCCCTGGGTACCGACTGCCACGTTCAGGTGAATGATAAAGGCGTGTGCATTGGATCCGGTTCACTCTACGAGCTGGCGGTGATTACTCCGGAAACCGGGAGAGTCAGTTTTGACCCTGCATTCAAAGAGGCCCTGCTCAAGCGGTGCCCCCGGTTGTTCGAGCTCGACCCGGACGACATCAAGCAATTGCTTGCTGCAGAGGATCAGTTCGAGCGGTCCATCCCTGTTTACACGTTTCACGATGGCGACATCATAGAAAAGGTATGTGAGGAGCCGGGCTGGCCCAACGTGACCCATGATGGCTGCATGATGTTCATGAACACGTTCTCAACCGATAAGGAACAGGTTGTGGCCTGGGCGAAGCGCAATGCCAGCGCACAGATTGAGCATCTGCAGGATGAGGTGGAAGACCTCAAGCGGGAGCTGGCGGCTAAGCTGGCGCGTCTGACTGAGACGAAGGCGGTCAGGGGGACACTGGAGGCGCATTACCCAAGCTACAAAATCAGCCCAGTTTAAAACCGGCCGCTTGCAGATGATCAAAGCCATGGGACATTGAAGGAAATCAAAGCAACCGGAGAAGTCCCCATGACACCGCAAACCATCAAATTCAAACCCGTCGCCCAGGACGAGATGCCTATTTCCATCGGCCGCAACGGCACCCTGAAGACCAGCGGTGTCGCGATCAAACCTCTGCTTGGCGAAGTATGGCTTCAAGCTGTTACCTCGAAGGATTCCGAAGCACGCTGCGTTATCGCCTTGCCCTCGGATCCAGACACACTCCGGGAGATGGCTGCTGTTCTTCTGATGACCGCCGAGGATCTGCAGGAGGCCGCCGCGGCGAAAAAAGTGGCCGCCTGAACCGAATACCGTTTTTCATGTGCGCTCCGTACCTTTGCCCGCCTCGTGCGGGCCTTTTTTTGTCCATGGAAAGGTGCCGGCGCTGAGAACGCGGATGCCTATGGTGTTAAACTCAAAGGGATTCGCTGGTATGCCATGGACAGCCCGATACGTTCTTTTCCGGAGAAGTTATGACGAACGCTAAGCTCGCCTTGATGGTTCTGAGGTACCTGGTGATCACCGCCATTCTGTTTGTGGGGATCGATCATTTCATGAGTATCGAGCAAGGCTGGGTTGCCCTGATACTCGCCGGGCTCTGGTTTCTCTGGTCCTTTGGCCCATCACGGGGCTCGAGCCAACCGCAACAGGCTCAACCCGACACCGGCGTTGTCGACGAAGACAGCTACTGGCGCACCGGGGACATCACCGGTACCGATATCTGATTCCATGACCCTCTTCGGGGAGCGGCATCACTGAGTTTGAGACCATGAGTGATCAAGGACGGCCGGCCACAGATGGCAATCTCAAGGTTCCATTTGGCCTGAAAGACGGGCGACTGCACCGACCTGACGATGTGCCTTCAGGCCTCCCCTGTGGTTGTATCTGCCCGGCATGCGAAACCAAGCTGGTCGCCAATCACGGCAAACAGAAGCGATCGTATTTCTCCCACTACCGCACAGAGAGCTGCGCCGGCGGGTTCGAGACCGCCGTCCACCTGATGGCAAAACAGGTTATTCTGGATGAGATGCGCCTGCGGATCCCGCCAATCACGATCCCGTTTGAATTCAGTCCGATCGAAGACGAAAAGCCGATTCGCAGCTCTGTTTCCTATCCGGAGCGTGATGTCGAGCTGGTTGATGTCGTGGCTGAGAAGCAGCAGGGCCGCTGGCGGCCGGATCTGACCGGGACACTGAAGAACCAGGCGCCCCTCTACATCGAGATCCTGGTCACGCACGCCGTCGAGGAAGAGAAAGCCGAAACCCTCGACAACCTGATGGAAGTAGACCTGAGCAATATCCCGCTGGAGTCTGTCTATGACGCCAAGGCGTTCTCGGAAGAGGTTATCCTGTACGCCCCGCGTCGCTGGTACCGGTGCTCACTGTACGACGATTTGAAGCGAACGAAGGATGCCAGGCGCGAGCTCGAGGAGCGGGCCGCCCGGATGGCCAGTGAACACCAGGCGAAGAAAGCCGAAGAGGAAAAGAAGGCCTATCACGCCCAAATGGCTCAGATGCGGGAGGAGAACCGGCGCCGGGCCTCTCAGAGACTGAAATCGAAGGATTCATTTAAGAACGATGCCCTGATTCGCCAGAAGCTCCGGGGGCAATTGTCCAGGGTCCAGGATCGCAAGGCTGCTTACACTGCGCCGCCGGCTGGCGGATTGGACAACATTCCCGTCGACGGGGAGTGGGTGTTCTCGGTACCGAGATCCACTTGGCAGCGATTTATATTGGAGGAGTGCCTTCCCAAGATGCGGATAGACCAGGTGTTCGCCCCCAGGGACATTCTGGCAAAGGTGGTGCACCAGTTTCCCTGGTCAGCGGACATCTCCGAGATCATGCGAATGCGTCACAAGCTGTCCGATGCCGACGCTCAGTGGGTTCCGGACCCGGAGGAGATCATCGCAGCGTATCTGAAGGTGCTGGCGGTCCACGCCGTCATTTCATTTGGGGCAGGGCAGGATTCGTTTACCCGGTTCAAGGGCGATCGGTGGAGTAAGTACGGGTTTTAGGATGGGTAAACCCCTCAGAGGAGGGGTTTAAGGTGCTGGATATCACCGCTGACGGTCGACACAGAGCCGGCAACGGCACCGGTATTAACATCACCAGAGACGGTTTTGATCGAGCCACCCACCTCTCCGCAGGTCACATCCCCAGAGACGGTTTTCACTGAACCGGCGGAATTCGCACGCACCGTTCCGTTTTCAAGCTCGAGGGCCTCGACGTTACCGTGGACTTGGATATCGATAGTGGGTCCAGCTTCGACGCCCTGCTCAACACCGTCAACGATCACCCGGCCATTGCTCACCTGGATGCACGATCCTTTATAGGTTTGGCCGTTGATCACGGTCACGCCATTTCGGATATTCAGCTTCATACGTATGCTCCGGCGCCGGCCGCCATTAACGCAGACCGGCGCTGATGAAGGGGTGGATTACGCCTTGTCGGCCCGCCGTCTGTCGCGAACTTCGTCGTCCAAGAGGTCCAGAATGCCTTCCTCAATGCTTTCCTGCTCGCGGATATCGATACGACGGCCGTCAGAGAAGCTGTCGCGGCTGAGTTCTACGCGAAGCTCATCGGCTTGCTTAACCGCCTCGTCAGTCAGATCGATGAAGTGGATGCTGACCATGTTATCCCGGCGGTTGCCTTCACCGGCGATGAAGTCGGCCACGACGGCAGCACCCTCGTAGTCACCGCTGAAGCCGCTGAACTCCGCATTCTTTTCACCCAGCGTGATCTTGGGGCCTTTCTCGATGTGGCTGATGACATTGGCCTCCAGAGCGTCGATGTAGGAATCTGCAGAATCCTCGACCTCTTCCGGCAACCTAACGCTGGTCATACGCATGACCTGACCACGGTGTTCGTCACCTTCAACACGGGCAAGCTCGCTTTCAGCACGGTCCAGGGAGCGGCTCAGGTACTTTTGCTCCCGCTCACGCTGGCGGTTGTCGCCAAACTTGCTGCGAGCTTCAGATACGCGGGACTTGTACTTTGCCTCGGCGGACTCGAGGGTTGCATAGGCACCAGTCGCATCACGATTCCAGCCACCTTTCTTGCCAATCTCTGCCTGCAGATCGGGCAGCTTCATGTAGGCGGCCTTGGTTACGCTTACAACCTCGTCCAAGTAGGGATCGAACCGTGAGCCCACACGGATGTAACCACACAATTCCTGCTCTTTGCGCATGTCTACAGCGGTATAGCCGGCCTGACGCGGGCAAGTCGAGGGCATGGAACGGTTACTGAAATCGATAGAGCGGAAGTTCTTGATAGGGTTCTGGTAGTCCCGAACCTTCTGCAGGCCGTTGGCCTCGGCGATTTCATTGAGCGTGGTCAGGGGCCGTTCGATCTCGGCATTGTAGGCATCGATCGCTGCGTTAAGGGACTTCTGAGCAGCTTCAAACTCGGCCTTGGCGTCCGCGACATAGGATTCGTACTTTGCCCCACCTTCTGAGGCTTCCTGGAGCTTGGCGGCCAGTTGGTCACGCTTCTCTTTGGCTTCGGCGATATCGTCGGCCAGTTCTGCCTCAACATCGGTAACGGCTTTCTCAACGGCGGCTTCCAGAGCGGACTGGAATTTCGCAAGCTCGAACCCGTCGACAGAGCCATCATACTGAAGTTCGATCTTGGGAACGCCTTTACCATCCTGATAGGACTCCCACGCGGCGTACTCGGCACCTCTCAATGCGTTCTTGTCTTCCTCATACACCGCATAGGCATTAACGCCACCGGTCTTGATCCCGTAGACATTGCCTTCGACCTCGACGATCTTGGCCATTTTACGGAGCTCTTTGGTATCGATCACCCCATCGCCAGGGTAGTCACTGCATCCAGCAAGAGTGACAGCAACGCCAACCGTAAGGGCAGCGAGGCTTTTGCGTTTTAGCGCCAGCATAGTATTTCCTTGTGTTTTGGTAAGTGACAGCCCGCCTTTGCGAGACCGTTAAAAGCGTCTCACGGAAAGCAGGGTCTGCAAGTGCACAACGCGGCGGGAAAACACGGGGAGAATTGCGGGATAGGTTCAGGCGGAGTGGGAGCTGTTGATCGAGTTGCCCCGGACAACCGGCACGGCCTTTCCAAGATTGCGATCCAGCGTCCGTCTACGAATCCAGTATTCGCTACTCATGCCGCGAACCCGAATGCGATCGGCCTCTACTTTGGTGACTTTGACGACTTTCAGGTAGGCATGGCCGTGGTACCAGCTTAGGGTTTGGCCTGGGTAGTAGTCGCCGGAGTTCAGGGCTTCAGCCATTATCAGACCCTCCTTCGTGCTGGCGGGACGATAACAGCAAGGATGTACCCGAATAACGCGAACCAGGCAGGGTGGGAGGCGCCGAAAGCCTCAAGAGCGATCCCGCCCAGAGCCAGCGCAGCCGCTGAGATCCAGGCCTGCCGCATCCGTATTTCCCAGCTGAGGATCCAGCGCCTCATCATGCGCTCCTAACCAGTCGCCAGTAACCGCGATAGTGCTTGCCGTTGTCACTCTCATCATCGGTATCAAAGACAACCTCATGGAGTTCTCCCTCCACACAGCCTTCCGCCGTGCGATCGGCAATAACGCGGGTGGCCGTTTTCTCAAGCGCTTCTCGATGACGCTGCGGCACCTCGTCGGTACCGGAATCCTCGGTGGTATTCAGGCGCCACCACTCAAATTCAGCATGTGACTTCATTGGCTCTCTCCAACCAGTTTCCAGTAACCTCGATAGACCGTACCTTCCTCGGACTCATCACCAACCATGAGAATGCTGTCAGTAAGCTCCCCTTCCACATAGCCCTGAACAGCCTGATGCTGGATGGTGTTCACTGCCGTTTCTGTCAGAGCTTCTCGATGATGCGCCTTCACAGGGTCCATTCCGGACTCGGAATCCCCGTTGACCTGCCACCACTCAAATTCAATCTTCGCTTTCACTTCTCGACTCCTTTACCGGGGTAGTCAGCGGAATACTGCTTGAGGTCATCCACACTGAGCGGCCGGTTAAAGCGCTTGTTTCTGTACGACTCTGCAGGCCAACTCTCGTTCTCCAGCATCTGCGCATCGGGCTTGAGCCAGCGCAGCAGTTGTTCGCCATTATGAAACTGGAGGCCGCAGTGGTACCCAAGATCCGGATGCAGCCGAACACCGCGAAAGCGCAGCCTCTCACGCGGCCCCATACGCTCAAGCAGATCGATCAAGGGTGAGCGGGGAGTAATCATCCGCGGAAGCTGACCGGTCATCTGGTGCCTCATCATGGCCTGTGGGCGGCGCATCAAGTGCTTCATCTGCTTGGGGTGCATAGCTCTCATCCTGAAACGACAAGGGCCCCGCAGGGCCTGTAAGTGGTTAGGTCGAATTCAAGATCTCATGCAATCAGTCGTCTGCAAGCCCCATGTACGGCACAATCATTTCCTCGTCCTGGAACGACAGGTGAGCAAGGTCATCCGCCTCAGGCGCCACCATTGCCGTTTTCATCATCATGGTCGCTGGGCGTGCAAAGGAGATGAACATCAATTTGCGCTCAACATACTCGTTGGCCTTAGCTTCACCTCCATCGCGTTTGACCATTTCCAGCAGGCCATTGAGAAAAACCTTCTTGGCATGACCCAGCCCCTGTTCGCTGTAGACCATGCTAATTTCGTCTTCGTTTTGACCGCCAAGGCGACCACCAACCACGTACAGGTTATCTAGCTTCGTCTGTACTTCACTCATTTTCATTAACTCCCTACTGCATCAGGGGCTCAGGGACTTCCACCCTTTCACCCAGTTGGCTTGCCACGTAGCAGCGCATCAGCGCGACAAGCATTGTTGGCCCATACCCTCGATAGAAAGCGTGCTCTTTCGGCCACGATAGAACGTGAGTATTCGGACCATCACTTTCGATCAGGAATTGATGCTGGCTGGCTGCCCGCAACTTCTCGACGATTTCACCGGCCTGCGCCCAGTTTGTCGAAGGGGAATACTCTCGACCGATCAGGCCATGCCTTCCCAGCCCGCTCCCGCGTTCTTCCCACAGCCAGAAACCGGCCTCTGAGCCCTCCTTGAACCCCATCGGATCGCGCCTGATCGGCAACCCCTCGCTCTGAGCGACTGCCCAATCAAGGGCGGCGCCCTCCAAGTCAGATGCGTTTATGTAAGCCATGATGCTCCCCTTGAGCCTGCTCGTTGAGAGCGTCAGTGCTGGACGCGGCGAAGGTTGAAGGGCACACCGTCCAACCCATAGTCGAATGTGTAGTCAGTCGCATCCATCGCCTTCTGAAAGTCCCGGCAGAGCACGTAGGCATCACCCTCGTTCTCTTCGATTAGGCGCGTGTGATGGTCGATGATCGCTTGAACCTCGGCCGGCAGATCCTCTTGGTTCTGAAACAGGTCCACGGGCTCCTCGTCTTCTTCGTCGTCATCCGACTCAAAATCATCTTCCATCCAGATCGCATCTTCGATGCCTGTCTCCCAAGGCTTCTCAGTCACGATGTAACCAATGCGATTGACCAAGTGATAACCCGCAGACACATACAGCGCATCATCGTCACCGTCCCCTGACTCCATAATGGTCCAGACATGGTTGCTGGACAGCCCCCGGGCCTCGGCGAACCGCACTGCTTCCTGAAAGTCATCCAGCATGAACTCGCCTTCCGCGGCTTGTTGGATGGGCTTATAGGTTTCCATGAACTGGTCTTCTGAAATCATGCGGCCTCCGTGATTCGTTTCGTTATTGGCAGAACCAATGTCTCACGGCGGCGAACATCTGCAAGAAGGGGAGGCGTGGCTTGTGGTGTTGCGAAGGGCTGTTTCTTGCTGCCAGTGTCAGAGCGTCGAACCCCGACACCGGCAGCCAAGAACAGTGGCCAGTTACTGCCAGCTATTCATCAGGTCATGGTAGCTCGTCCGGTACCGCTCGATGGTCAGATCCGCACCGGTATGGTCATCCATGGTTGAGTTGAAGGCCCGGGTGAACGCCAGTCCCTCGTCTTTTTCAGGCGGACTCTCAGTAGCCGGATCCCACTCAACACCCTCCTGCCACTGCTGCGGCGTGCTGGTGTTGGTCTTCAGGGACTTCATCATGTCGGTGATAGCCGCCTGCCCGTTAGCGTCCAGAAGGTATTTATAGGCCAGACCGTAGTGCTTGTAGGCGGTATTGGGGCTTGCGCCCGCTTCGGATTCATCGTTGAAAGAGATGATCTGAACCGGGTGATAGTTATGGTGATAGGCTGCAGACTCCACTGACTGTCCGGCTAGGACAACGGCTTGCCCCTCTGTGAACCAGCGCGGCATCAGCATATACGGGTTCTGTCCTGCGTTGCTTATGTTCTGCTGAACCCAGTGAACAATCTCATGGGTGAAAATTTCCCCGACCCCGCCATGGTAGGTGGACGTATTGGGTGGCACCTGCATCCCAAGCTGAGACCCTTCGCCAAACTGGGAGCCGCCCATGTCACCGTTGAAACACACCACGATCTGCTCTTTCGGTACGAGGATATCCTTCATTTCGATATCGAAAAGGGTTGTGTACTCATCACGGGCAAAATCAAGCTGCTCCTGAGTCGTAAGGCTACTCCAGGCCGCCCAGCTATCCTCATCCGAAGCTGCCCCCACACCGGAACCATAATGCGTTGCGATCGAAGAAACATGATCGATGTTGAAGGTCTCGCGCTGCTCGATAAATTCATCCCAGGTCATGCCGAATTTGCCAACAACGGCTTCCAGTCGCTCGTTTACCATGGTGGCCACGACCTTGAAATCCGTCTCACTGAAGGCTGTTGAGCCGTAGACCCGAATCCGGCCATTGTCCGTTTCAAAGTAATGGTTCTCGTCATAGCAGGAGTAAGCGTAGGTACCGCCGGCCTGAAACGTGTTGTTTGGATACGCCACGCCTTCGATAGCCGCATCCTTGAATTGGCCTTTCACCATTGGCCCTGTGGTTGTCCCACCTCCACCACCGCCGCTGCCGTCATCGCCGCCGCCCCCACCGCAGGCTACGAGCAAAACCGAGGAACAAAGAACTGCCTTTTTCAACATAGAAATCTCTCTTTCTCTTTTTTTGAAGGTTCACTCCAGCAACACGGTGGCGACGTTACGCTCAGAACCGATCGCTGCAGCGGATGATAGCGAATGGCGGGAGTGCGAGCTGACCAAACGGGCCGGTATTTGGCGGCGAGTTCGTTGCCAGCTCTCTGAGTCCAGATCAGACCACGCGAATAGGAGCCCGCTTGATCCCTCGGACCCTTTTCAGTTCGGCCGTCATTTGCGCCAGGCTGTCTGTCAGAGCGTCGACGCGCCGCTGGTTGTCGTCGCTGGCAGGCTCGATATCGCGGATGAATTCCCGTTGGAGCTTGGTATGCTCAATGCCAGCCACCAACTCCAGGATTTGCTCGTTGGCTATAAGCCAGATATGCCGTCTTACAACCTGCTTGGCGAGCGCCGAATCATCAAAAACTTCGTACTTTTCCAAGTGGTCCGGTATCAAGCATGAAACTTTATCGGATGTGCCATCAACGCCGTCCGGCTTGAAGTCCATCTGCTCAACGCGGGAAGTTTCGAGATCAGTTGTAACCGCGACGTAACAGCTTCCCCAATACGCTCCCATAATGCTCAACCTCCCAGCCGTTCAGTCATTTCTGATGAAAACTCGGACACGGAGCTCAGACCGTTGCGGGCCAGCATCCCGGGGATGTCTTCAAGACGAATGTTTCCGCTTTCGATCGCCTCGGCATAGTAAGCCTCAATCTCATCCAACCGGGACTCGGGGTTATGAGTGACGGCCAGGCGGTGCCCGTCGACTTCCACCTCTGGCGTGGCGCCGGTCAGCATGCCATCGCCAATGGCACGGCTCAGGTTGCCTTCGAGACCATCGATATACTCAGCAGGGGAGTACCCGTGCAGATCTTCGGTCTCAACAACGATTTCAGCGCGGATTATATGTGTCACAGCAATGTCCTCTTGTGCGTTACTTGTGAAAAGGGTGGCCGGGCACCGAAGCACCCGGCCTGGGCGGGGTCAGCCCTCTAAAACCAATCGGATCTCAATGCTTTGCACTTCGGTACCATCCAGCGTCCGGTAAGGAAGCACCCAGACGTTGGGCGAGGCCTCTTTTGCAGCACCCAGCTCCGCAAAGGTGAAGTACAGCTCGTATTTATCGCCCCCCAGACTCAAACTCCGGCGTCCAAACAATTTCCTGCTTGAACGTGTCACGCCATGGCTGCCCTTCATCGGCGTAGCTCTGGAACACATCGGTATACCCACCGTCGAGCGCCCAGCGCTCAGCGGCGCTCTTGAAGATCACCAGAGGGCCTTTATCCAGAAGCTCGTGAAACGGGCGGGCGTAGCGGAAATAGCCCAGCATCTCGGCCAGATCGATCACATCGTCAGCCTCGAAGTCTTCGTTCAGTAGTTCCGGTAGCTCGACGCGGTGAACCCATGTGTCGTGGAGGTTTGCCAGCGTTCCTGCCTGAGCCTGTATGGCGAAGTCCGGAAGCTCCATATCGGTACCGGGACAGGTCGAGACGACATACTGGCCATCCAGCGTCAGGAAGGTTTCGCTTCCGTAGTCAATCAGCAGCACGCGAGGGGCGACGTTGTTGCCCGCAAGCTCGCCGCTGCGCTGCTCAACCGGCGAAGCCAGCAGGGTTGAGCGGACCTCTCCGTAGGGCTTGCCGAAAAGCCCTTTTGACAGAGACTCCAGGAGCCAGGCATGGCTCACACCCTTGTCTCCCTTCAGCCGCTCTTGGATATCCGAATTCATCCGGCTTGCGGCCAGCTTCATCTGTTCTTCAGTTAAAACGATGTTGGTAGCAGTCATCTCTGCAATCTCCTGTTCTGGGCTGCGGCTCCGGTTTGGTGTTGGCCAGGTCGGAAACCGATCGGTAGTTGGGGCCCTTACTGCCAGTCAGCCCGGTTCAGGCGATGGCAGAAATCAAAATCAGTGGTTTAAAGGGATTTGGCGTACCGGATCGGCTCCGGCGGCCCCGCCGTGTTCCCTTGGACACTTTCAAGATCTCACGGCTTTACCGGTCTGCAACCCCAAAATTCAAAATCGAATACCCCATACGATAATTAGCTGATTAATCTGCGAAAAATGCTCAGATTTATCGTGGTTTGTGGCGTTTGCGGGGGCCTGATTCGAGATACAGTTGAGGTGACAAGTTTGAGGAGAGATCTATGGGAAACATGAGATACATGAACTGGGCACCCAGAGGTGAAGGGGTCGATATTGATAATGCCGGCGAACTGGCCAAAGGCGGTCAGCGGGCTCTGAGGCGTCTGGCGGCAAGAACCGGTGCAAACCTTGAAGTCGTACTGGGAGGAGGCGGATCAGGGCGCAATCTGTTTCTGTGCCTACCGGCCATTGAAGGTCGAGGGGTCGTGACCATCCTGGGGTTTGATCCGGTAACGGTTGAGATGCTGCGGGAGTGGATCCGCGGATTCCCGTTTCAAGTGGACATCAAGGCCACGCCTTCAGATGTCGCCCGCGAGACAACGCACCTGGTACTCATAAATGATGTTTCCGAAGGCCGGCTTTTCGATGGCCTGGAATACTTGCCAGAACTTCCCAGTTTGGAGCAGATCGTATTCGTGCCTCCTTTCGACCGGCGCAAAGGCCTGGAAGTGCCAGAGTGGATAAGCGAATGCACCTTCGTTGAATCCGTCAGCCTGCAGCCAGATGTTATTACCTGGTCCCTCGTCACCACTCAATCATTCCCTGAACGTACTACCCGGACGATAAGCGCAGACCGAGTGAACAATGGCATTCAGCACTGGAAGCCACCTCGTTTCACACGAAATCTCAACCAGGGAAGCCAGGCGGACGCCGATAACTGGTCCTGGTCCGACTTCTCGGACGTTGCAGATTGCCTGGTCAGAAGCGAGGTGAATCACCCCAACGC
>Ga0064014_10117_pt1 | contig 32515 bp, 32 predicted proteins | sample CrowatWCoCulture_2_FD_61584 | JGI IMG/M metagenome (GOLD analysis project Ga0064014, IMG submission 61584) | Marine cyanobacteria communities from the University of California, Santa Cruz, USA, analyzing cyanobacterial DNA methylation -... | ecosystem: Host-associated > Microbial > Bacteria >...
TTCGTGGTTTTGATTGGCCAAATGTCGCGCTAAACTTTGGGTCAGCGACGACCTGAAAGAAGGATGCCAGAGATGCACATCGCCTACACGATTGCGCCGGGCAAAGGCGATATGGACCTGCTCCTCTATGGGCTGTCCCAACGGTTGGCGACGCGGGGTGTGAAGACGTGCGGGGCTGTTCAAGTCAACACCGATTGCGGCGAGGGGCCGTGCGATATGGACCTGACTTTGCTGCCCGACGGGCCGGAGATCCGGATCTCGGAATCCCGGGGACCGGGGGCGCGGGGATGCCGGTTGGATGCCGACGGGCTGGAACGCGCCGTGGCGCAGGTTGGCACGCGGTTGCAGGCCGGGGCGGATGTGCTGATCGTCAACAAGTTCGGCAAGCAAGAGGCCGGTGGCGGCGGGTTTCGCGACATCATCGGTGATGCGTTGGCCTCGGGCATTCCGGTGCTAGTGGGTCTGAACGGGTTGAACAAGGCCGCGTTTGAGGCGTTCACCGATGGTCTGGCGGTCGAGGTGCACCCTGATCCGGACGCGCTTGAGGATTGGGTGACCGGCGCGCTGGCCGCATCGGTGTAAGCGACACTGCAAAACTGCACATAATTCACGCAAATTTGGCCGTTTAACTTCGTTTTCGCACACTCCATATTGGGCGGGAAAGGAGATGGCCATGCAAGATACATTTCCCATCCGAACCCAAGACATGCCCGAAGACATGCGCGTTCTTTTGAACGACTACCCGCGCGACAGTTGGGATGCGCATCCGGGTTTCAAAGAGAAGACCCGCCACTGGTTGGGCGCGCATCAGATGTTCCGTCGCGTGGCGGCGCATATCCGGGAAGAGACGGAAAGTTACCTCGACAAATCCCGCGACCCCGACGGGTATGCCGGGCGGCTGTCCTATTACGGCGGCGGTCTTGTGCAGAACCTGCACGGGCACCACGGGTGGGAGGATTACGTGTACTTCCCGGAACTGTCCGCCGCCGACCCGCGCTTTGATGCAGGGCTGGAGGTTTTGGAGAAAGATCACCACGATCTCGACGCGGTGCTCGATGCCTTCACGACCAAGGCCAACCGGGTGATCAAGCTGATCCACCTTGACGAGGCACAGGCGCGGGACGAGGCGGGTGCGCTGCACGGAACGGCCGAAACGATTGAGGCGTTCCTGAGCCGGCACCTGTCTGATGAAGAGGACCTGGCCGTTCCCATCATCCTGCACCACCGCTTGCGGGGTTGAGGCGTTAAACAACCGCTCTGCCGGGCTCCGGCAGGGCGACGTGCTGCGGGGTGTTGAAAAGTCACGCGCGGGTGTATTTAACGCCGCAGATGTCCGTTGCTTCGCACATAGACCTCAATCACCACGCGCGCCTGTCTGTCGCCCCGATGATGGACTGGACGGATCGGCATTGCCGGTATTTCCACCGGCTCTTGTCGGGGCAGGTGTTGCTTTACACCGAAATGGTGACAGCGCCTGCGCTGGTGCGGGGGGATGCGACGTGGCTCTTGCAGTTTGACCCAGTCGAGCATCCCGTAGCGCTGCAGATCGGGGGATCTGATCCGGCGGAACTGGCCCAGGCCGCGCGACTTGGCGCCGCAGAGGGGTATGATGAGATCAACCTTAATGTCGGCTGCCCGTCAGATCGGGTGCAGTCCGGGTTGTTCGGCGCGATCCTGATGGAGCGTCCCGCGCTGGTCGCGGATTGCGTACGCGCGATGCAGGACGCGGTTGATATCGACGTGACGGTCAAGTGCCGGATCGGCGTGGACGATCAGGACCCGACTGTCGTTCTACCCGATTTCATTGAGAAAATGCATGATGCGGGCGTGCGCCGCATGACAGTTCACGCGCGCAAGGCGTGGCTTCAGGGGCTGAGCCCCAAGGAAAACCGCGATATCCCGCCGCTCGACTATCCGCTGGTACGGGCGATGAAGGACGCGTTTGCCGACATGCACATCTCGCTCAACGGGGGGATCACGACGCTGGCCGCGGCGCGGGCGCATCTTGATGCCGGGTTTGACGGGGTGATGATCGGGCGGGCGGCCTATCATTCGCCGCACGATATCCTCGCTGAAGCGGATCAGGTGATCTATGGCGCGCCGGGGCCGGCGCTGTCGGCCCATGACGCGGCGCGGGCGATGCTGCCCTATATCGAGGCGCATCTGACCGAGGGCGGCAAGCTGCACGATGTGACACGCCACATGCTGGGGCTGTTCACCGGGCGTCCCGGCGCGCGGGCGTGGCGGCGGGTGCTATCGCAAGAGGCGCATAAGCCCGGCGCGGGGCCCGAGATCGTCGAGGCGGCATTGGCCCGTGTGCCCGAGGACGGACCACTCGAAGCTGCGAATGCGTGACCCCCTGACGGCTGAATTTCTGGAGCGAGGCTGGGCGGTTCTGCCCGCGTCACCTGCGATGCGCGCTTGGGCGGAGGTTGCGCGGGGGATTGCCGAGGAACGTCTTGCGGACCCGGTGCATGACCAGTGGTATCGGCATGACCGCACGTGGTTTGCGGGTGTCGACGTGTTGCCGAACGACCCGGACGGCGCTTTGGGGCCAGTGGCCTTGGCCGGACCGGCGCTTACGGTGCTGGGGGCGTTGGGGTATCCGGTCACCGACTGGCATGCGGGGCAAATGTCAGCCGTGTTCCCGGGCTATCCGGGCCGTGACGCCGAGGAAACCGACGCCTCCGCTGGGTTCCGCCGCAATCGCGATGCGGCGCATGTGGACGGGCTTTTGCCCATCGGACCGGACCGGCGCCGCATGTTGCGTGAACCGCACGCCTTCATTCTTGGTATCCCGCTGTCCCCGGTAGACAAGGGCGCAAGCCCGCTTGCCGTGTGGGACGGCAGCCATCGCTCCATCGGCGCGGCCCTTTGCACCGCTTTGGCGCCGGTTGCGGAAGAAGACCGCGCGGATGTCGATCTGACCGACGCGTATCACGCCGCGCGCAAGGCCGCGTTCGACGCACATCCCCGCCGTCTGATCTCGGTCGATCCGGGCGAGGCCTTCATCCTGCACCGCCACATGCTGCACGGGATATCCCCGTGGACGGCTACGTCCAATGCGCCGCGGCTGGTGGCGTATTTCCGGCCGCAGTTCAGCATTGGGGAGTGGATGAGCGCGCCTTAGGCGGTCGCGTTTTTCGTCCGAACCGCGCGGTCTGTTACAGGATCAGGCCCAGAACAAGGCCAATCACCAGCGCAATCCCGCCGACAATCATCAGCAGACGCTTGCGATGCTCAGCCTGCGCAGCCGCGATCGTCTCGGGCTCGGGCGGGACGATACGGTACCACGTGTGATCAACCAGTACGCCGTCTGCATCGTTGTTTTGCACGACCATGAAGTCGGCCTCATCGGGTTCGGCAAAGTTGTGGTCGCTGTCGAGAAAATGCGTTTCGGTCGGCATATCAGTTCCCTCCCGTACTTGGGTTGGCGCCTGCCAATTCGATCATCTTTTTGCGAATGTCGTCGTCGAGCTCTTTGTTATTGCGCAGAAATTCATAGGCTTCTGCAAAGCCCTCTCTCTCGTGGGTCTTTGCATAATCTGTCGGCATCGTGTCGCGCTTGTCGCGCCAGAGCTTGTCCCAAGCTGCGCGCTCCTTAGCGGTCATCCGGTGGTAACAGACATGGTGGCCAATCTCGTGTTTTAGCTCGTCCTCCTTCGTTGGGTGGTAATCGTTGATGGTCTTGGTCTTCTTATTGTAAGTCGCCGCCGCTTTGACGGTGATATTCACGGTCTTGCCGTCCTTTTTGCGCCGGACCGATTTCGTATCAGGCGGCGGGTCATCGCGAAGCTTGATCTCGGTGAGATCGGTCACGTCATCGGCGGGGATCTTGTCCTTCAAAAGATCGCGGGCGTTTTTGGCGCTCTTATCCGGGACGCCGCGATCCTGCGTGAACTTCGTACCGTTTTCGAGCGTCACCGTAATGCTTTCCGGACAATGCTGCGCCATTTCGGCCTCGGCTTCGGCCAGACGTTCTTTGGCGCGTTCAATACGGGCTTCCGACGTCTTTGAGTTTGGGTCGAAAAGGGAAACCATCCGGGCGGTGGTGAGGGCGTTGCGCCGGGCAAAGACGCGCGCTCTGATCTGGTTGCATTTGTCGCTGAATTTCGTGGCCATGGGCGGCCCTCCCAAATCGGCTGATATCAAAAATGCTTTTTTGACAGTCTAGCGCAGGGAAGGGCTTGCAACCAAGTGGAGGGGTCAGGTGGACGGCACGCGCGCCTTGCGGCCACCCCGGCGTTTGTTCAACTGTCCGGCGCGATTGGGGAGTTCGGCCATGATCTCGGACCGCGTCTCGGGGTCTAGCCGCGACCATCCGCCGATCTCTTCAATCGTGCGATAACAGCCCGCGCAGATGCGTTCGGTCGGGTGGATGACACAGACATTGATGCAGGGGCTCTCTATCTCGTCCCGCCGCCAGATATCGTCGTTCACGTGGCTGTTCCAATCATCCGTAACCGGTCCAATGCGCCTTGCAAGATGACGCCGGCAGCGACGTGGTCAATGACCTCGGCGCGTCTTTTGCGTGAGGTGTCGGCTTCGAGCAACGCGCGTTCGGCGGCAACCGTGGACAGCCGTTCGTCCCAAAAGGTGATCGGCAGGTCTGTCAGGGGTTCAAGGTTGCGCGCAAAGGCGCGGGTTGACTGACAGCGAGGGCCTTCGGTTCCGTCCATGTTGAGCGGCAGGCCAAGGATGATCCCGCCAATCTGACGCTCGGTCAGAATCTCCAAAAGCGCCTTGGCATCCGCACCGAATTTCTTGCGCCGGATCGTGGTCAGCGGGCTGGCCACCTGTCGCATAGCGTCCGAGACCGCGACGCCGATCGTCACCGTCCCCAGATCAAGGCCCGCGAGCGCCGCGCCGAAGGGGAGGGTGGGCGCCATCTCGTCCAAAGTGAGATAAATCACTCGCCCAACCCCGCTTGTTCACGGGCGCGCGCGATGATGTCCCGCGCAGTGGGGTCGTCGGCAAAGACAATTGCGGCTTCATTGGCAATCGCGCGTGCCTGATCGGTGCGACCCAAGACGCCGAGCGCGGTGATAAGTTGCGCCCAGTCCTGAGGCGGCCCGCCTTTGCTGGCCAAACGGTCCGACAGCCCCCCGACCATGCCTTCTATCATCGCCATGCGATCTTCGGGCGACATCTCCTGCGCAGCCTCGATATCGGCGGCGGAGGGGCCACGGGTCGGTGCGGCGCCTTCGGCGGGCAGGGTATAGCGGATGCCCGCCATATCCGCGATTTGCTGGAGCTGCGCGCGGATCGGCCCGACCCAGGGCGCGTCGGGTTGGCTTTCTTCGAGAAGTGGTCGCCACAGGTTAAAGGCCTGATCCGGGCGGCCTGTTTGCGCGGCCAAAAGCCCTGCATAATACCGCGCCGCGCCGTTTGACGGGTCGCGGTTGAGCGCCTGCAACAGCGCCTCTTCCGCCTCGGGCGACACGTATCCACCTGCGGCAAGGATCAAAAGGTCGGCATAATCGGCGTAATCATTGGCGGTTCCGCGCAGCTCGACCACGCGGGCCTGCGCCGCATGCGCGGCTGCGAAGTTGCCCAAGGCTGCTTCATTCCGTGCCAGCAGAATGTAGCCTTCAAGATCATCGAGGCGCTCTGCTAATGCGGCGCGCAACTGTTCGACGAGCTCGGGCAGTCGCGGATCGGTGCCCGGAACCATTACAGGGGGCACGTCCGCCTCCGCTGCCGCCTGAGAGGGGCGGTTCGCGCGGATTTCGGCCGCTGTCGCCAACCGCTCGGCAATGGGCAAATCGGGATATCCCGGTGCGCCGATGGTCAGATAAACGCCCGCCGTCACGGCCAAGGCGGCCACAAGGCTGATGGCGACAAGCATCGTACCGCCGGTCTTTGCCTCGGTTGAGGTCTCGGCCCCCGCCGCGTCAGCCGCCAGCAGGCGGCGCGAGATTTCAATCCGGACTTGCTCAGCCTCGTCTTCCGTCACGATCCCGCGTGCCAGATCGCGATCAACCTCGGCCAATTGGTCCTTGTACACAGCGATATCCGAGGCGGTCGCACTGCGCGCATCTGACGTGGCCCGTCCGGCCGCGCGCCACAGCACCAGCCCCACGGCAAGGCAAAGCCCGCCCGCCACAATCCAGAAGAGAACCATCCCACTCATCGCGTCACATCTATCCCCGCCGACGGACATTTGAAAGCGATGTCGTGAAAGTGTCGCAACCTGCCGTTCCGGGCTTGGTGATTGGGCCGTCTTGGCACAACAATCGCGGCGAGATTCGGATTTGTGAGACACATGAAACGCTATTCCGCCTTTGCCGTCGCGCGCGAGGGCCTGCGTCACCACGCAGGCTGGGAACGCGCGTGGAAAAGCCCCGCGCCAAAACCCAGCTATGACGTGATCATCGTTGGTGCAGGCGGGCACGGGCTTGCCACCGCCTATTACCTCGGCAAGAACTTCGGCATCACCAATGTCGCGGTGATCGAAAAGGGCTGGCTCGGGGGCGGGAACACAGGCCGGAACACGACGATCATTCGCTCGAATTACCTGCAAGACCCCTCGGCGGCGATCTATGAAAAGGCGCGTAGCCTTTATGAGGATCTGAGCCAGGACCTGAATTACAACGTGATGTTCTCCCCCCGCGGTGTGATGATGCTGGCGCAGACGCATCACGAGATCCGGGGATATCAGCGGACCGCCCATGCCAACGCGCTGCAAGGGGTCGAGACGGAGTTCATCGGTCCCGAACGCGTCAAAGAGCTTTGCCCGATTATTGAAACACGCGGACCGCGCTATCCCGTCCTTGGCGCGCTCTGGCAATCGCGCGGCGGCACGGCCCGGCACGACGCGGTCGCCTGGGGCTATGCGCGGGCGTGCTCGGATATGGGGATGGACATCATACAGAAATGCGAAGTCACCGGCGTGACCCAGGAGGGTGGTCAGGTGACAGGCGTTGAGACGACCAAGGGCCATATCGGCTGCACCAAGCTCGGGATCGTGGTTGCGGGACACTCTGGCGTGCTGGCGGACATGGCCGGCTTCCGGCTGCCCATTGAAAGCGTCGCGCTTCAGGCGCTGGTGTCAGAGCCGATCAAGCCTTGCATGGATGTGGTCGTGATGGCCAACACCGTTCACGGCTATATGAGCCAGTCGGACAAAGGCGAAATGGTCATTGGCGGCGGCGCGGACGGGTACAACAACTATACCCAGCGCGGCTCATTCCATCATATCGAAGAAACCGTGCGCGCGCTGATCGAGACCTTCCCGATCATCTCACGGCTCAAGATGCTCAGAATGTGGGGCGGGATCGTCGACATGACCGGCGACCGGTCGCCGATCATCTCGCCCACACCACTGGGCAACACCTTCATCAATTGCGGTTGGGGCACCGGCGGGTTCAAGGCCATCCCCGGCTCAGGCTGGGCAACAGCGGAAATGATCGCGCGCGGCACGCCCGGCCCGCTGGCAGCGGAGTTCGGCCTCAACCGCTTCCGCGAGGGCCGCTTTATCGACGAAAGCGTGGCAGCGGGGGTGGCGCACTGATGACATTATCGATCATGCCCATTGTCGCCCATCACGCCCTTTCGAATTGCCTCTGCGCGATCGTACCCGGCATTGGGGCTGTGCGGTTTGTGCGTTTTGGGCGCCGCGTTCTTTCGGCGAACCGCGCTCTTATAGATAGACCAAGCGCCTGCCACCAAGACTGCGAGCGTGACAACCAGTGTTATGAGCGGACCAATCTCCATTTAAGTGAAGTTAGCGCACGCCTTGTCGCTTCGCCACCCGGAAAGCCAAAGGACGACACCATGACTTCATTGGTCCAAAAATACTTCCGGGGGGCGCGCGGCACGCGCGCGGGGGCGGGAAACCCCCTCAATTCTAACGGTCTTGGTGCGACCTACACATTGACCCTGCTGGCCCAAGACATATCTCTCCGTCACACCCTTTCGGAGACTGCCCCATGGACGCCACCCTCAGCCGCTTGCCTTCCACCGAAACGCTGCGCCGCCAGCGCGGGGCATGGGCGGGGTTTGCAGCGGGCGTCGTTGGCACGATCGTTCTGGCGCTCTTCGCGCAAGTGCTTTTCACCGGCACGGGGATTGGCGAAACCGGTCTCGACCCGGATCGCCAGATCATCTACCCCAACTTCTGATCGCCGGGTCCCAGCTTCGGGAGGTGCGTCATGCTTCTCCTGAGATGTCCGTATTGTGACGTGATGGTCGATGAGACCGAGCTTACGCCGGGCGGCGAGGCGCATCTCAAACGCTACGGCCCCGGATCGTCGGACGAGGATTTCGAGGCCTATCTCTTCCACCGCGATAACCCGCGCGGCGTTCACCTCGAACGCTGGCGCCACACCTATGGCTGCGGCAAGTGGTTCCTCTGCGCACGTGATACGGTCACGGTGGAGGTCTTTGGCACGTACCCCGCACAAACGCTGGAGCCGCCGCAGCACATTGTCGACGCGATCCGCGCGAAATATCCCGAATGGACGTGGAGGGTCGGCGCATGAGCACGCGTCTTCCCCTGGGTGGGCGGCTGATCCAGACAGGTGAGCCGCTGGAATTTACCTTCAACGGTAAAAAGATGAGCGGCTATGCGGGTGACACGCTCGCCTCCGCACTCATTGCCAATGGTCAGCGTCTGGTGGGCCGGTCGTTCAAGTATCACCGTCCGCGCGGGATCGTGACCGCCGGTCCTGAAGAGCCGAACGCGCTTTTGGGCTTGGGCGAGGGCAAGACCTTTGAACCCAACGCGCGGGCCACGACGACCGAGCTTTTTGATGGGCTTCAAGCCAAGAGTCAGAACCACTGGCCCAGCCTTGAGTTTGATGTGGGCGCGGTGAACTCTTTGATGTCGCGGTTCTTGCCCGCGGGCTTTTACTACAAGATGTTCCTCCATCCGCGCTCGTTCTGGAAGCATGTGTATGAGCCGTTCATCCGGCAATCGGCGGGGCTTGGTCAGCCCCCGAAAGCGCGCGACGCTGACACCTATGAGCACATGTATGCGCATGTGGACGTGCTGGTGGTCGGTGGCGGTGTGGCCGGGCTGACGGCAGCGCGGGCTGCAGCGGCCACCGGGGCCGAGGTGATGCTGTTGGAACAAACCGCCCATTGGGGCGGGCGTGCGCCCGTTGATGCGGGCGATATCGACGGTCTGCCTGCGGACGCTTGGGTCGAAGACGCGGTCGACGCTTTGGCTGATATGGACAACGTGGCCCTGCTGACCCGCACGATGGGGGCCGGGGTTTATGACCACGGCTATGTGCTGGCGGAAGAGCGTCTGACCGACCACGCGCCGGATCACACTCAGGCGCGCCACAGATTGTGGAAAATCCGTACCAAGCAGGTCGTTGTGGCAACGGGTGCGATCGAACGTCCGATCAGCTTTGCTGGCAATGATGTGCCGGGCGTCATGCTGGCCTCTGCGGTGCGGGATTATGCAGTGAATTACGGCGTGTCGGTTGGAGATCGCACCGTCGTTGTGACGAACAACGACGACGGCTATCACACCGCGCTGGCGCTTGTGGCGGCGGGGCTGGAAGTGCCCTGCATCGTGGATCCGCGCCCCGAGGTGACAGGCGCGCTGCCGCAAGAGGCGCGTGATCTGGGGATACGGATCGAGACGGGCCGCGCGATTTCCAAAGTGCAGGGTGTGGCCAAGGTCGAAGGTGTCACGATATGTGCGCATTCAGGCGAGGGGACTGGCGTCGAGGACATCCCATGTGACGCCGTGGCCATGTCCGGCGGCTGGTCGCCTGTGGTGCATCTGTGGTCCCATTGCGGGGGCAAGCTGGTCTGGGATGATACTCTGACGTGTTTCCGACCAAATGCCGACATTCCGCCGACGTCCCATGACGGGCAGGCTTTCGTCTCGGTCGCGGGGGCCGCGAATGGTGCATTTGGGCTGGCCGAGGGGCTGAAGCAAGCGCATGAGACCGGCAAAGCGGCGGCGAAAGCGGCCGGGTTTGCGCCAAAACGTAAAGGTGCCCCTAAGGCGGAGCCGGAGGAGGTGGCGGCGATCCTTCCCGTCTGGGTCATGCCGGTTCAGGCGGGGGACAAGCTGCGCGAGAAGATGTGGCTAGATTTCCAGAACGACGTGAAGGTCTCGGACGTTCAGCTTGCCGCGCAGGAAGGGTTTGAAAGCGTCGAACACGCCAAGCGCTATACCACTTTGGGCATGGCGACGGATCAGGGTAAGTTGAGCAATATCAACGGTTTAGCGATTCTTTCTCAAGCACTTGATGCGCCCATCCCGCAAGTTGGCACCACAACCTTCCGCCCCCCTTACGTGCCCATCTCGATGGGCGGGATCGCAGGCGAGGCGCGGGGGGAATTATTCCAGCCCATCCGCAAAACGCCAATGCATGACTGGCATGAGGATCACGGTGCCTATTGGGAGCCTGTGGGTCACTGGCGGCGGCCCTATTGCTTTCAACAGGATGGAGAAAGCATTGAAACTGCGGTCCAGCGCGAGGTTATGGCGGTGCGCGAAGGTGTGGGCCTTCTTGATGCGTCCACGCTGGGCAAGATCATCGTTAAAGGCCCCGATGCCGGACGATTTATGGACATGCTCTATACCAACATGATGTCCAACCTCGCCCCGGGCCGGTGCCGCTATGGGCTGATGTGTTCGGAAAACGGGTTCCTAATCGACGATGGCGTGGTCGCGCGGCTCGATGACGATACGTGGCTATGTCATACGACCACGGGCGGGGCGGAGCGCATCCACGCGCATATGGAAGATTGGCTTCAATGCGAATGGTGGGACTGGCAAGTCTGGACGGCGAATGTGACCGAGCAATACGCACAGATCGCGGTTGTTGGTCCCCATGCAAGGGACGTGTTGGAACGTGTGGGTGGAATGGATGTGTCGGCGGATACGCTGCCCTTCATGCGCTGGGCCGACGGGACGCTTGGCGGGATCGACGTGCGTATCTTCCGCATCTCGTTCTCAGGCGAGTTGAGCTATGAGATCGCCGTTCCCGCCAGGCAGGGACAGGCGCTTTGGGATGCGCTGCATGAGGCCGGTGCACCCTTCGACGTCACCCCCTACGGCACGGAGGCGCTGCACATTCTGCGGGCTGAGAAGGGCTTTATAATGATCGGGGATGAAACCGACGGAACGGTCATCCCGCAGGATCTTGGTCTGAACTGGGCGATCTCGAAGAAGAAGGACGACTTTCTGGGCAAGCGCGCGCAGGAACGCACGCATATGACCGACCCCGACCGCTGGAAGCTTGTGGGGCTGGAAACGCACGACGGCTCGGTCCTGCCGGATGGCGCTTATGCGACAGCGCAGGGCGTGAACGGCAACGATCAGCGCAAGACGCAAGGGCGTGTGACGTCGACATATCATTCGCCCACGCTGGGCCGCGGGATCGCGATGGGGCTGGTTCATAACGGTCCCGACCGGATGGGGGAGGTACTGGATTTCCCGCGCGTGGACGGCACCGTGGTGAAGGCCAAGGTCGTTTCGCCTGTGTTCTTCGACCCGGACGGGGAGAAGCAGAATGTCTGATGTAACGATGCGGCAGATCTCGGACCGTGCCATGATCACGGTGCGGGGCGAGTTTGACAAAGCGCCGGTGCGCAACGCGGTGATGAAAGCCACAGGGGCGTCCCATCCCGAAAAGCTGAAGCTGTCTTTTGCGGACAAGACAACGGTCGCATGGATGTCGCCCGATGAAATCCTTGTCCTGACCCCAGCAGAGGCAGGATGGGACATGGTGGAGGCTCTGACCAAGGCTTTGGCCAAGCATCACGCATTGGTGCAGGACGTCTCGGATATGCGGGTGATCTACCGCCTTGAAGGACCGGGCGCACGCAATGTCGTAGCTCGCCTGACGCCCGCCGATATGTCGCCGCGTGCCTTTGGGCCCGGTGATTTCCGGAGGACGCGGCTGGCGCAGATCGCAGCTGGCATCTGGATGCGCGATGATGCGGCAATCGGCGTGATGTGGTTCCGGTCATTGAGCGTTTATGCCGAAGAGGCGCTGCAAAATGCGGTCGCGTCTGAGATCAGGGGATAACGGTTCCTTTGGGCCCGTTGCGGTGACACACTGCGCCCTGTGGAAACCGAAAGAAGACCCTCTTATGCGGTATCTGATTGGCATTCTCATAGTTCTGGCGGCACCAGCTTTTGCGGAACCGGTCGTCTATGACTGTCGGACCCAACAAAAGAACTATCCGACCGGTTTCTGGAGCCCGTTTGACAACCTTATTCAGCCGCAGATTGTGTTTACAGTTGATGGGGCATCGGCAACGATTGAGGATGGTCTGACATTGGCTGTTGCGGGCGGTCCGATACCCGCGGAATCGGTCGAAGATTCAGACAAGAAGCTGGTGGTCAAATGGCGCGTCGTGGCGCGCGGTCGGTTGGCACGGCAGGCAACGATGACATTTCGGGCCGCATTTCTGAAACCCCGGAACGAATTGATCGTGACCCAAGCTGTTACGGGCAACAATACGACGTTTCACGCGCGCGGCGCGTGCAACTGGCCGGGGATCGGCCAAGGCTAGCCGATGGGCCGCAATCAACGAAACCCCGCTGTTTTCGTTGAAAACCTCTGCAATCCGGCTTGACGAGACCGCCCCATGAGCACAGGTAATGCGCGACGCATTGTCACTCTGCCACATGAAGGATCTCGCACATGGCTTTCGAACTTCCCGATCTTCCGTACGCACACGACGCTCTGGCCGACAAGGGCATGTCGAAAGAGACGTTGGAGTATCACCACGACCTGCACCACAAGGCCTATGTCGACAACGGCAATAAGCTCATTGCCGGGACCGAGTGGGACGGCAAGTCGATGGAAGAGATTATCAAAGGCACTTATGACGCCAACGCCGTTGCGCAGAACGGTATCTTCAACAACATCAGCCAGCTTTGGAACCACAACCAGTTCTGGGAAATGATGGGTCCGGGTGAAAGCAAGATGCCGGGTGAGCTTGAAGCCGCTTTGGTCGAAGCCTTTGGATCAGTCGACGAGTTCAAGTCGCAGTTTTCGGCGGCAGGTGCCGGTCAGTTCGGCTCGGGCTGGGCGTGGCTGGTCAAGAACGCCGACGGGTCGCTGGCTGTCACCAAAACCGAAAACGGTGTGAACCCCGTCTGCTTTGGTCAAACCGCGCTTTTGGGCTGCGATGTGTGGGAGCATTCCTATTACATCGACTTCCGCAACAAGCGCCCTGCCTACCTGACGAACTTCCTCGACAACCTGGTGAACTGGGAAAACGTTGCAAGCCGGATGTAATCGCGGCTGAGCGGAACGTTATTGCCCCGCGCCAGGCTTGGCGCGGGGCTTTTTGTTGGTTGATCAGCCTGCCATCAACTTGGCTTTTTGAGCGGCGAATTCTTCTTCGGTCAGGACGCCCTTGTCCTTGAGACCTGAGAGTTTCTCCAACTCATCCGCGACCGACACCGCGCCTGCGGCATCGCGGATGTATTCCTTTTGCGCGGCTTCCATCTTGGCCAATGCCTCGGCCTGATGCGCCTGCATCTTGTCGCCTCTGACCAGCAGATAAGCGAGAACGCCGAGCCACGGGATCACGATGACGAACAGCACCCAGAGCGCCTTGGAAAAGCCGTTCATGTCGGAAGAGCGGAAGATGTCGGTCACGACCGAGATCACCACCCAGAACCACGCGACCATCAGGAAGACCATCAGAATGTACCAGATAATATCAAAAAAGCCCATTTGTTCCCTCTATGTTTGAAGCGCCACGAGCCGAGCGCCTGATAGCGCGGACCATAGGGTGATTCTTTGCCTGCACGTCAGTTATTTGCTGCCAAATCGGTAACCTATGGGATTTGCCGGGTTTTCGGTGCGCTCTGCTCACGGTACGAGCACAGTATGACCGACAACGCCGCCACTCCTGAACGAGACGCCCGCCGCGTTGCGCTGATTGGCGTGCTGGCCATGGCTTTGGCGTGTACCGTTTGGGGCCTGTCGCCGCTCTATTACAAGCTGTTGGTGCATGTGCCGCCACTGGAGCTTTTGAGCCATCGGGCGATCTGGTCGTTGGTGGCCTTTGCGGCGATCCTTGTTTTGCAAGGCCGCCTGCGTGAGGTCGCCGCGACAATGACCGCCGGGCCGCGGTCTGTGGCGATCGTGCTGGTCGCGGGGGCGATGATTTCGGTGAACTGGTTCGTCTTTATCTGGTCTGTCGGTGTGGGGCGGGTGACCGAGGCGAGCTTTGGCTATTACATCTTTCCGCTGGTTGCCGTGCTGCTGGGCGTTGCACTTTTCGGGGAACGGCTGTCGCGGTTGCATTGGGCGGCGGTGCTTTTGGCCGGTGTCGCGGTCGTCGCGCTGGGGGTTGGGTTGGGTAACCCGCCGTGGGTCAGTCTGATCCTTGCCGTAACTTTCGGCATCTATGGCGCGTTGAAAAAGATTAGCGCGGCAGGTCCGGTGGTGTCCGTGACCGCTGAGACGCTGCTTCTTGCGCCAGCAGCGGTGGGGTACCTGATCAATTTGGCGGTCTCCCAAGGCATTGGCTATGACGCCTTTACGCTTGCTCTATTGCTGTTCTCGGGCGTTTTGACGGCGGGGCCTCTAGTCTTGTTTTCCTATGCCTCCAAGCGCATCGGGCTGGCGACGGTGGGGGTCATTCAATACTTGAACCCGACACTCCAGTTCCTCTGTGCGGCGGTCATATTCGGTGAGCCGATCACAGTTTGGCACATGATCGCCTTCCCAATGATCTGGGTGGCATTGGCGCTTTATTCCGCGGCGTCGCTTTGGCCTGCTGCGGCGTCACGCAAGAGCGACATCGTCTCTTGAACAGATCCAGCGACGGTCACGAAGGCGCGCACTGATGCATCGGCAAACCCTTCGGCGACCACGTGATCGATGAGCCCGACAAGCGGGTCCCAATAGCCGTCTGTATTCACCAGAACGATGGGTTTGTCGTGTAACCCCAACTGCCGCCACGTGAGGACTTCGAAGAATTCGTCGAGCGACCCCGCACCGCCGGGCAACACCACGATCGCGTCGGCGTTCACATACATGACCTTCTTGCGCTCATGCATGGTCTCGGTGGCAACAAACTGCGTAAGATCGCGCTTGCCGACTTCGCGGTCGAGAAGATGGGTTGGGATTACGCCGAGGGTCGTCCCGCCCGCGCCCTGGGTCGCGTTGGCGACCGCGCCCATCAAGCCGACATCGCCCGCACCATAGACAAGTCGCCAGCCCGCCTCGGCAAGCGCTTGGCCCAGTTCCTCAGCCACCAATCGATAGGCGGGGCGCTCTCCAAACCGGGAGCCGCAGTAGACGCAGACTGAATACGGGGTCGTGGCCATTGTAACACGCTCGTCATAAAGGGGTTTTGACCCTTGATAGCGGGGTTGCTATGGTCGCTCAAGCGCGGGGGACACAGACGCGCAAGGGGATGTTGGAATGTCGGAAAATGCAGGCAACCCCAAGGCGGCACGCCTTGGAATAGGGCTTGGTGCGGTCGCGGTGACAGCCGCGATCATCTACGCGTTGTTCTTGCAGGCCGAAGATCCGGCGCAGACGACAGCCACGGACGACACCGCCCCGGCAGCGACTGTGGAAGAGAGCGCGCCAGAAGAGGTTGCAGAGCAGACCCAAGAAGAGACCCCAGAACCCGCCACTGAGGAGGTCGCGGAGGCAACCGACGAGGCCGAGGAGATGCCCGCGCGCCCCGCGCCGCCGACATTCGATGTCGTTCGCGTGGAGGCCGATGGCCTGACGCAAATCGCTGGGCGTGGTGCACCGGGCATGATCATCGACATCCTTGTGGATGGGCAGATCGTGGGCACGACCGAAGCAAATGCGTCCGGCGACTTCTTCGCCATGCTTGAAATTGGTGCAAATGCTGCCCCGCAAGTTGTGTCGTTGGCCATGAAAATGGGTGATGAGGTTGCGGTCCTGTCGGAAGACACTGTGATCATCGCACCAGGACCCGAACCTGAACCCGAAACACCGGCCGACACGCAAGTTGGGCAAGACGAGGTCCAGCAGGAAGACGACACCGTCGTTGCCGCGCTTGAGACGGACGTCACCACAGAAGACGTGGCCGAGGCGCCGCAAGACAGCGCCACCAGCACAGAGGCCGCACCCGTTTCGGATGCGACGACGGATGAGGTCGCGCTGGCCGAAGAAACGCCGTCGCAACAGACCGAGGATGCGCTTTCTGACGATGTCGCAGACACGGAGACCGAAGCCGAGATGCCTGAGGCTGAGGCGCAGGCGCCGACGGTTTTGCTCGCCACCAATGAGGGCATTGAAGTTCTTCAGGACGGGGATGGCCCGAGCGTTCTGTCGAACGTGGCGATTGATTCCATTGGCTATGATCCTGACGGCGAGGTGCAACTTGCAGGGCGCGCCACGTCGGGCGAAGGATTTGTGCGCGTCTATATCGACAATCAGCCCGTGCTCACCGCGCCCGTGCGCGAAGACGGGCAGTGGCGGACTGATCTGCCCGAGATCGACACGGGCGTTTACACGCTGCGCGTGGACGAGGTGGATGCCACCGGACAGGTCACGTCGCGCGCCGAGACGCCATTCAAACGCGAGGCCCCCGAAGACATTGCGGAACTGGCCGAAACGGACACCACTGAAACAGCCGCGCCCGTGCGCTTGGTGACGGTCCAGCCGGGCAACACGCTTTGGGGGATCGCCAATCAGAATTATGGCGAGGGCACTCTATATGTCCGCGTTTTTGAAGCCAATCGCGAACGCATTCGCGACCCGGACCTGATCTACCCGGGGCAGCTTTTCACGGTGCCTGAAGGCTAGAGCTTCGGCTTGACGCCCCTTGCCGACCGTGGGAAGCGAAGGGCGTATGAGCGAAGCCAGCGATATTTCAGCCCGCGAGCGCCGAAGCGGTATACGGACCATCCGGAAAGTGCTTCCTTATTTGTGGCCGGACGACACTCCTGAACTAAAGGTGCGTGTCGTTCTGGCGATGGTCGCGCTTTTCATTTCAAAGCTAATCGTCGTTGCGACCCCGTTTTTCTATAAAGAAGCAGTCGACGCGCTGGCGGGAGAGGGGACTTCGCCCGCGTGGATGCTTGGCGCCGGTGCGGTGGGCCTGACCGTTGCCTATGGCTTGTCGCGGTTGATGTCGGTCGGCTTTCAGCAGTTGCGCGACGTGTTCTTTGCCGCCGTAGGGCAGCGCGCCTTGCGCCAACTGGCGCTTGAGACCTTCACGCATATTCATCGGTTATCTTTGCGCTATCACATCACCCGCAAAACGGGGGGCTTGAGCCGGATTATCGAGCGCGGTGTGAAGGGGGTCGAGTTCCTTTTGCGCTTTATGCTGTTTTCGATCGGGCCGCTCCTGTTGGAGCTTCTCATGATTGCGGTGGTTTTGGCGTGGGTGTTTGACCTGCGGTATCTCCTCGTCGTCGGCGTTACCATCGGGCTTTACATCTGGTTCACCTTCGCGGTCACCGAATGGCGGGTGAAGATCCGCCTGGTCATGAATGACCAAGATACCGACGCCAATCAAAAGGCGATCGATAGCCTTTTGAACTTCGAAACCGTCAAGTACTTCGGTGCAGAATCCCGCGAGGCAGCGCGGTATGATAGCGCGATGGAAGGCTATGAGCGGGCGGCGCTAAAGACGTCTTATTCACTGGCTTTTCTCAATTTCGGTCAGTCGATCCTGATCACTTCGGGATTGGTGATTGTCATGGTTCTGGCCGCGATTGGCGTGCAGAACGGTGATCTGACCGTGGGCGATTTCGTCATGGTCAACGCCTACATGATCCAAATCACGATGCCTCTGAACTTTCTCGGCACCGTCTATCGTGAAATCCGCCAGAGCCTTGTGGATATGGGAGAGATTTTCGATTTGCTCGAACAGCCACAAGAGGTTGAGGATAAGCCGGGCGCACCTGATCTGAAGTGCACGACCGGCGCGCTGGAATTCGACAACGTGGTTTTTGGATATGAGGATGACCGCCCGATCTTGCAGGGGGTGAGCCTGACGGTGCCCGCAGGACAGACCGTAGCGATCGTTGGACCGTCGGGGTCGGGGAAATCGACGATCGGACGGCTGCTGTTCAGGTTCTACGACGTGAATTCAGGGGCACTGCGGATTGACGGGCAGGATATCCGCGACATCACGCAGGACAGCTTGCACGCGCAGATTGGCGTCGTGCCGCAGGACACGGTTTTGTTCAATGACACGATCCTTTATAACATCGCCTACGGACGCCCTGAGGCCACGCGAGGTGAGATCGAGGCGGCGGCCAAGGCGGCCAAGATCCACGACTTTATCATGTCGCTGCCTGATGGCTATGACACGACGGTCGGCGAACGCGGGCTAAAGCTGTCGGGTGGTGAAAAACAGCGTGTGGGGATTGCGCGGACATTGCTCAAAAACCCGCCAATTCTGCTGTTGGACGAGGCGACCTCGGCGCTCGACACTGAAACCGAGCTGGAAATCCAGCAAGAGCTTCGCGAAATGGGCGAGGGGCGGACCGTGCTGACGATTGCGCATCGGTTGTCGACGATTGCCGATGCAGATCAGATCGTCGTGCTTGAGAAGGGTCACATCGTCGAAAAAGGCACGCATGACGAGCTGTTGGAGCGTGATGGACGCTATGCCAGCCTGTGGAACCGGCAGATCGCAGAACAGGAAGACGCGGCTTAGGGTCCCGGAGTATCGAAATCCTCAAAGGATTTCGGCGTCGCTTTCTTGTCAAGAAAGCGGGGCGCGCGCACGGAAGTCTTCGGTAAAGTCTCGCGCGAACCGCGCGTATCCCTCTGTCACAACTTGCGGATAGCCACTGGCCAGAGCGTGCACCTCTGGCAGATTGTGGAACGGCACAGTGGGCCAGGCGTGGTGTTCTGCGTGATACGGCATGTTCCACGCGAGAAAATACACAACGCGGTTCGTAAGGGTCGTGCGGGAGTTTTCGAACATATTGGCCACAGGCGGACACCCACCGTGCTCGGCTAGCAGATAAAGGCGCAGAACCGGAAACCCAAAGACCAAGGGCAGAAGCCAGACCCAAAACAAGATGGGTGAGACAACCAGGGAAAAGATCAGCGCAAGCGTGTAAAGCGTGATCATCGCCCAGGCCTCGCCCCGGATACGCGGGCGCATGCGGTCGGAGAGATAGGGGTCTTCTCCGCCACCGCGCGCGTTGACCGCAAGCGTCGCGATCTTGGCCCGCCAATAATCGACGCCGATCAGGTGCCACGCCAATTCGGACCAGCTTTTGGGCTTTGGACCGGACAGTTCCGGGTCTTTACCCGGGAGATTGGTGTATTTGTGATGGGCCATGTGAAAGGCACGGAACCAATAAAACGGCTGGATCAGGATCACACCGGTCGCATGGCCGACCACGGTGTTCAGCCACGCCGAGCGAAACGGAGTAGCGTGGGTGCATTCGTGTTGCAGAGTGAACAGAAACGCCAGCGCGACCCCCAAAAGGGGGACTGCAATCGGCCATCCCCAAGCTCCGGTCGTGATCCACGTCCCGAGCACAGCAATCACCCCAAGATGCCCCGCCAAATGCACAAGCCCCGGACGATTCCGGGGCTTGGTCAGGTCGGCGCGCGTGGCCGGGTCGATCCCGGCCACAAAGCTTTTGTGGTCGCTCATTCGGCTGCGCGAAGCGGAGCGCCCGGCACTGGGTCAACCTTGGGCGATGGGACGTCCGTGTCCCAAAGCAGTTCAGGCGATTTGACCTTGCGGGCGGCGCGGCGCAGCGCCCAGTCCTGTGCAGCCTGACTGCGGCTGCCACCGATAACCCGGCTCAGCGCGCGGGCGATGAACCGGACATAAGTCCAGAACCACACGCGCAGGGCCAGCATCGACGGTGTGAAGACTAGCGTGAGAACCGTTGCGATGCCCAAGCCGAACACCACGGCGGTCGCGAGCTGTTTCCACCATAGGGCGGTCGGGCTGTCGATGGTGTAACCTCCCCCGAAGAAATCGAGGCTGAGCCCAAACATCATGGGGGCCAAACCGGCCATCGTCGTGATCGTTGTCAGCAGAACGGGGCGGATCCGGACCTCGGCCGTACGCACGATTGCTTCGATACGAGGCATGTACTTTGAGTACTCCTGATACGTATCGATCAGCACGATGTTGTTGTTCACAACGATCCCGGCGAGCGCCACGATCCCCGTCCCGGTCATGATGATCGAGAAGGGTTGCTGCATGACCAGCATCCCGATCAGCACGCCCGTCGTCGACAGAACCACGGCCACCAGCACGAGGGCCGCGTTGTAGAACGAGTTGAACTGCGCCAGCAGGATGATGAACATCAAAGCCAGGGCACCTGCGAACGCGGTCGCAAGGAATTCACCTGATTCAGCTTGTTCTTCCTGATCGCCGGTCCATTCCCATTCCACCGTTGCGGGGAAGGGGTCGGTCTCAAGCCATTCGGTCAATGCCGCGATGCGTTCATTGGGGTTAATCGGCGCGCCATCGGCATTGGTCAGGCCAGTTGCCACGTCGGCTTTGACGTCAAACACGCGCTTTTGGTTTACGCGAGAGACCAGCGCCAGCTTTTCCACCGGTTCACGCGTGACAAAGTTCGACAACGGAACGAGACCGTCCTGCGTCCGGACTTTCAAAGTGTCGAGCGTCGACAATACGCGATCTTCTTCTGGAAGGCGGACACGGATTTCGATTTCCTCGTCCGAGCTATCAACGCGCATGGTGTCGAGCAGGATCCCGCGTGTCACGAGCTGGATCATGCCGCCAACGGTGGCAACGTCCGCGCCGTAACGACCGGCGGCTTCCACATCCACGTCGATCTGCCAGTCAATGCCGGGCAGGGGGCGCGTGTCTTCGATGTCGATAAGCGCTTCGGTCTCGTCAAACTTGTTCCGCGCAATCTCGGTCGCTGTGTAGAGGTCTTCCCACTCCGCCGCAGACAAACGCAGATGCACGGGCTTGCCCGAGGACGGACCCTGCGCAAGGTTCAGGATCTCGGTATAGATGCCCGGGATCGTGTCGAGCCGGGTCTGCAACTCGGCGAGGATCACGTCACCATCTAGCTCTTCGATCGGGATGTCGTTCTCGGCGGCGTAGGCAGGGCGATCCTCCCATGGGACAAGCTCGATCTGAACTTGGCCAATGGCATCCGACGGACCTGACGCACCGCCCGTGTTGGCGTTCAGCCCGCCTTCACCGGCAAACGAGAAAGCGTTGTCGATGCCGTGCATGTCGAGGATGACGTCCTCTACCTGCTGAACCAGCACATCCTTGTCATTCAGACCAAGGTTCCCGCGGGCGCGGACATAAACGATGGCCTGCTCCGGTTCGCTCTCGACGAAGAATTCGACGCCGTAGTTGTTCTCACCAAAATAACTAAACGTCGTCATCACAACGCCAAAGACTGCGCCGACGGCGATGATTGGCATGATGGGGTTGCCGGCGATGAACTTGATGAACCAGCCAAACGGGGTTCGGCGGTAGCCACCCTTGATGTTCTTGGTCTGACGCTCAATCTTTGCCGATCCCACGGTGATGGACATTGAAATCGCACCCGCGAAAAAGATCACCGCGCCGATCAGGCTACCGGGCATCGCCTCGGTTCCGGCGGGGAGGATATAGGCAGGGTTCAGGACCTGCATTGCCCCCACGAAGGTGACCCAGATTGCGACTGGAACAAGCGCGACGCGCACAACCAGGGCAACGTGCGTGCTAGGGCTTCTGACGCCGAACCGAACCCGCGAGACATGCGCCCTGCGACACCACCCATGACAGGCAGATAGATGAGAGCGACAACCAGCGAAGCCGACAGAACGAAGATCAGCGTCACGGGCAACATGCCCATGAACTGTCCCGGTACGCCGGGCCAGAAGAGCATCGGCAGGAACGCACAAAGCGTTGTCGCAGTGGACGACACGATCGGCCAGAACATCCGCTTGGCGGCCTCGACATAGGCTGCCATGGGGCCGGAGCCTTCTTTGATGCGGCGGTCTGCGTATTCGACGACCACGATCGCCCCATCGACAAGCATACCCACCGCGAGGATGAGCCCGAACATCACGATGTTCGAGATCGTAACCCCCATCACAGCGAGGAAGGCAAAACACAAAAGGAACGATGTTGGGATCGCGAACCCAACAAGAAGAGCGGAGCGCGTTCCAAGAGCGGCCAGAACCACGATCATCACCAGCGCGATGGCGGTCAGAACCGAGCCTTCAAGTTGGCTGACCATCGATTCCACGACGCGGCTTTGGTCGTTTGAAGAATTGACGTCCACGGCAATCTGAAGCTCTTCTGGCCACGCCGCCTGTTCCTTGGCGACCTCTTCTTTGATCAGCGCGGCGGTGTCGATCAGGTTGAAGCCCTTGCGCTTGACGACCTGCACCGCAACAGTGCTTTCGCCGTTAAAGCGCGCGGTACCTGCGCGGTCTTCGAATGTCAGGCGTATATCAGCAAGATCGCCCAGCCGCACGATACGGTCGCCGTCGACTTTGACGGGCAGCGAAAAGATGTCCTGCTGCGTCTCGAAAGAGGCCGGGATTTTGACCGCGAAGGCGCCGGTTTCCGTTTCAATCTCACCCGCGGCAATCAACTGATTGTTGTTGACGACAACGTTGATCAGCTCACCTGCGGTGATGTTGTAGGCCTCAAGCCGAAGCGGGTCGATCGTGACCTCAACCATCTCGTCGCGCTGTCCGGCAAGCGACGCTTCAAGCACTGGTTCCAGCCCTTCAAGTCGATCCTGAAGGTTCTTGGCGACTTGAAGCAATGTGCGTTCCGGGACCGGCCCGGTGAGGCTGACGATGATGATCGGGAATTCAGAAAAATTAAATTCTGTAATCGTGTATTTCTCAAACCCGGCGGGAAACTTGGATTCCGCCGTATTCATGCGGTCGCGCACATCGGCGATGATCTTGGTCTTGTCCCAGCCAAAATCGAACTCAAGCACGATATTTGCATAGCCTTCGGCGGCGGTAGAGCTCATCGTGTCGAGCCCGTCGAGATCCGCGAGTTCGGTTTCCATCGTCTGGATCAACAGTTTCTCGCTGTCTTCCGCCGAGATGCCGGGGAAGGGCAGGGAGATGATCACCGCCGGAATCTCAATGTCCGGCTCACCCTCTTTCGGCAGAGACGCATATGCAAATCCCCCCGCCAGAAGCGAGAGGATGATGAACGCGATCACCATGCGGGCGCGGCCCGCAGCCCAATCGACGATGCCGGTCATTGCGTTGCCTCCTGATAGGTGACGCGGACGGGCACGCCGTCGGTCACGAATTCCTGTCCGACGACAATAACGTCTGCCTGCTCTGCCAGCCCGCTGACCCACATGCCCTCGACCGTATCGCGCACGATCGAGACCGGCACAAAGCTGGCCGCGGCGTCTTCGACAACGCGAACGCCCATGCGCCCCTCGTTGTTAAGCGTCAGTGCAGAGGCCGGGATTCGGTGAGCCGCTTCGCCGTCGGAGGCGATGAAGATTTCGGCTGTTTGACCGTCACGAATTGACTGGTCGGTGTTGTCGACCTCAACCTCGACCCGGAAGGTCCGGGTTGTTTGGTCAGCCGAGCGTGAAATGAACGTCACCTGACCCAGAACTTCACGCCCCGAGGCCATACGCGCACCAGCAGGCGATCCGACATTGACCCGGTCGACATCCGTCTCAGGCACAAAGCCCACCAGTTTCATGGGATTAAGCTGGATTACGGTCGCACAAAGCCCGCCGGGCTGAAGAAGCGAGCCGATCTCGGCCGCATCCGTTTCCAAAAGGCCCGAGAACGGGGCGGTGATCTTAAGACGATCGAGTTCGGTCTGGGCTGCGGCGACGGCTGCCTCAGCCGATTGAACGCCTGCACGGGCGCTTTCCGCGGACGCTTGCGCGGCGGTCAGGCGTGTTTCTGCGGCAAAACCGCCCTCGCTCAGGCGCTCAGCGGCGTTCAGATTGATTTCGGCGTCCGCAAGGCGTGCTTTTGCTTCCGCCACGCGTCCGGTCGCCTCGGCCAAAGACGCTGGTCGCGTGCCCGGATCAAGTTCGCACATCAGCTGCCCCTGAGAGACAAATGTGCCCGCTCGCAGCGGTTCTGAGATCACGAGCCCACTGGTTTCGGCGCGCACGTCAACCTGACGTGCCGCTTCAGTCCGACCACGGACGACGACGGCGCTGTCAATCTCGGTGGCGGTGCTGCGCAAGGCGACAACGGCAACAGCCTCGGCCATCTCAGGGGGGTCACCCTCAGCCGCGGCGTCGGTCGCTGCGACCTCGGTTTCTTCAGCGGTAACTTCCGCATCCGAGCCACTGGCAAAATTCAAAAGGCGGTCCCGCTCAAAAACCACCAGATACAGCGCTGCAACCACAACCGCGGCCGTGATCAGTGAAAAAATCCGCATCGTCTCGTCTCGTCTTGTTTTGTCGTACCGACTGTGGGCGCTTGGCTTATGTCGCTGCGCTCACTCGGTTGATGGTCCATATACGCTAAACTGTTCGGTTTAGATTAGTGATTTTTCGAATTATCTTCAAGGCGGCACGAGAAATTCCGCCGACGTCGCTTTGCATCGCCCGGCAAAGGCCGATATGACGACAAAAATGGCAAAGTGAGAACGACTGTGGCGAATAACGAGAGCTTCATCGATGAGGTCAATGACGAGGTCCGGCGTGAACGTTTGTTCATGTTGTATCGTCGCTATGCGTGGATCGCAGTTGCTGTTGTCGTCCTTATTGTTGCAGGGGCTGCCTATAACGAATTCCGCAAAGCCAATGCGCGTGCCGCGGCCGAGGCTTTTGGCGATTCGGTTCTGAGCGCGCTTGAGGTGAACGACCCGCTCGCGCGGGCCGGTGCCCTGTCGGAAATTGAAGCGACCGGGCCAGCCGATCAGGCGGCCGTACTTGCGTTGCTCGAAGCCGGCGCATCAGGCACCTCAGGCGAGGATGCGTCTCTCGCGCAGCTTGACGCGCTTGCGGCCAATCCAGACGTAACGCAGGCCTATCGCGATTTGGCTGCGCTGACCGCTGTCATGGTGGCGGGCGAGGCGTTGAGCCCACAAGACCGGATCACCCGCCTACAGCCTCTTGCGCTGCCCGGCGCGCCCTACGCGCTCCTAGCAAGCGAACAAATTGCCATGGCGCATATCGACCAGGGCAACACCGATCTGGCCATCGAAATCCTTCAAGGCATCGCGGTCGACAACGCCGTGACCGCAGACTTGCGCACGCGCGCGGCGCAGGTGATCGTTGCTTTGGGCGGAACGATTGATCAATAAGATCATACCGCTTGGGGAGGGTTCGTTCCGGTGACACCGTTTGCCAGACATATTGGGCTTGGCCTTTTGGCCCTGGCCGCTCTGGTGGCGTGCTCGGAGAACGAAATTCCAATCGAAGGCGAACGTCTGGACGTGCGTGCCTCGCTGTCGGACGAGAACGCTCAGCCTGAGCCCGAGCAATCGCGGGACGTGGCTTTGTCGCTGTCGGCACAACGCGTGAACGCGGATTGGACGCATAAAGCCGGAGGGCCGGCACACCGAATTCAGCATCCGGCTTTTGACGGACGCTTTGAGCTTCTTTGGTCAGCCGATATCGGTATCGGAAATCGACGCAAACGTCGCTTGACGGCGGACCCGATAGTCGTGGGCAACGTGATCTTCACGCTTGATAGCGAAGCCACCGTGACCGCCACCCGAACCACTGGCGAGCGTTTGTGGCAAATCGACCTGACACCCTCTGGCGACCGGTCAGAAGATGCATCGGGCGGTGGTTTGGCTTACGCAAATGGCCGGCTCTTTGTTTCATCCTCATTCGGGTTCCTCACGGCCATCGATCCTGCCACTGGCAGCCGTTTTTGGACACAGCAGCTTGACGCGGCGGCCTCTGGGGCACCTACGGCAATTGATGGGCAGGTCTTTTTGATCTCTGCGGACAGCCGCGCCTGGGCAATCGACACATCGAACGGGCGTGTTTTGTGGAACCTACCTGGGGCGCCCAGCCAATCTGGCCTGACCGGAGCGCCGTCCCCGGCTGTGTCGGGGGCTGCGGTGATCTTTCCCTTCTCATCGGGGCAGTTGATCGCGGCCAATCGTGGCGATGGCTCACGCCTTTGGGCGACCTCGGTGGCCGGTCAGCGGCTTGAGCCGGTTTTCGCCCGCGTGCTCGATATTCAGGGCGATCCGGTGGTTGCCGGAAACCGGGTGTTTGTCGCAAACTCTTCAGGACGCACCGTTGCCGTGAACCTGTCTGATGGCCAGCGCCTATGGGCGCAGGAGAACGGAACCTTTGGACCGCTCTGGGTCGACGGCGCGGCCATGTTCCAGATCTCGGACCGCAACGAATTGCTGCGTGTCGACGCCAATACGGGCGAGATCATCTGGAGGGAGCGTTTGCCCTTCTACGTGCCCGTCCGGCGCGAATCACGCCTTAAGGACGCGTTTGTCCATTATGGCCCGATCATTGCGGGAAACCGTCTGATCGTTGCGTCTGATGATGAGCTGTTGCGCATCTTTAATCCGCAAAGCGGGGCGTTGACGCAGCTTGTGCAATTGCCCGCGCCCGCGGCGCGCAACCCTGTTGTGGCAGGGGGCGTCCTGTACATTGTCACCGATGACGGGCGCCTTCACGCTTTTCGTTGAGACAAACACGGTGTAAAGACGCGGGCTTCACGTTTCGGAACCCTGTGTCATGAGCTTCACTCTCGCCATTGTCGGACGGCCCAATGTTGGCAAGTCGACGTTGTTCAATCGCCTTGTCGGTAAACGGCTGGCGCTGGTCGACGATCAGCCGGGCGTCACGCGGGACCTGCGGGAAGGTGCAGCGCGTCTGGGGCCGCTCAAGTTCACCATTCTTGACACCGCCGGATTGGAAAACGCGACCGATGACAGCCTGCCCGGTCGGATGCGCCGCCTGACCGAACGCGCCGTGGCCGAGGCGGATGCGTGCCTGTTCCTGATCGATGCGCGCGCTGGCGTCCTGCCCGATGATGAAGTGTTTGCCGATATCCTGCGTCGCAATGCCGGACATGTGATCCTTGGTGCCAACAAGGCCGAAGGTCGGGCGGCGGAAGCCGGTCTGATCGAAGCCTTTAGCCTTGGGTTGGGCGATCCTTTGGCGCTTTCTGCCGAGCATGGCGAGGGCATGGCTGAGCTTGCCACCGTTTTGGCCCCGCTGATCGAAGCCAAGGATGCCGAAATCGAGGCGGAGGCCGAAGCCGCGGCTGTTACCAATGTTGATGTGGTCGATGGCGAAGACGGCGAGATCCAGATCACCCCGTCGCGCCCCTTGCAAATCGCGGTTGTCGGGCGGCCCAATGCGGGCAAGTCCACACTAATCAACAAACTTATCGGCGAAGAACGTCTTTTGACTGGCCCCGAAGCTGGGATTACGCGCGATTCCATCTCGATCCCGTTTGAATGGCAGGGCACGCCAGTGCGTATCCACGATACCGCGGGCATGCGCAAACGCGCCAAAGTTCAGGAAAAGCTTGAGCGCCTGTCGGTCTCGGACGGGCTGCGCGCCATCAAGTTTGCTGAAGTGGTTGTTGTGCTTTTGGATGCCGCGATCCCGTTCGAACAACAAGACCTGCGCATTGCCGACCTTGCTGAGCGCGAGGGACGGGCGGTTGTTGTGGCGGTCAACAAATGGGACGCCGAGCGGCACAAACAGGAAAAGCTGGCCGAGCTTCGCGAAGCCTTTGAGCGTCTCTTGCCGCAACTGCGAGGGGCGCCACTTGTAACCGTTTCGGCCAAAACGGGACGTGGGCTAGATCGGCTCCACGACGCCATCTTGCGCAGCTATGAGGTTTGGAACCGGCGTGTTCCCACCGCGAAACTGAACCGCTGGCTAACAGGTATGCTCGAAGCGCATCCACCCCCGGCACCGGGCGGGCGCCGGATAAGGCTGCGCTATGCGACCCAAGCAAAAACACGCCCCCCCGGATTTGTTGTGATGTGTTCGCATCCCGACAAGCTTCCCGAAAGCTATAAACGCTATCTGGTCAACGGGTTACGCGAGGATTTTGACATGCCGGGCACGCCCGTGCGGCTGACCTTCCGCGGTCAGGGCGATAAAAATCCATATAAGGACAAGAAGAAATCAACCCCGTCACGGTTGCGAAAGCATCTCGGAAAGAAGCCGCTGAACTAACGCCTCAGCAGCTTCATTGGTCGAAAAATACCTTCGGGGGAGCCGCGTCAGCGGCGGGGGCAGAGCCCCCAAACGCGGCCTAGATCAAGCTGCGCACGCGCATGCCCGATGCTGTGCCATTGCCCTCAAGATAGGCGTGACCGATGTTGTAGCGCTCAAAATGATCGAAAAGGCGCACCTGCCACGTCTGCGTCCCGCCATAGCTGCGGCGATAGACGACCTCGACCTCGCCGCCCAAGGCGCATTGCAGACCTTGCAGCGTCATTCCAAATCCGACATCGGCGTCCGAACGCAACAGCACACGAATATCATTGCCGTTAAACCCACCGCGTCGCCGCAACTCAGATTCCAGCGCGGTTCGGGTCGCAGTGTCGAGCGGGCTTTGTGTCTGGGCATCGATATAACCGCACAAGCTTGACCCGTCGCTGCCAAGCAGGGGCAACTCGGCAAGCGTAACGCTTTCCTGCGCGGCGAGGGGCGCAGCAAAGAACACGGCCGTCACGGCGGCAAAAAGGCGGGTCATCTGCAAATCTCCTGCGACTGGGGCTCTCGCAAAGCCTAGCGAGACGATCGGGCGCTGCAAACGCTAATCTTGCGCTGCCCGAAAATCTCCCGGTCGTACGACACATTGGTCACTTCCGTAGCCCCAACGCCACGGTAATCCGGAACAGGGCCCGCCGCCAAACCGCACGGCAAGATACATGGCCTCGGATATTGTGCGATAGGCGCTGCGCACCTCTTCTTCGGTGGCATCATACCGCGCTGCGATGTCGGGCAATTCAGCCTCGCCGCTGTCCACGACGCAGGCGCGCAGGGCGTCATCGGCAGTGGCACGGTCCGCGAACCCCGCCTCAGGCGAAGTTTCATAGCCTCCGGCATGATAGGCGCGATCGTGGGTAACGCAGCAGGCCTCCCATGGGGGAATGCCACCATGCGCATTGGCAAAATCGGGAAAGGTGTCCGCGACGACGCGCCACGACGCTGACAACCCACCGGAGCATCCATCCGTTGTGAAGTCGTTCGGCCCTGATCCAGCCTCGGCAATCATCCGTTGCAACGCGCGGTGACCAGCCAGTTCCAGCGCGTTGGGCGACGGTGCCTCCTGCGCGTGACTGGAAAGAGGAAGGGCGAGCAGAGAAAGAACAACTGCCTTACTGTTCAATGACATTCGAAGCCTCACCGCTCAGCGTCAGGCCAAAGCGCTGCGCCATCAACAAGGCCAAGCGTTCGGGGGTGCTCATCTCGGCCCTCTGAGCAAGCACTTCGTGCACAAGCGCTGGATCATCCGTGATCAAACCGTCAGCTCCCATCGAAATTGCTGCGGACATGGAAAGCGCATCGTTCACGGTCCAGACATAAAGCTCTTTCCCGGCATCCGCCGCGCGGCGTGCGAGACTGGCATTGGCGGATGCCGTGCTTACAGCGAGGAAATCACCCTCAAGGCCTGTGAGATCACCAATCGCGGTCGCGGCAAGTACACCGGTGGGCCAGTCGGGACGTAGCGACAGCATCTTTTGCACAGCCGGGTATTTCAGTGACATGATCGCGACCTGATCGGCCATGCCCGCATCTACGACGATGTTGATCACCCGGTTTTCAAGATCGACGTCGTGACCGTAATACTTGAGTTCGATCAGCAAGATCGCTTTGTCCCGCACGGCTTCGAGAGTATCGGCCAGTGTGACTGTGCGCTGATCGGCATAGATGGGATCAAACCAACTGCCGATGTCGATCTCGGCCAGATCGTCCATCGTGGCGTCCCAAATTTTGATGGGGTTGCCCGCGACCTTCATAAAGTCGCTGTCATGCACCACGACGACCTCACCATCGGCAGTTTCCTGAACGTCAATTTCGATCATATCGGCGCCGTCTTCGACCCCTTTTACGATCGCTGCCATGGTGTTCTCGGGGCGCGTAATCGCTCCTCCGCGGTGCGCGATTATTGTGACATCGTCCTCTGTCTGCACATCGTCCAACACTAGCGATGCGCCGAAGACACCCACCAGCACGAGCGCAATCACACCACCGGCAAGCACGATGTTGGGCAGGCGCAATTCGCGCGTTCCATGCCAAGCGGCTTCTGCGCCGCCATAGGCGCTCAGCAGGATCTTGGCGAGCGCACCAAGCGCAATTGCGGCCACGAAAAGCCGGACAAGTCCCCAAAGGGCAAGGATTGCCAACGCAGCAGTTACGGCGGCTGTTAAACTGGGCGAAAAGAGGGGCGGCACTTGGTTCAGCAGGATACCGGCCACGACGGCCACCACGGCGACGACCGCAAACCGAATGACAAACCAGACGATAAGCGCACGCAGTAGGGCGAACCGGTCTGCCGAGATGTGCTCAGACGAAGCAGCAAACGCGTCGCGGGGTCGGGTACCTTCAAAAAGCACAAAATGCAGCGAAACCGCCCAAGCAAGCAGGCGATTGATCAGAACAATCGCAGCGCCGGCCAGGAGTACGCCGCAAATGAAGACCGTCCGCGTGAATTCGGGCGGCGTTTCAGTCAGATAATAATTGATGTCGAACTCAGTGAGGTTACGCGCCGCCAGCCAAAGGCAAATCAACGCCACAGGCGCCACAATCACCCCGACACGCAGAATGAACTGAACCGCAAAGCCCAAAAGCGGCCGCCACCGTGCGGCAAGGTACCCCAGATCGGCGGGAAGTGCGCTGATCCCCTTCGCGCCGTCGCGGGCCAGATGCACCGTCATGACCGCAAAACTGAAGACGGCCGCCAGAAGAAATAGCGCACCGACCGTCAATCCAGCAATCGCTCCGACAGGTGTCAGCAGGAACCTTGCTATGTCTTGATCGGTTAGGGCGGATTGATCAGACAATCCGATGGCAAAGGCGAACACCGCGCTGAAGACAGGCGCGACCAGCGCAAATGCAACCAGTTGCGCACCGATATGAACGGGCACGATGACGCCAGATTGGCGCAATGCGTAGCGATAAGCGTCGCGAACGCGATCAAATTTGGTCATTCTGGCCCGGTTCCCGTGTTTGGTTCGGGCCAGCCTAGTCGCGACACAGCGGTCCTGTCACCCAAGAACTGCCGGGTTCAGATCAGCTCGCCTTCGGGCGTGATTGTCGTTTTTCCGCCCAGCCAGGGATGCAGCGCTTCGGGCAACTCGATTGAGCCGTCCTCGTGCTGGCCGTTTTCCAAAACCGCAATCAGGCAACGCCCGACCGCCAAACCCGACCCGTTAAGCGTATGGACGAACTCTGGCTTGCCGCCGCCTTCGGGACGGAAGCGTGCGTTCATGCGCCGCGCCTGAAATGCGCCTGTGGTCGAACAGGACGAAATCTCGCGATAGGTGTTCTGACCCGGCAACCAGACCTCGATATCGTGGGTGCGCTGCGCGCCAAAGCCCATGTCACCCGTACACAGGACAACGGTGCGATAGGGCAGCCCGAGCCGTTCAAGGATGCCTTCGGCACATTTTGTCATGCGTTCAAGTTCGGCATCAGAATGATCAGGATGCGTGATCGACACCATTTCGACCTTTTCGAACTGGTGCTGGCGCAGCATGCCAGCGGTGTCTTTACCTGCGCTGCCAGCCTCGGACCGGAAACACAAGGTATGCGCCGTCATCCGTCGCGGGAGGTCAGCCGCGTCCAGAATATCGCCGGCAACGGAATAGGTCAGCGTGACCTCTGACGTCGGGATCAGCCACCAGCCGTTGGTCGTCTGATAGCTGTCATCACCAAATTTCGGGAGCTTGTCCGTTCCCAGCATGGCATCGTCACGGACCAGCACGGGAGTAGATGTCTCGGACAGTCCGTTCTCGGTCGTGTGAATGTCCAGCATGAACTGCGCAAGCGCCCGGTGGAGGCGCGCGACCGCACCGCGCATGACGACGAACCGCGAACCGGACAGCTTTGCCGCCGTTTCAAAGTCCAGCCCTTGTGCCGCGCCCGCGATCTCGAAGTGCTCTTTGGGCGCAAAGTCAAAATCCCGAGGCGTGCTCCAACGATGGATTTCGACATTGTCCTCTTCGCTTTCCCCATCCGGCACGGAGGCTTGCGGCAGGTTCGGCAGTTCCAGCAAAAGCTGGCGCAACTTATCATCCTCAGCCTTGGCGTCCTCTTCCAACTGCGCGATCAGGGCTTTTTTGTCGGCCACCAACGCGCGAAGGCGTTCGAACTCGTCCTCGTCACCGCGAGCTTTGGCTGCGCCCACCTCTTTAGACGCGGCGTTGCGTTCGGCCTGGGCAGTTTCGGCTTCGGCAATTTTGGTGCGACGGGCCGAATCCAGTGCGAGAATTCCGGGCGATTGTGGCGCCATGCCTCGGCGGGCAAGGGCGGCATCAAAGCCTTCGGGGTTTTCGCGGATTGCGCGGATATCGTGCATGGGTCCAGACCAAGCTTAGTTTCAGGTATGCGCTCAATACGGGAAGTGTCGGCCAGTGAAAAGTCGTCTCACTCGGGCAGGCGGGTAGCATAGGTCACTTGACCGTCAATGGCCGAGGTCACGCCCACGATTAACCATCC
>Ga0064014_10118_pt1 | contig 32032 bp, 27 predicted proteins | sample CrowatWCoCulture_2_FD_61584 | JGI IMG/M metagenome (GOLD analysis project Ga0064014, IMG submission 61584) | Marine cyanobacteria communities from the University of California, Santa Cruz, USA, analyzing cyanobacterial DNA methylation -... | ecosystem: Host-associated > Microbial > Bacteria >...
CCGCCGTACTGATCGAGACGCTGGTGGAACTGGGTGCGAACGTGCGCTGGTCTTCGTGCAACATCTTCTCCACCCAGGATCAGGCCGCCGCCGCCATCGCGGCCAGGGCATCCCCGTGTTTGCCTGGAAAGGCGAGACCGATGAAGAGTACGACTGGTGCCTCGAGCGCACCGTCGGAGCCGACGTGGATGGCTGGGAACCGAACATGATTCTGGACGACGGCGGTGACCTGACCGCTCTGCTCCATGAAAAGTATCCGGAAGTGCTGGCGAACTGCCACGGCGTGACCGAAGAAACCACTACCGGTGTGCACCGCCTGCAGGAAATGCTGCGCGAGGGCACGCTGAAGGTTCCGGCCATCAATGTGAACGATGCGGTCACCAAGGCCAAGAACGACAACAAATACGGTTGTCGCCACAGCCTGAACGATGCCATCAAACGCGCTACCGACCATCTGATGGCCGGCAAAAAGGCACTGGTGATTGGTTACGGCGATGTGGGCAAGGGCTCCGCCGCTTCCGCTGCGCCAGGAGGCATGATCGTGAAGATCACCGAAGGCAGACCCCGATCTGTGCCATGCAGGCCTGCATGGACGGCTTCGAGGTTGTGTCTCCGTACATTGACGGTGTGAACACCGGTACCGAGGCTGCGGTGAACCGCGACCTGCTGCAGAACACCGATCTGCTGGTCACCACCACCGGCAACATGAACGTGTGCGACGCGCACATGCTTAAGGCGCTCAAGAGCGGTGCCGTGGTATGCAACATCGGCCATTTCGATAATGAGATCGATACCGCCTATATGCGCAAGAACTGGGAATGGGACGAGGTGAAGCCGCAGGTTCACGTTGTGTACCGCGACAAGGCCACCAACGACCATCTGATCCTGCTCTCCGAAGGCCGCCTGGTGAATCTGGGCAACGCCACCGGTCACCCGTCACGGATCATGGATGGCTCCTTTGCCAACCAGGTTCTGGCCCAGATGTATCTGTTCGAGCGCAAGTTCGCCGACCTTCCGGAAGATGCCCGGAGAAAGGCGTTTATGTGCAGGTTCTGCCGAAGCACCTGGACGAGGAAGTCGCCCGGGCCATGGTGGAAGGTTTTGGTGGTGTGATCACCAAGATGACGCCGGAGCAGGCCAAATACATCGGTGTACCGGTCGAAGGCCCGTACAAGCCAGAAAGCTACAAGTACTGATCGGGTAAACAGATGCAATCCCAGAAACAGTTCAAGCGCCGTTTCAGCTTTGAGTTTTTCCCGCCCAAGACCGACCTGGGCAAGGAAAAGCTGCAGAACGTGCGCAACCAGCTGGCCGAGGTGAATCCGGATTTTTTCTCCGTCACCTTCGGCGCCGGCGGTTCCACCCGGGACCGCACCATTGAGACCGTGCTCAACCTGCACAGCCAGGGGGTTTCCACGGCACCTCACCTTTCCTGCGTCGGGGGCACCCGCCAGGAAATCGGGGAGCTGCTGGATCTGTACCGGGAGCACGGAATCAACCGGATTGTCGCCCTGCGGGGCGATATGCCCTCCGGTATGGGGGCCGCCGGTGAGCTGCGCTACGCCAATGAGCTGGTGGAGTTTATCCGCGAGCACAGCGGCGACACCTTCAACCTGGAAGTGGCGGCGTACCCTGAGTTTCATCCCCAGGCCCGCAATGCCGAGGAAGATCTGAAGAACTTTGCGCGCAAGGTTCAGGCTGGTGCCAACAGCGCCATCACCCAGTACTTCTTCAACGCGGACAGCTACTTCTACTTCATCGACCGGCTGGAGAAAATGGGCGTTACCATTCCGGTGGTACCGGGCATCATGCCCATCGTCAATTTCTCCAACCTGGTTCGTTTCTCCGACATGTGCGGCGCGGAAATTCCCCGCTGGATTCGCAAGCAGCTGGAAGCCTACGGCGACGACAGCGATTCCATCCGCAAATTCGGTGAGGAAGTGGTCACCGAGATGTGTGAGAAGCTGTTGAAGGCCGGCGCGCCGGGCTTGCATTTCTATACCCTGAACCAGGTGGAGCCCAGTATCAGCATCTGGAAGAACCTGGGCATCAGTGACAGGGAGAAGATTGCTTTCTGATGTAGTTTGCTGGTGTCGGATTACGGCCCGTTGGGCCTATCCGACCTACAGTACTCCTGGCAACCTGCAATGATTCTGGGATGGCTTTGTGTCGGATTACGGCCCTTCGGGCCTAATCCGACCTACGGTTCACTTGGCAATCTCCCGCCTTCGTAGGTTGGATTAGGTCCGAAGGACCGTAATCCAACACCCGTCCTGCGCCATCAACCTCCCCGCCAAGCATTTGATTTCCTGTGCTCATCTGCGTAATAGTCTAAAGTGTATGTGATGCAGTTCCATCAACGCTCCCCGGAGATCGCAGTCAACAGCAGTGATTGGTCCGGCTTGCCTTACCGGGCAAATGGAGCCTCATAAGAAAGAAAAGGAGAATGTATGAGCACGAAGTGGCTGAAGACCCTAAGCGCCAGTCTGGCACTCACCGTTGCCGCAGGAACCGTCAGTGCAGAAACCCTGCGCGTCGTCACCGACCCGAGTTTCGTTCCGTTTGAAATGATGGACCAGGAAACCGGTGAGATGATCGGTTTCGACATGGAGATCATCCGCGAGGTGGCCGACCGTGCCGGTTTCGAGATTGACCTCAACACCATGGATTTCAACGGCATCATCCCTGCCCTGCAAACCGGTAACGTAGACATTGCCATTGCCGGCATCACGATTACCGAAGAGCGTGAAGAGATCGTCGATTTCTCAGACCCGTACTACGATTCCGGCCTGCGCATTCTCGTTCGCGAAGGTAACAGTGAAGTCAGCGAATTCGACGACCTCGACGGCAAGAAAATCGGTACCAAGATCGGCAGCACCAGTTACGACTACCTGGTCAAAAATCTGGAAGCCAATGATGGCGTAACCCCTTACCCGGGCAGTTCAGACATGTACATGGCCCTGATGTCCCGCGCCATTGATGCCGTCTTCTACGACGCCCCGAACGTGGGCTACTTCGCCCGCACCAAGGGTGAAGGCAAGGTAAAAACCGTTGGTCCTCTGTATGAAGGCCAGCAGTATGGTATCGCTCTGAAAAATGGCAGTGAGTGGGTTGATGACGTTAACGATGCCCTCGCCGCAATGAAGGAAGATGGTACTTACAAAACCATCTACGAAAAGTGGTTTGGCCCCATGCCTGAGGGCATGTAAGGGCTCCCGGACCCCAGTGGTCTGATTCCCTGTGCCGGGGCGTTATTGCCCCGGCAATTCGTGACTCCAAAACTCTGCGGAGACTCTCACTGTGGAATTCCAGTTTCAGTTCGACTGGCAGGCAGCCATCGACTCTATCCCTTTTCTGATAAAAGGGATCCCCTACACCCTGTTGATTTCCTTCGGCGGTCTTCTGATCGGTTTTGCCCTGGGCATATTCTTTGGCCTGCTGAGCATCAACAAGAAGTGGTTCCTGCGGTGGCCGGCAACCGCCTACATCGAAATCTTTCGTGGCACTCCGATTCTGGTTCAGGTCCTGTTTATCTTCTACGGCCTGCCCGACCTGATCGGTGGTCCCATCGATCCTTTGACGGCCGGCATCGCGGCCATCGCCCTGAACTCCGGCGCCTATATATCCGAGGTGGTCCGAGGTGGCGTGCAGTCCATCGACAAGGGCCAGACCGAAGCCGGGCTTTCCCTTGGCCTTTCCCGCACCCAGACCTTCTGGTCGGTTGTCTGGCCGCAGGCGTTCCGCCGGATGATTCCGCCACTGGGCAACCAGGCCATTGTCAGCATTAAGGACACCTCTCTATTCTCGGTGATCGGCGTGGGTGAACTGGTCCGCCAGGGTCAGATATACATCGCCAACACCTTTACCGCATTTGAAGTGTACTTTGTGGTGGCGATCCTCTACCTGGCCATCACCCTGTCCCTGTCCATCATCCTCCGCTTCGTCGAGCGGCGCGGACTGGCTTCTGTCTGAAGGAACGTTACCCATGACTCAGATTGTAAAAATGAAGGGCATGAACAAGTACTTCGGGAAACTGCATGTCCTTAAAGATATTGATCTTACCGTTGAACAGGGCGAAGTGGTGGTTATTATCGGCGCCAGTGGCTCCGGCAAATCCACCCTGATTCGCTGTGTGAACGGCCTTGAAGAATATGAATCCGGAACACTGGAGGTCGACGGCCAACAGCTCGCGCCCAAGAGCGGCAACCCGAAAGCTCTGGCTGAAATCCGCAAGGAAGTCGGGATGGTATTCCAGCAGTTCAACCTCTTCCCTCACCTCACGGTGAAGAGGAACATCATGCTGGCACCCAAGAAGGTCAAGGATGCCCCGGAAACCGTCGCCAACGCCACCGCAGAGCGTTTGCTGAACCGGGTAGGCATCGGCAACCAGGCCGACAAGTACCCCAGCCAACTGTCCGGCGGCCAGCAACAGAGGGTCGCGATCGCCCGGGCCCTGGCCATGGAACCGCGCCTGATGCTGTTCGACGAGCCTACGTCAGCCCTTGATCCGGAAATGATCGGTGAAGTGCTGGATGTTATGCGGGAACTGGCCAAGGAAGGCATGACCATGATGGTCGTCACCCACGAGATGGGCTTCGCCCGGGAAGTGGCCGACCGCGTGATCTACATCCACGAAGGTGCGATTGTGGAACAGGGAAAACCGGACGATGTGTTCGACAACCCCCAGAACGAGCGCACCCAGGCGTTTCTTTCACGGGTTCTTGCACACTGAGCCAAGCCAGCGTCGAAAGCCCCCGCTTGCGGGGGCTTTTTTCTTGAATGCCCGCCATCAAATCGCAACAATGCTTCCCAAAATCGTTTAACCCACCGGCCATGGTAAACCCCATGGCCGGACAAGGATGCAGTAACCCCCATGGCCAAAGCCCCCAGCAAGAAAACCACCAAAAGCTTCGAACAGACCCTGCACGGTTAAGGGCGTTAAAGGCAGGATCTGGCCGCAGCGGGAGATGCTGGTGTTGTTAGACAGGTTAAATAGACAGAGTGGCTCTGTACTACAGTAACGCCTCAAACTCCCTGAGTTTAGAAACGGTTTGGGGCAACTGCTGCTTTTGAAGCACAGCTAGAAACTCATCTACAGTGATCGCCGGATTTTTAAGATCCAGGCGCTGCTGTCGGATTTCGTAACAGCAAACCGATGGTGCCATATCGATCTGATAGAAAATGAAATCGTCGGGGTGCAGGGTCTCGATGCCATAGGGAGACAAAGCCGATTCGGGGAAGTCTCTCTGGTTGAAAGTAACAATTGCGTCCGCATTGGTACGAATCGCTGCAGCAAGGACGTGGCGATCGTCCGGGTCGGGTAATTCCAATGATTCGACCAACGACTCATATCCGGTAACTTTGGCATCGCGCACATGACGATCCATTAAATCACGGGTGCGTTCGAGCCGCTGCTCGGTATGCTTTCCCTGCCGAAGCACCGCTCTGATCCACTCCCGGTGAATATCGTCCGTCCAATGTGCCTTGAAAAGATCCGTGAGCGCCAGCCGCATTAACGTGTCCCGCAAAGGCGCGGGATAGAGAACACAAGCATCGTAAATCACGGTAAATTTGCTCATTGGCGCTCAGTATCCCATGCCCTCATCCTGGGAGAGCGCGGTCAACTCTGCCAGCGTTTCACGCCTTTGTTGGTCGACATTTTCTTTGTAGGTGAGCACATCCGTCAGCAAGACCCGCCTGTGAGCACCGACCTTACGGAAGGGGATGTCTCCCTTTTCCAGCAGGCCGATGAGATAGGGACGGCTAACGTTGAGCAAATTGGCAGCCTCCTGCGTGCTCAATTCCTGATGATGGGGTATCAGGCTGATGGCGTTCCCCCGGGACATTTCCGAGAGCACACCCAGAAGAATCTGGATCACATGGCCCGGCAGCACCAACTCGTCGGTTTCACCATTGCTCCCTCGCAAGGACATCTGAACCCGGTCGGCATCCGCGTACTTCGATAACGTCCGGCTGGATATTTTTGCCTGTTCCATCTCTGCCTGAGTCGGCAAATGGACTACCTTCTGGGCCGTCATGGCATTCGTCTCCGCAAAAATTCCGAATTAGGTTTGTTGAATTAAACCTTACCACAAACGAAATAACCGAAAGTAGTGAAATATTCGAAACGAAATTGTGGCGCCAAAGTGGCCAAATCCATCTGACTCACTAAGCCGGATTCAGCTTCGTGAGATACCGGCGCGCCACCTTGCCAAAGATCAGCAAGCACACGAGGGTCTGCAATAGAACGGCAACCGCAAAGCCGATCATCAGAATCCCCGGTGGAAGCTCTGAGATAACCATCATGACTTCATCAATCGCAGGGGCGTCGGCTGAAACGAATAGCAGAGCGATGAGGGAAATGAAAGAGACAACCAGCGCACTGATGTTCACAGAGACGGACATCATCCAGTTCTCCCGGAGCGTCGGCGCCCTACCAAACGCCGAAACCGATGCGGCCATTGCGCCATAGGCGGCACCGATCATCGCCCCGATTTGCACGCCGGAATTCATATCGATGTTGAATACCTCACCGATCGTAATAATGCAGAGCTGGAGAGCGGCGTAGAGGCCGGTAAAGTTGAGAATTGTCTTTGTGATCATATTTAAGCTTCCTTGCTTTTTTGGTTTTTAATTTATTGGCACGTTCTCAAGAACTTCAAAATCTCAGACACTTGCGCTGCGGCAGATGCCGGCAAGCCCAGCAGTTTGCCATCGGCGGGAGCGCTTCATTCAGACTGCATTAATACACCTGCCACCAGAACAACGGCGAGCGTTCCATACATTGACAGAACAGGAACGAGACACCACGCTTGCCAGAGCTTTGGCAGCGGAACATCTGGGTCGCCCAACGTCGATGCTCGCCTGTGCCAGAAACGAGACGAACAATTACGGAAAACAAGGAACGCAAAGACATGGCTGCACCTGACGAGACGACCGACAAGCGCCTCTGACCAGATCTGGCTGATACTGGAAAGACTGCCAGAATGCGTCGCGACTCGTTGTTCTATTTTTTTGGCATAACGAAACCCCGTGGTCACGATCACAAAGATGAACAACAGGTTCAGCAGAATGCCTCCAGCCACCACATGTGCTGCAAAGATTCGCCATTCATCACTCACGGTTGCTCGCCCCATAGCTCGGTTTTGTAAGAGAAAAAAGGGGCTGTTCACAGCGGGCGACTTTTCACTCAACAATCACCAAAAAAATTGCCGACAATGCAAAGATCATTGCGCAGACAAAAGTAAAGCTGACAGGGATAAGCGCCCACAGCTTTAAATTCCTGGGAGTCGCCTTATCCTCTGTACCCATTCGCAACGCAACTTTGCTACCGATCACAGGGAGATTCCTGTAGGTGAAAAAGGACCAGACGTTCATGGCACGAATCCACCTTCCCCAGGGGCCATCGCCCCACAGAGTTTTTGTCATATCCAGGTAGGCGCCGGGCGCGGCAATCTTGGCCTCTACCACGCGTATCCTCGAAAACGCTACTGTCACTGTAAACAGTATTCCCAGTAAGCCGCCTATCATGGAGGCAATCCCCAAGAACGCTGAAATAACTGTGAGTGCCTCGATCATCAGCAATGACCTAAGTGATATTGGTGCCCATCATGGAGTCACCTTCACTACGCATTTCTCTTTTGCGTAACGACAGCTCAACGTCCTACCTGGCGGGCGCAGGGATGACCCCTTTGTCAATGTAATGCTGCACCTGCGCTTGATAGCCGGAGGGGTCACCATTTGCAGCTTCAGCACGTGATTCGTCGATTACCGGGGCGGCAAAACCTGAATCTTCGTCACCCGCGCAATCCCGACACGATGCTCGCCACCACGCCAGAGCCTGGCCTTTGCCTGAGAAGCCAACGATAAAGTAATGCCCATACTTCGGCGTCGGATAATCTTCGAACCACTCGGCAACGGTCTCACTGAATTCCTCGGGCATGGGTAGCGAGACCTCGTAAAATTTCTGCTCCCTGTGCGAAAACCAGCGGGCTTCGACCAGTTCCGGAACTGGTGCCGGGTCTATAACAATTCGGCCGCCAGTTGGAGGCGTTTGATCATACCCGTAACTGATTGCTCCACCGGGTATTCTGCGGTCGCCGTTCAGTGTTACCTCTTCAACCCAGACCGGCCACCCGGATGGCCCCCCGGAGACGATGACGGTGTATTCATAGGTTTTTCTCTCCGAAGAGCAGGCAACAAGGCCAGTGATCAACACCAACAACACCATCTGGCGGCTGATGGCGAGACAATTTGCAACGTGCTTTGTCATGGTCGTGCAGTGACCTCTTGTTGTTGGACGGCTAACGAGGGCCTGTTATAGAAGATCCTTCTCTTACCAGAGTTCTCAGCAAGGTGAGGCAATACATCCTCTCGATGTGAGGTATGCATGTATTTCCCCAAATACTTCCTAGCAGCAAAGAGGTTGGCTCCAGCTTCCTGCCAAGCGTCAATAGCTTTCTTAAGGTCATCGGGGATTCTGTGGTTGGCGTTTGACAAATCCATAGGCGACATGGGCAGGCCCTCTGATACCGCCATCTCATACATAAGGTGAAGAGCATGAATCGCCAATTCCTTTCGAGTTGCTCGCCTCTCCTCCGCGATTACATCGGTGCCCTCAACGCGAGCCTGGATGTTGCGGTGATCATTTCGGTTAAGCGCTTCAATTTTTTTCTGGGCACTCTGGATTATCCGATAATTCATACCGTGACCAGAAAAGACTCTGACAGTGAAGATTTCGTGATTCTGGATACCTCCAACCGGATTTTCATAACCCCCACCAACATCCGAGTGGACACCCGGCAATGCTATCTCTGAGAAATTGGATGGAAGTCCAGCAGGTTCCCGGATACTCGAAAGGGGGAAGTTTCTACGGATCTCATGATGAGCGGTCAGATGAACAATCCTGTCGGCACTGTCCGGCCTGAGATTGACATTAAAATCCAGGTTATTTTGATTTCCGGGAAGATAGAAGCTTCCTACAGTATCGAATAATCCTATAAATCCGACTCTTGCAGTGATATCGCGAGGAAACGCATTTAACTTACGAAAGCTAACTACCGACGTTGACAGGCTCGGCTCATTTATCTCTGGCAAAATTATTGAGGCGGGCCACTCATTAACGAGATTCACGAAATGCCGGGCCAGCGCGGCTCCCCTGCTAAACCCGAATACATCCAACACAACTACATCAGGCTTACTTTCGTCCAGAATGTCGTTGAGTGCAGTGATCGCTGTCTGAATCCGTTTGTGGCCCCCTTCGGGACCTACCCCCAAGGCCAAACCAATTATGTCTTCGCGAGCGTCAAAGCCGTCTGGCGCGATATGCCCGGCAATCGTTCCTGGCCCGGGGATGTAAATCCGCTCTGAATTTGCTCCAGACTCGTAGAGATCAAACAACTTCGCGACATTGGTAATATCCCTATCTGGCAGGTGTTTGTCGTTGTCTTTGTGGTTGGCAGTTCCATCGAAGAAGATGCCTATTCTCAGCGAATTTCCAGCTTTCTCTCGCTTGTTAGGACGAGTAAGAATCTTATCTTGACTATGCTTCAAATCGGCGTCTTCGGCACGACTACCGTCTCGCAATTGAGATGGCCCAGTCTTCATTTCTGCATCCAAAAGACCCTCAACTCCACTCTTGGATTCTGCAGCATCAAAGATCCTGCCTAACTTCGCAGGGGCGCTGGATACTCCCGAAAATGACGCCGGCGTGTGAGTATCACCAATAACCACCGACCCCGACCCAATCGTCACACCACCACATGAAATCGCACCGCCTGTCACCGCTGCCGGTTTGCCATTGATCATGACCGTTGCAGAACCACCAGTGATGGTGCGCGGATGGTGCGGATGTTTGGGTTTGGAATGGGGTGCCAGCGGGTCGCCTACACGGGCAACGGGCTTGCCATCGATCAACACATCGGGGGAACCGGCAATCACCGGCGTGGGCGGGAAACCTTCGTGATCGGAGCCAAGGTCTCCGAGCAGAACAATCGCTTTACTCATGTCGCGTCCTTTGCGTTTTGGCGGGCCATCCTGGCCCTTTGGCTGTAAACCGGCAGTTTATACTGAAGCACTCGTCCGGCCAAATGGTTCGGTTTCAGAGTGTGATGGAGTCAAGGAGGTGGAAAACGTCAGGCAATACCGGGCCAGATCGGCCTGAAATCCGGGTGGCCGATATCCGCTGTTAACTGTAATATCCGCACAGGTTAACAGCGACAACCCAGAATCAGACCGTTCGACGGAGAATTACCATGCGCAATGCTGACCTCGTCACCCGTGGCCTCAAGTCCGTGTGGCACCCCTGCACCCAGATGAAAGACCACGAAGGTGCTGTGCCCCTGGTGCCCATCAAGCGGGGCGAGGGTGTCTGGCTGGAAGACTTTGAAGGCAATCGCTTCATCGATGCCGTCAGCTCCTGGTGGGTCAATCTGTTCGGCCACGCCAATCCAAGAATCAACGCGGCTATCCAGAAGCAGATTGGCGAGTTGGAACACGTTATCCTCGCCGGGTTTACCCACGAGCCAGTGGTGAATCTGTCCGAGCGCCTCATCGAAGTTACCCCGCCGGGCCTGAACAAGGTTTTTTACGCCGACAACGGCTCGTCGGCGATCGAAGCTGCCCTGAAGATGAGCTTCCACTACTGGAAGAATCACGGCAAACCGGCCAAGAAAAACTTCGTGAACCTGAGCAACAGCTACCACGGTGAAACCCTTGGGGCTCTTGCGCTCGGCGATGTCTCGCTCTACAAGGACACCTACCAGCCATTGCTGATGGAAGTTCTGACAGCGCCCTCCCCGGACGCCTTCAACAAGGAACCGGGTGAGACCGACGAGGCCTATGCATTGCGCCAGTTTGAGGCCATGGAAAAACTGCTGGCCGAGAAGCACGATGAAATCTGCGCCGTGGTGGTGGAGCCGCTGATCCAGTGCGCCGGCGGCATGCGCATGCACCATCCCATCTACCACACCAAACTGCGGGAAGCCTGCGACCGCTATGGCGTGCACCTGATTGCCGATGAGATTGCCGTTGGTTTTGGCCGCACCGGCACCCTGTTTGCCTGTGAGCAGTCGGGCATCACTCCGGATTTCATGTGTCTGTCCAAGGGGCTTACCGCCGGCTACCTGCCGCTGTCAGTCGTGCTGACCACCGATGATGTCTACAACGCCTTCTACGACGACTACGAAACCCTCAAGGCGTTCCTGCACAGCCACAGCTACACCGGCAACCCCATCGGCTGCGCCGTGGCACTGGCGACCCTGGATATCTTCCGGGATGACAATGTGATTGAGAGCAACCGCGGGCTCTCCACATGCATGGCCGAATCCGTCGCCCACCTGGCAGACCACCCCAATGTCGGGGACATCCGCCAGCACGGTATGACCCTGGCCGTGGAAATGGTAAAAGATAAAGCATCGAAAACGCCCTTCCCCTGGCAGGAACGCCGTGGCATTCGCGTTTACCAGCATGCATTAACCCGCCAGGCCTTGCTTCGCCCCCTGGGTAATGTGGTTTACTTCATGCCGCCTTACGTGATCACCGAAGAACAGATCCGCCACCTGGCCCAGGTTGCAACGGAAGGCATAGAGATCGCGGTTCGCGACTGACAACCGCCAGAAACCTGAGAGACCAGCCCATGCGCATACCCCGCATCTACACTGATTCCGCCCTCAGCGAGGGCGGCACCGCAGAACTTGATGACAACGCCGCGCAACATGTTGGCCGGGTATTGCGCATGCAGCCGGGGCAGGAATTGCTGCTTTTCAACGGCGATGGCAACGACTACCCCGCCACCATAACCAGCGCCAGCAAGAAGAACGTGGAAGTCCAGGTGGGTACTCCGCAGGCCAACGCTACCGAATCCCCCCTGGAAATCGTCCTCGGCCAGACTCTCTCCAAGGGTGACCGCATGGACTACGCAGTGCAGAAAGCGGTGGAAATGGGCGTTACCCGCATCGTGCCGCTGAGCACAGAACGGTGCGACGTAAAACTCAAGGGCGACCGGGAAGACAAGCGCCTGCGCCACTGGCAATCCGTCGCCATCAGCGCCGCCGAGCAATGCGGTCGCGCCCGGGCGCCCGAGATCCTGCCGGTGATGACCGTTTCCCAGTGGCTGGAACACAGCCGGGACTGCGAAGTGCGTCTTGTCCTTCACCACCGTACCGAGCATGCACTCAAATCCATTATCCCCCCCGAACGCGTCGCCCTGATGATCGGCCCCGAGGGCGGCCTTTCCCCCGAGGAAATCGCCCAGGCGGAAAAAGAAGGTTTCCTGCCGGTGGCCCTGGGCCCTCGGGTACTGAGAACCGAAACCGCACCGGTTGCAGCCATGGCGCTTTGTCAATGGCTATGGGGCGATATCGGCAGCTGACCAACCCCGACCGTGCCGCCGTCTCGATCTGGCGCCCACGTCATCGACATAGAGGGGTCGGCGACATAATCCCTGTCAGCCTGCAGCAAAGCCGGGCATCACTCAACAGCCAGGGCGGCGCCGATCACGATCACGAATGCTGCCAGGTTCACCCACTCCTTGACCCATGCTGCCGGTGCGCCCGAACATACCGTTCGGGGTCCGCGTCGAACTGTTCGCGGCAAGCCGTCGCACAGAAGTAATAGTGTTTACCCTGGTATTCGGACTCCGCAGGGGCTGTCTTGTAGCTGACCTGCATGCCACAGACCGGATCCTCGAAAGATTTTTGCTCTTCTCGTCCGCGTTTCATTGTTGCCCTCTCTCTTTTACAGTTCACAATAATGCAGATTTTGCTGCGCCTTTCCACTAACAGACCACCGCATCGGTGAGCTTATCGAGCTGCGCGTGCGGGTTGATTCGTGATTACGCCAGGCGTTCCAACGCCAGCGCTACCCCCTGGCCGCCACCGATGCACAGGGTAACCACGCCACGGCGCACGCCATCCCGGGCCATGGCGTGTAACAGCCGGGTGGTCAGCACTGCGCCGGTGGCTCCGATTGGATGGCCGTGCGCAATCGCGCCGCCTTCCACGTTAACGATATCCTCGGCCAGACCGAGCTCCCGGGTCAGGGCAAGGACGATGGCGGCAAAGGCTTCGTTGATCTCGATGCGCTCGATATCACCCATGCTCCAGCCGGCACGTGCCAGTGCCTGTTGCACCGCCGGTACCGGGCCCAGGCCGAAATAGCCGGGCTCCACCGCGCCGATGCCGTAACTCACCAGCCGCGCCATGGGCTCAAGGCCACGGCGTTCCGCCCAGGCGCGATCAGCGACGATCATTGCTGCCGCACCCGTGTTCAGCCCAGGGGCGTTACCGGCGGTAATGGTGCCGTCCTTGCGGAAGGCCGGCCTGAGTTTGCCGAGGCCCTCGGCGGTGGCGTCGGGGCGATTGTGCTCATCGCGCCCGAAGGCCGCCGTGCCCTTGTGGGATGTGACTTCGAACGGCACGATCTCGGCGTCGAAGCGTCCTGCCGCCTGAGCCTCGCTGAAGCGTTGCTGGCTGCGCGCCGCCCAACGGTCCTGGTCCTCGCGGCTGATGTCAAAGCGGCTGACCAGGTCTTCGGTGTGCCACCCGGAGTGCTGATCAGAGAAGGCATCATTGAGCCCGTCGCGCAGCATGCTGTCGTAAATCTCGGCATTGCCCATGCGGTGGCCCCAGCGCCCGTGCAGATCCAGATAGGGCGCAAGATCCATGTTCTCCATTCCGCCGGCGATAGCACAGTCACGATGCCCGAGCATCACCTCCTGCGCGGCGTTAATCACCGCCTGGGCGCCGGAGCCGCAGACCCGGTTGACCGTCATGGCCGGCACCGACACCGGCAATCCGGCGTGGATCGCAGCCTGGCGCGCCGGATTCATCCTGGCGCCGGCCTGAACCACCTGACCCAGCACCACACTCTGCACATCGTCGGGGGTCAGGCCCGAGCGGCGCAGGCTCTCGGCGATGGCAGTAGCACCGAGGTCGGGTGCCGGTATGGCCTTGAGTGTGCCACCGTAGGTACCGATGGCTGTGCGTACCGGGGCGCAGAGAACGACGTTGGATTCTTTCATGATTGATCACCTCGCGTATCTGTTTTGTCCTTGCCGGGCCATAACCCGCCATAGAGCCTTTTAAACGCCATCTCGAAGACACTGTCGCGGGCCGTGCCCGCAAGCGTCAGTGCCGAGGCGATGGAGTCGCTCATTGACGTCTCCCATTGCCGATAGGGGTTACTGCTATTGACCGGCGTTGGCCTGGTCTCCATCCTCTCGGCCAGCCACTTGACCCCGCCCATCCAGGGCGCGAAGCGCTCCGAGAACATCAGGCGGCTGGTTCTTGCCGGATGCAGTTGGCGCAGCATCTCGGCCGACCAGGGGGTGGTGACCCGCCGTACCCAGGGCCCGGCAAAGGTCTCGTAGAGGGCCACATTGCGCCTGGAGAGGGCTTTTACGCGCTCGAACTCCGGTGCCTGGTCCGGGTACTCCAGATCTTCCACCTGACGTTCCTCGAAACGCACCTGGAACTGGGGCTTGTGACAGTCCGGGTCGCCGGTGGGGTTGTCTATCTTCATCTCGTAGAGCCCGGGGGCAAGGTCATTGAGATCGCCGATGCTCTCGAGGATCGCCCGGTGCTCCAGCCGTGCGACCTTGGCGGAAACGAAGATTCCCAGATGGCCAACGTGTGGGTTGATCAGGTAGACGATGCGCTGGCCAACGGCCTTGAGTGCCTTGGTGTCCGGGTACACCGCTGGGATCCAGTTGAGCGCCTGGTGCGGTGGGGTGATGTTGTCGCCACTGGAGGCAAAGATCACCAGCGGGTTGCGGATGCGCTTGAGGTCAACGGTGCAACCGGGATGGACTTCAAACTCGCCACGTTCCAGCTTGTTACCGATGAAGAGATTCTCGACGATGGCGACAATCTCTTCCTTGCTCAGGCTATAGAAGCCGGTCCACCAGCGCTCAAAGTCCAGAAATCGCTCGCGCTGGCCGTCGATGTCGGCAAACAACTGGTAGTCCTTCTGCCACAAAGTATTTGCCGGCTTAAGGGATTCGAAGTTGGCCGCCAGATGGGCGCCATCAAAGCGCCCGCCCCCCAGGTCCGCCAGCAGGTGCGTCACCCAGGCGCCGCCCAGCAGCCCGCCGGCGAGGCGCATGGGATTAACGCCGGATTCGCCGGACCAGTAGGACAGCGGTGAGCCGTTAAGCACCGCCGGCCCGACCAGGCCCTCACAATCAGCCGAGAGCAGTGCGATGGCCCATCCCGCCTGGCAGTTGCCGTAGAGCACCGGCGGCATGCCGGGATGGCGCTCGGCCAGCGTCTCGACGAAGCGCCGCAGTACGTTTAACACGTCCTCCAGCGTCTGCCCGGGCATGGGCTCGGGGAAGAAGATCGCGAAATAGACCGGGTGCCCCTCGTGGAGTGCCATGCCCACTTCGGAATCTTGCTTGAAACCGCCGATGCCGGGGCCATGACCGGCGCGCGGATCGACGATCATTACCGGCGGTTTGGTCTCGTCAAGGCAGTCTTCCAGACAGTCCTCGCCGACCCGGGTGATACGTAGCAGGGCATAGTTGGCGGGGCGCTCCAGCCGGCGGCCGTCCAGGATCATTTCATAGTCGAAGTCGAGTAGCGGTGGCTTGCCGGCCTGCTCATGCTCGAGCATGTTATTGGCTCGCTCGCGCAGGGTGTCCAGGTAGCGCACCCAGCGCCACCACAGGTCGGTCTGGTAGGCGAACAGTTCCGCCGCCGGGTTGCTAGGGATGGTGGCGTGTTTGTCGGGCCTGACCGACGGGTCGGGCGCCTTGTCTGTCGTTGGCTTGGCATTCATAGTCGTTCTAGCTCTCAGTGTCAGGATATGGTTTGGTTAAACTGGTTCTGCGAGGCGCAGCCGGATTGCCAGCCAAGCGAAGATGAACACCCCCAACTGTTTTGCTCAGTATGAAACCGAGGGCCACCCCGAGGAAGACATTGCCAAAATCCGCACTTCAATCTCTCACCGCGATACGGGAATCTGCTCGACCCATGGGCCAGAACAGGACGAGGTGAAAGCGTGTAGCTTTCGGCTCTTGCTAACCGTTAGTGTCCAGTCTATGTGATCAAGCTGAATCTAGACTGAACACATACTTCCTGCCCGGAAATGGTTATGAGGCAATATCAGCGGTTGATCAACCCCCGACCGTGCCGCCGTCGCAAGCTGGCGCCCAGGTCATTGACAGCGGGTGGGCACTTCTGAAACCGTGCGGAGCCATAGATGGCGGAGCCGAGCATACAGGGACGTATTCACAGCGTGTTTCAGAAGCGCCTGCCCGCGCCCGCTCAGAGTCAGAGCAAAAATACTAAAGAGACTGCGAGTACCAGGATGACAAGCCTGCTAAACACCCAAGAATTCTGGCAATATCTCAGTATCCCGGTGATTGCCGCCCTGATCGGCTGGAGCACCAACTGGCTCGCCATCAAGATGACCTTCTACCCCCTGGAATTCATCGGCAAACCACCGCTACTGGGCTGGCAAGGCATTATTCCCTCCAAGGCGCGAAAAATGGCGGCCATCAGTGTCGATGCCACCATTTCAAAGATCGGCACCGTTCGAGAGATCTTCCAGCAGATCGATCCGAAAGTCCTCGCCACCCATATCGTTCACTCCGTCGAACCCCGCATCGAAGAATATGTGGATGAGATGATGCTCAAGGAGTACCCCACCTTCTGGGAAAACCTGCCGGCCTCGGCCCGGAAGATGGTCTACGATCGCGTCCGCAAATCCACGCCTCAGCTGGTGGACAATCTGGTGGAAGACGTGTCCGACAACATCGAGGACCTGCTGGATATCAAGGGCATGGTCATCGAGCGCCTGGCCGCCGACAAGGAGCTGCTGAACCGGATCTTTATTGAATGCGGCGAGGTGGAATTCCGGTTCATCATCAACTCGGGGCTCTACTTCGGCTTCCTGTTCGGCCTGATCCAGATGGCGGTCTGGTATCTCTACCCGAGCTGGTGGGTGCTTCCCTTCTTCGGCCTTCTGGTGGGTTGGGCCACCAACTGGATTGCCCTGAACGTGATTTTCCGGCCGCTGCACGCGAAAAAAGTCGGCCCCTTCCGGATTCAGGGCCTGTTCCTGAAACGCCAGCCGGCCGTGGCGGAGTCCTTCTGTCACATTGTTACCCACGAGATTCTCACCGTTGGCAACATTATCAACGCCATTCTCGACGGCCCCAAAGGCGACCGCGCCCGCAACATGGTCAAGAAACACATCAAACCGCTGGTGGATGAAACCGCTGGCATGGGCAAGGCGCTGACCCAGATGGCCTTCGGGCCCACCGGCTTTGCCACCCTCAAGAACAAGGTCGGCGAAAAAGCCATCGAAATATCGCAGACATCGTTCAACAACCCGGTGTTCGAGAAGGACCGGGCCCGGGCCGTGGAATCCATCATGGTCGAGCGGATGATTGCCCTGTCTTCCGAAGAGTTTCAGGAGTTGCTCCGGCCCTGTTTCCAGGAAGATGAGATCAAACTGATCCTGGTGGGCGCATTCCTCGGCTTTGGCGCCGGTGTCTGCCAACTGGTGTTCGTGTTCGGGGAGTCGTTCCTGTAAATTCCTGCAATAATTCACGGGCTTAAAACCTGTGCAAGGATGCGTCGTACATCTATACTCTCGGAAACGGAGGTTCATTACTTCGAACAGGTTCGACCCGGAGGCAACGGATGCCAGGTTTTCTCTCCTGGATTTCAGGATTATTCGCAACAAAGCAGCCTGCACCGCCGGCTCCGGAAGCGCGGCTGTTCAATCCGTCTCCGGAGAACCCGGCCAACGACACTCCGGACACAGGCCCGGAACTCGCCCAACATCTGGAAGACCACTTGTTCTCCTGGCTGCTGGATGCAGAACCCGCAACCCTGCGGGCCGATCTTTCAGTATGGGATGAGGTGCTGGAAGAGCTATACAAGCGCCTTACCAACAACCGGATGGAAGAGCTTCCCCGCCAACCCATGAGCCTGCCGATGCTCATGCGGGCCCTGTCCGATGAATCAACCGACCGCCATCGGCTCACAGAAATCATTCTTGGTGATCCGTCGCTGACCGATCAGCTACTCCAGATTGCCAACAGCCCCTACTTCCGAACCAGTGATCATGCCATTGAATCGGTGGACCAGGCGGTGTTTGTGCTTGGGGTGGATGGCATCCGGAACGTTATTTCCGCCGCCGTCATGCGCCCCATGATGGCGGCGAGGAACAGCCGTGAAGCACTATTTGGCCAGCGCGCCTGGCGCTGGGGTCTGACCTGTGCCCGGGCAGCGGAACTGATCGCCAGAACACAGGGCGAGGACACCAGTGCGCACTTTATGGTGGGTTTGCTGCCCTCATTAGCTTACATCACTATCCGTCGGGAATTGCAGCGTATCTGCCGGTCACGCACAGCAACTGGTGAACCGGAGCCGGCGCTTATACGCCATGCCCTGGCGAGGTACCAGTGGGCCACCTGCCAGCTACTTGCGAATGAATGGAACCTTCCTCCCAAGTACCACGCCTATCTCCTGGCGGCAGAACGACCAGCCCCAGACAGAAGCACACGCCTCTGACCGATGGCATGGTCATTGGTACCCGGGAAGTACTCAGGCACGCCCACCAGCGGAATCTTGCGGAAGAGGATCTGCCCAAAGTGGTGCGCCTGACCCCGGAGCAAATCAGCAGCGTGCGACAGGCGCTGCAGAAGATGCTCCGGGAGGGCGGCCGCTCAGCTGTCAGAAGCTGACACAGGTTCCGCCTGGGCGCGACGCCTGGGCTTCTCCAGGTCATCACCGGCCCGCAACAACTCAGCAAAGGTTCGCGTTTCCTCCACCTTGCGCGGGCCTATCAATTCAGCAGGGATGACCTTCGGCAACCGGTCAACAATCCGGTCCTCATCGTTGCGCACCACTTTCAAAACCTCGCCAACGGTGATCAGATCCAGCGCACGCCCCGGCACAAGTCGATCGCCCTGGCTGCCGGCCAGGCTAAGCAGCCCCGCCCGGATCAACTTGTCACTGAGCGCGCGGGTGACTTCGCCTGGCACCCTCAACTGGTGTTCCAACACTTCCTGTTGAGGTGCCGGCTTACCCTCGCTGAAGGGTTTGGCCACCAGCCACATGGTCGCAAGCGCTACATTCTCCTGCAGTTCCGGCGCCAATTGCACTTGCCGGCGCTTGGCCACCGATCCCGGATTCTGCAGATAGAACGCCAGGCTGGCACCCAGAAGCAGGATCATCCAGTTCAGATAGATCCAGATCAGCAGGATGATGCCGATGGCGAAACTGGAATAGATTGCTGCGTACTTGGCAGAGCCCGCCACAAAGGAGGCAAACAGCATTCCGCCTGCCTGCCAGGAAACACCAGCCACCAGACCACCGATGACCGCATAACGCAACTTGACCCGGGTATTGGGCATGAACACGTAAACGAACGTGAATGCGCCAACCACCAGGAAAAACGGGGTGAAACGGCTGGCAACAAGAATTACCGAACCAAACGGCTCAATTTCTATGAGCTTCTGGACAATGGTTGAGGAAAAAATGGTGGCGCTGACGCCAATGGCCGAAACCATCAGCAGTGGTCCCACCATGATCACGCTCAGGTAGTTACTGAAGCGCTGCGCCATGGAGCGCATATCCGGGACGCGCCAGATCATGTTGAAGGAGCGTTCTATTTTCTGCAGCAGGGAAACCACCGTGTAGACCAACAACGCCAGCCCCACAGAACCGAGCACTCCGACTTTCATGTTATCGACGAATCCGAGAATCTGCTCGGCGAGCTCTATCCCCTGGGGTCCCAGCGGTTCAAAGAACTGGAACAGGAACGGCTCCATTCGCTGATGCACTCCCAGCGCCTTCAACACCGAGAAGCTCAGGGCCAGCAGAGGCACGATGCTCAACAGGGTGGTGTATACCAGGCTCATGGCATGGAGAGTGAGCTGCCCGCTGAGCACGTCCCGGGCCATGGCATACGCCGTGCGCCCGACTTTGTACAGCCAGGTCCAGGGCCAGCTCTGGGGCGGATTGGGATTCGCCATAATCCAGCTTTCAGCTGCCTGGAGCCGGTCTTTCATTTGGAATGAAGCCACTTTAGGTCCTGTCGTTCCATGTTTTGTTCAGATTATCAGTCAGATATCCGATCTCAACCAAGTATGGCTGATTAGCGAGCGTTTGCGATACTCACGTTCACAATATGGGTACAGGAGCCCCGAGAACTGTCACGACTTCTCAGCCAATCGATGCCAAATTGGCTGCGGTAATACCAACAATTCGCTGACGCGCCTCCCGGCTGGCCCAGGCTGAGTGCGGGGTAACAATCAGATTCGGAATGTCATCCGCCAGCAGCGGATTGCCGTTTCGGGGCGGCTCCTCGGTCAACACATCGAATCCGGCACCGCCGATCTCGCCAGCGCGCAACGCGTCCGCCAGCGCCTGTTCGTTCACCAGGCCACCGCGGCTGGTGTTGATGAGCAACGAATCTGGCTTCATCATTTTCAGTTCGCGGGCACTGATCAGATCACGGGTCTGATCGGTGAGCAGGCAGTGCAGCGACAGCACGTCCACCTGGGGCAGCAGTTCGTCCAGGGGAATCCGGGAATACCCGTCCACCTCTCCGGCTTCCTGACCGGGACGGGCCCCGAGCAAAACCCGCATACCAAAGGCAGCCGCCCGCTCAGCCACGCCCTGGCCCAGATCGCCGTACCCGACAATACCCAGTGTCCGCCCCTCCAGTTCCATGATCGGATGGTCCATCAGGCAGAACATGTCGCTTTTACCCCAGCGTCCGGCCCGCACATCCCGATTGTAATCCAGCAGCCGGGTGGCCAGCGCCAGCATCAGCGCCATGGTGTGCTGCGCCACCGTAGCGCGACCGTAGTTGGTCACATTCATCACCTGGACGCCGTGATCTTTCGCCGCCGCCAGGTCAATGTTATTCAAGCCGGTCGCCACCACGGCGATGGTTTTAAGCTCCGGACAGGCCTCGAAATGCTCCCGGCTCAGCACCACCTTGTTGACCAGCACGGTATCGAAACCCCGGATGCGTTCCAGCACCTCATCCGGCGCTGTCCGCTCATATTTTTCCAGCCCGCCCGTGACTGACTCAATGGGCGACAGGTCCACATCATCGCCAAGGGTTTTGGCATCAAGGAACACCGCTTTCATACTTTTCTCCTGAATCCAGATGGCCACAGATTAGGGTAGACTGAGATAAACGTCCAAAACTCAAGATGTCCAAGCAAGAACAGGGTGTAAACCATGGAACATGAATTCTGGCATGAACGCTGGGCTAAAAAGGAAATCGGTTTCCACGAGGGCACCGTTAACCAGTACCTCCACGACCACTGGCCGGAACTGGCCGGCAAAGGCACCGACGCCGTCTTCGTTCCCTTATGCGGAAAAGCCCACGACATGTGGTGGCTCCACGACCGCGGCCACCCCGTCATCGGCGTGGAACTGAGCGAACTGGCCTGCAAGGACTTCTTCGAAGAAGCCGGCGAAAAAGCCAAAGTCCACCCGGGCGAGCCCTTCATCACCTTTAAACACGACAACCTGCAGCTCTGGTGCGGCGACTTCTTCCAACTGGTCCCGGAAGACCTCAAACACGTCCGACTGGTCTACGACCGGGCTGCATTGATTGCCCTGCCACCACACATGCGCAAAGGCTATGTTGACCATCTGACCGCCATCATTCCCGATGGCACCAGAATCCTGCTGATCACCCTGGACTACGACACCGAAATCAAGGGCCCGCCGTTCAACGTCAGCGACGAAGAAGTGCGGGAGCTCTACCAGGACGATTACAAAATCGAACACATCCTCACCAACACCCTGGCCAAGGATCACCCGTTTACCAAGCGAAAAGGCCTGGAAAACGCTTCGGAAAGCGTCTTCCGTTTAACCAAACTCTAGCTTCCCGGGGCCATCTCCCCGAAAGTCTGATCGGAGTGTATCGGGGTCTTTCTGAAAACGAATTTGATGTCTGAGCGCAGCGAGTTGCCAATTCGTTTTCAGAACGCCACCCGGTGCACTCCAGCCCCCTCACGCTGCCCCCAGAAAACCCGGCAAGCTACAAAAACCGCACACCGCTCTAACATAATTTAATGAACCTTAACCACTCACACACTGTCCAAGTTTCCATCCGTGAACTAAGCTCAGATTAAGCAAGCCGACCAGGAGTTGATGGTTCACAGGCTTGTAAGTATCCATTCCTTCCACCCATAACTAGACAAACCGCCCGGACGGGCGGACCAGACTGCAACGGGGAAATTGCGTGAACTGAAAGCTGAAGATACAGCGAGCGAGGGCGATCTATGAGCATAATGCAGCACTTCAAAGACCGGTATGAGAGTACCCAGGAAGAAGAATACAGCCTGGAGGAATACCTGGAGATCTGCAAAAAGGACCCAACGGCCTATGCCACGGCCGCTGAGAGAATGTTAATTGCCATTGGCGAACCAGAGCTCGTCGATACCTCCAAAGATCCGAGGCTGTCGCGCATATTTTCCAACAAGGTCATCAAGCGATACCCCGAGTTTTCCGAGTTCTATGGCATGGAAGACGCCGTAGAAAACATCGTCTCCTTCTTCCGCCACGCCGCCCAGGGCCTGGAAGAGAAGAAACAGATTCTTTACCTGCTAGGCCCCGTGGGCGGCGGTAAATCCTCCCTGGCAGAAAAGCTCAAATCCCTGATGCAAAAGGTGCCGTTCTACGCCATCAAGGGCTCGCCAGTTAATGAATCTCCACTTGGCCTGTTCGACCCGGCCGAAGATGCCCAGATACTGGAAGAAGAATACGGTATTCCTGCCCGCTATCTGAAAAACATCATGTCACCCTGGGCCGTCAAACGCCTGCATGAGTACGGCGGCGACATAAGCCAGTTCCGGGTTGTGAAAATGTACCCCTCGGTACTCGATCAGATCGGTGTGTCCAAGACCGAGCCCGGTGACGACAACAACCAGGATATTTCCGCCCTTGTCGGCAAGGTCAACATCCGCATGCTGGAGGATTTCTCCCAGGATGATCCGGATGCCTACAGCTTCAGCGGTGGCCTGTGCAAGGCCAACCAGGGCCTGATGGAATTCGTGGAGATGTTCAAGGCACCGATCAAAGTGCTGCACCCGTTGCTGACGGCCACCCAGGAAGGCAACTACAACACCACCGAAGGCATGGGCTCGGTACCCTTCGACGGCGTGATCCTGGCCCACTCCAACGAATCCGAGTGGCAGACCTTCCGTAACAACAAGCACAACGAGGCGTTTCTTGACCGGGTCTATATCGTCAAGGTGCCCTACTGTGTGCGGGTGACCGAAGAAATCGAGATCTACAAGAAACTGCTGAGCAACAGTTCCCTGGAAGGCGCTCCCTGCGCACCGGACACCCTGGACATGCTCGCCCAGTTCTCTGTGCTCTCGCGCATCAAGGAGCCGGAAAACTCCAGCATTTTCTCGAAGATGCGGGTCTACGACGGCCAGAACATCAAGGATACCGACCCGAAAGCCAAATCCATCCAGGAGTACCGGGATGCCGCCGGCGTGATGGAGGGCATGGACGGCCTCTCGACCAGGTTCGCCTTCAAGATTCTGTCCAAGGTGTTCAACTTCGACACCACCGAAGTGGCCGCCAACCCGGTGCATCTGTTGTACGTTCTTGAAAAACAGATTGAGCAGGAACAGTTCCAGCCGGAAATCCATGAGAAGTATCTCAGGTTCATCAAGGAATTCCTGGCGCCTCACTACGTGCAGTTCATCGGCAAGGAAATCCAGACTGCGTACCTGGAAAGCTACAGCGAGTACGGCCAGAACCTGTTCGACCGCTATGTCACCTATGCCGATTTCTGGATTCAGGATCAGGAATATCGGGATCCGGACACCGGCGAAATCCTCGATCGCCCCTCAATCAACGAAGAGCTGGAGAAGATCGAGAAACCGGCCGGAATCAGCAACCCGAAGGATTTCCGCAACGAGGTGGTCAACTTCGTATTGCGGGCCCGGGCAAACAACGGCGGCAAGAACCCGTCCTGGCTCAGCTATGAAAAACTGCGTTCCGTCATCGAGAAGAAGATGTTCTCGAACACCGAGGACCTGTTGCCGGTGATTTCGTTCAACCCGAAAGCGAGCCAGGAAGATCAGAACAAGCACAAGCAGTTCGTCGAGCGTATGGTCGATCGAGGCTACACGGAAAAGCAGGTTCGGCTGCTGGCCGAATGGTATCTGCGGGTTCGCAAGTCTCACTAAGTCAGTGACCATTCACTGAGCTGGAGTAACGCCATGGGAATGACCCACATAGTCGACCGGCGACTGAACGGTAAGAACAAGAGCGCGGTGAACCGGGAACGGTTCCTGCGCCGGTACCGCCACCACATCAAGCGGGCGGTATCGGATGCTGTTCAGAAGCGTTCGATCACAGACATCGAACGGGGCGAGAAAGTCAGTATTCCGTCCCGGGACATTGACGAACCCATCTTCCACCACGGCCAGGGCGGCAAACGGGAGGTGGTGCACCCCGGCAACCAGGAGTTCGTGGCCGGCGACACCATTCCCAAACCCGAGGGTGGCGGAGGCCAGGGGTCCGGACAGGGACAGGCCAGCCCGGACGGCGAGGGCATGGACGAGTTCGCCTTTCAGATTACCCAGGAAGAATTCCTGGATTTCCTGTTCGACGATCTCGAACTGCCCAACCTGGCCCGCAAGAAACTCAAGGATACCGAAGCCTTCAAGTATGTCCGCTCCGGCTTCAGCACCGATGGCGTGCCGGCCAAGCTGGATGTGGTGCGCTCATTGCGTGGTGCCCACGCCCGACGACTGGGCCTGGGAGGGGCCCGCAAGAAGAAGATCCGGGATCTGGAAAAACAACTGGAAGCGCTGAAATCGGCGCCGGAAGATCTGGACCCGGCGTTCAGCCATGAAGACCAGATACAGGTTCTGGAAGAGGAAATCGCGCGCCTTAAAGCAAACGTTCGCCGCATTCCTTTCATTGATGAAATTGACCTGCGCTACCGCCAGCACCTGAAAAAGCCGCAACCGGCCACCAGTGCCGTGATGTTCTGCCTGATGGACGTGTCCGGGTCCATGACCCAGATGCACAAGGACATCGCCAAGCGCTTCTTCATCCTGCTGTACCTGTTTCTCAAGAAGAACTACAAGAAGATCGAGGTGGTGTTCATCAGGCATCACACCAGCGCCAAAGAAGTGGACGAGGAAGAGTTCTTCTATTCCCGGGAAACCGGGGGCACCATCGTCTCCAGCGCCCTGAAGCTGATGCACAAGATCATCGAATCCCGCTATTCCCCGGCCGAATGGAACATTTACGCGGCCCAGGCATCAGACGGTGATAACTGGAACGACGATTCCCCTGTGTGTGGCAAGATCCTGGCCGACAGTATCCTGCCTCTGGTGCAGTATTTCGCCTATGTGGAGATCACACCGCAGGACCACCAGATGCTCTGGTACGAATACGAGAAGATTCAGGAGCAATTCCCCCAGAGCTTCGCCCTGCAGCAGATCGCCGACCCCGGCGAAATCTACCCGGTGTTCCGCCAGTTGTTTGAGAGGAAAGCCGCATGACTAACCTCATGGACCGTCCCAATCCGCCGGAAAGTGATCAGCCCAGGGCCCGGGAACCTATTTCGACCGGGTCCGAATGGACGTTCGAGCTGATCCAGAAATACGACGACGAAATCGCCAAATGCGCCGCCGAGTTCGGCCTGGATACCTACCCCAACCAGGTAGAGGTGATCAGTGCCGAGCAGATGATGGACGCCTACAGCTCCGTGGGCATGCCAGTTGGTTACCATCACTGGTCCTTCGGCAAGCAGTTCCTCAGCACGTCCAAGGGCTATCAGCGCGGGCAGATGGGCCTGGCCTACGAAATCGTGATCAACTCCAATCCCTGCATCGCCTATCTGATGGAGGAGAACACTCTGCCGATGCAGGCGCTGGTCATTGCCCACGCGTCCTACGGCCACAACTCATTCTTCAAGGGCAACTACCTGTTCCGCACCTGGACCGACGCCAGTGCGATCATTGATTACCTGGTGTTTGCCCGCCATTACGTGGCGGAGTGTGAGGAGCGCTACGGCGTCGATGCGGTGGAGGAAATCCTGGATTCCTGCCATGCCCTGATGAACTATGGGGTGGACCGGTACAAGCGGCCGGCTCCGATATCGGCGTCGGAAGAAATGCGTCGCCAGAAAGAGCGTGAAGAGTACCAGCAACGGCGCATCAACGATCTCTGGCGCACCATTCCGAAACCGGACGACGACGATGACCCGGTAAGACGCGGCAAACGCTATCCGGAAGAGCCCCAGGAGAACATTCTCTATTTCATTGAGAAGAACGCCCCCTTGCTGGAAACCTGGCAGCGGGAAATCATCCGCATCGTGCGGAAGCTCGGCCAGTACTTCTATCCTCAGCGCCAGACCCAGGTGATGAACGAGGGCTGGGCCAGCTTCTGGCACTACACCCTGCTGCACCGCTTGTACGACAAGGGTCTGGTGACCGACGGTTTCATGCTGGAGTTTCTTCAGAGCCACTCGGCCGTGGTGTATCAGCCGCCGTTCAACAGCCCCTGGTATTCGGGCCTCAATCCCTACACCCTCGGATTCTCGATCTTCACGGACCTGCGCAGGATCTGCGAGAACCCTACTGACGAGGACCGCGAATGGTTCCCCGACATCGCCGGCAGCGACTGGCTGGAAACCCTGCATTTCGCGATGAAGAACTTCAAGGACGAGAGCTTTATCCAGCAGTTTCTCTCTCCCAAGGTAATGCGGGATCTGAAACTCTTCGCGATCCAGAACGACGATCAGGAAGACGTCTACCGGGTGACCGCCATCCACGACGAGCCGGGCTACCGGGATCTGCGCGAGAAACTGGCGCGGCAGTACAATCTCAGTTATCGGGAACCCAACATCCAGGTGTGGAATGTGGATGTGCGGGGCGACCGCTCCCTGACCCTTCGACACATTCCCGTGGACCGCGTGCCCCTGGGCAAGGAAACCGACGAAGTCCTGCGTCACGTACACCGGCTGTGGGGCTTTGATGTGCACCTGGAAAGCGTAGAGGATGGCACCGTTGTGGAAGACCACCACTGCCCGCCCCGGGAATTTGAGGAGGACTGAATCTGGAGCCTGGTGACAAATTCGGGCCGGTACTGGCCGGCCCGGTTCTACGTCATGCCGCGCCGGACTCGATCGTTTTATGGCTGGTTACCCAGGAGCCAGTCATATTCTCTGTACGGATGTTTAACGGAGAGCATCTGCTCCTGGACCGTCCGGTGGCGGATTCCGAAGTTGTAACGCTAAGGGTTGGTACCCGCGCCTGGCTGAACCTGCTGAGCATCACACCGGATTCCGCCCTACCCCATGACACCCGACTGGAATACGACCTGGGACTGACCGGAGAGCGATCAGAGGCTCCGGAATGGATCCTGGGCTGGGCTCCCCACCTTTGCCCCGAAGGCCGGGAGCGCCCGGGCTTTACCCTGAAATCCAGATTGGATCGAATACTCCATGGCTCCTGCCGAAGACCCCATCATCCTGCGGCCGACGGGCTGGTTCGTGTGGATGAGGAACTTCAGAAAGCAGAACGGTTGGAAGACGTTCCGTCTTTGCTCCTGATGACCGGCGACCAGGTTTACGCCGATGATGTAGCCGGCCCCATGCTGCATGCCATCCAGTGTGTTATTCACCAGTTGGGGCTTTACCAGGAAACGCTGGGCGGCGCCTCGCTCAAACACAGCAGGGAACTGACCTCGGTGGCGAATGCCTATTACCACCGGGATGAACTGCTGCCGGAGTCCGAATTCAATGAGGACCTGACCGAGCGTTTCTTTGGCGGTGTTCGCAAGCCGGTGTTCACCACTGCCAACGCCGGCAACCACCTGATTTCCTTCGCCGAAGTCATGGCCATGTACCTGCTGGTGTGGTCACCAGAACCCTGGGCGTTTGTGACCAGCTCCGAACCGGTCGATGACCCGAAGGACCTGGCACGCTACCGGAAAGAGCAGGCGGCCATCGACGAGTTCCGCAGGAGCCTTCCGCGGGCAGCGCGCGCCATGGCCAACGTGCCCGTCTACATGATCTTTGATGATCATGATGTTACGGACGACTGGAATCTCTCGGCCCTGTGGGAGGCCACCGCCTACGAACACCCTTTTTCACGTCGGATCATCGGCAATGCCCTGCTGGGCTATCTCTTGTGCCAGGGCTGGGGCAACCAGCCGGGCAATTTCCGGGAGCTGATCGAGCATTGCCAGAGACTGTTCGAGACCAGCAACGTGCATCACGAGCTGGACAAGGCCATTCAGGATGACCTGATCGACCAGCTGTTTCACTTCCAACACTGGCATTACAGCCTGCCCACTTCACCCAGACTGGTGGTGCTGGACACACGCACCCATCGCTGGCGCAGTGAGATCCGTCGCAGCCACCCGTCGGGACTAATGGACTGGGAATCACTGACCGATTTCCAGCATGAGATCATGGGCGAGGACGCTGTGGTGGTGGTCTCACCGGCCCCCATGTTCGGGGTGAAACTCATTGAGATGATCCAGCGGGTGTTTACCTTCTTTGGCAAGCCGCTGTTAGTGGATGCTGAAAACTGGATGGCCCACCGGGGCGCCGCCAGTGTGCTGCTCAATATTTTCGGCCACCCCCGAACACCCAGGCACTTCGTGATTCTGTCCGGTGATGTCCACTACTCGTTTGCCTACGACGTGCGGTTGCGCCACAAACAGAACGGCCCCCGTGTCTGGCAGATCACCAGTAGCGGTATCAAGAACGAATTCCCCAACGCCCTGCTGGAATGGCTGGACCGGCTCAATCGCTGGCTGTTTGCGCCCTGGTCGCCCCTGAACTGGTTCACCAAGAGGCGGCGCATGTGGATTTCCCCCAGGCTGCCCGAGGGCCGGGAGGCCGGTGAGCGGCTGTGGAACGGCGCGGGTATAGGAGACGTGCGGCTGGATGACGAAGGCGCACCCACCGCCATCCGGCAACTGGACGCCGGGGGCGGGTGTACGGTTTTTCAGCAGCGAGCTAAAGACGACTGATCAGGCGTTGACCGAGGGCAGCCCGGACAGGGCCATGGCCAGTTCCTGCTCGTCGTATTCGTGGTCGCTCAGCTCACCGGCGAAGTAGGAGGTGTAGGCCGCCATATCGAAATGGCCATGACCGCAGAGGTTAAACAGGATCACCTCGTCCTTGCCCTCGCGCTTGCAGCGCAGGGCTTCATCAATGGCACCCTTGACCGCATGGTTGGCTTCTGGTGCCGGCACAATCCCTTCATTCTTCGCGAACAGGACACCGGCCTCGAAGCACTCCCGCTGGGTGTAGGACACCGCATCAAAGAGACCCAGCTCCTTGGCATGTGAAACCAGCGGTGCCATACCGTGGTACCGCAGACCGCCAGCGTGGAAGCCCGGCGGTGTAAAGCCGGAGCCCAGGGTATGCATCTTGGTCAGCGGGGTCATGTGGGCAGTATCACCGTAATCGTAGGCGTACTTGCCACGGGTCAGTGTGGGACAGGCTGAAGGCTCTACCGCCACAATCCGGGATTTCTCACCACCTCTCAGGGCGTGGCCCATGAACGGGAAGGCGATACCGGCAAAGTTGGAACCACCGCCGGTACAACCAACAATCACATCGGGCCAGCAGTCGGCCATTTCCATCTGCTGCATGGCTTCCAGGCCTATGATGCTCTGGTGCAGCAACACGTGGTTGAGAACCGAGCCCAGGGCATATTTCGTGTTCGGGTCCTTGACCGCCAGTTCCACCGCTTCCGAGATGGCGATGCCCAGACTGCCGGTGTGGTCCGGTGTCTCAGCCAGCACCTTGCGGCCAAACTCGGTCAGCTCCGAGGGAGAAGCCACACATTTGGCGCCGTAGGTTTCCATGACCGCCCGGCGGTAGGGCTTCTGATTGTAGGAAACCCGCACCTGAAACACGGTAACGTCGATATCGAACAGGGAGCCGGCGAAGGACAACGATGTGCCCCACTGCCCTGCACCGGTTTCGGTGGTCAGGGTGCGAATGCCGGCTTCGCGATTGTAGAAGGCCTGGGGAATCGCAGTGTTCGGTTTGTGACTGCCCGCCGGGCTGACGCCTTCGTATTTGTAGAAGATTTTTGCCGGTGTGCCCAGGGCCTTCTCGAGGCGATGTGCCCGGTACAGAGGCGCCGGCCGCCAGAGGTTGTAAACGTCGCGCACCGGCTCAGGGATCTCGATTTCCCGCTCAGTGGTCACTTCCTGTTCAATCAAGGCCATCGGAAACAACGGCTCAAGATCCGACGGGCCCACCGGCTGCTGGGTGCCCGGGTGCAGCACGGCCGGCAACGGCTCAGGCAGATCCGCCTGCAGGTTGTACCAGTATTTCGGCATCTGGCTTTCTTCGAGAAGGAACTTGGTTTGCATGAATTAAAAATCCCTACTGTTTATGTTGTTATCGGTCATCAGAATACCCATTCCAGGCCGGCATAAAAAGTTCTTCCCGGGGCGGGCTCAAAATAGCCACGCTCCTCGACGGGCCGATCCGCGTTGGCATTGATACGGATATTGCTGAAGTAGTCTTCATCCAACAGGTTGCGGACGCCACCGTAGACATTCAGGCTCTGACGTCCAATACGCACACTATCGCCGGCCCGGATACCAAGCAACCAATAGTCACTGACGTTTGTCTGGTTACTGTTCTCAGCGTACAGATCGCCAACGTACTGCCATTCCAGCGCTGCGAACCGCTGCCCGCCACCACGCCATTCCACTTCCGTCACCCACTGTTCACGAGGCAGACCGGGCAGGCGGTTGCCATCGGCGTCGTTACCCTGTTCATCGGTAAAATCCCTGAGCCTATAATCTGCAAGAGTCAGGGCGCTGGTGATTCGCCAGGCGTATGAAATATCCCAGCCGAGGCCGAGCTCGATTCCATTTCGTTCGGTGCGCCCGGCATTTTCATAAAATGTGCGGTTGTCTATTTCATAAGGCAGGATTTCATCATCCACCCGGATTGAAAACAGCGCCATGTCATAACTCAAGCCCTGCCCAAAACTGCCTCGCACCCCGACTTCCCGGTTGAGTGCCTGCTGGGGTTCGATATCGGGGTTGAAGCCACCGCTACCATCCGGGTTGGCAAATTCGGTAAAGGTGGGCGACTCGAACGCCGTGCCTATCGTTGCATACAACTGCTGGCGAGGAGCAAGCCGGTAACTGAGCCCGACAAAACCACTGAACTCATCGTAGGTGCGGCTGCCTGAATCGTCTCCGTCATCCAGCTTGTCGTCATCCACTGACAGCCTCAGGCGGTCAAAGCGGGTGCCGACAGAGACGTTGAACCGGTCGGTCAGAGCAAGATCACCCTGTGCGAATACCGCCGCTGTGGTGGCATTCTGGGTTTCCTCCTGGGTCTGGGCAGTCACATCACCATTGAAAGCCACCAGATAGCGGCGCCGCTCGTCCGACTGGCGGTGCAGGTCGGCACCCACAACCCAGGTCAGCGGCCGCCCGGCGAACTCACTACCCTGCTGATAATCCGTGCTGATGCCGTAAAACTGCCGGTCATAAGCAATAAGGCTGGGGCCGGGAAACGGTAATTGCTGCCTGAAATCGCGGCGGGTAAAGAAGGTGCTGACGGTCAGGTTCCCGGCACCGACGACGGGAGCTTCATACAGCAGCCCGAGCGTCTGCTGATCAACGTCCTGGCCCGAATCCAGCCTCTTGGCATTGTCCGTAGCCTGGCGCCGGTCCTCGGCAACCTGCTCCGCGGTGAGACCTGCAGGATCTTCCGCCTTGGGCGTGTGCAGGGCATTGAGCGTGGCGGTCAGCCTTTGTCCCTCACCCCATTCATGGGACAAGCGGCTATTGAACAGGCCCTTTTCCACCTCACTCTGTTCCCGGTAGCCGTTATAGTTCAGCCATGACATGGTGGCGATACCGCTTGTATTACCCTGGGTACCGTTGGCCTGGGCCGTGGTCTTGTAATAATCATCGCTGCCCACATCCTGGCGCAGCCTTGCGCCAGGCGGCATGTCATCCCCCCTGGCAGTGGTGATGTCAATCACGCCACCGGACGCATTGCCGTACTGGACCGAGGA
>Ga0064014_10119_pt1 | contig 31904 bp, 29 predicted proteins | sample CrowatWCoCulture_2_FD_61584 | JGI IMG/M metagenome (GOLD analysis project Ga0064014, IMG submission 61584) | Marine cyanobacteria communities from the University of California, Santa Cruz, USA, analyzing cyanobacterial DNA methylation -... | ecosystem: Host-associated > Microbial > Bacteria >...
GATCAGCTTTGTCGGCTACAAACCGCTATAATTGGTAGAAACACCTCCCAGTTGTTGGTCAAGAACAAATGTATCGAAAAGAGGAGCAACCTTTACCGCCCCCAGAAAAATTTGAATTACCTTTCGAGGGCAAATTGTCCCCCAATAATCGTTGGGTAATCATGGCAGAGTTGATACCTTGGGATGATTTTGAGGAAGAATATGCTAAACTTTTTTCAGCAGAAAAAGGTGCGCCAGCCAAACTATTTAGAATGGCATTAGGGACATTAATTATTAAGGAAAAATTAGGAACAAGTGATAGAGAAACTATAGAACAGATTAGAGAAAATCCCTATCTACAATACTTTATAGGTTTAAATTGTTATCAACAAGAGCCACCACTGGAATCTTCAATGCTAGTTCATTTTAGGAAAAGAATTGATGGAGATTAATAAACAAAATCAATAAAAAAATAGTAAAAAGAGAAATAGACAAGAGTGATAAAGAAGTAAAAAAAAAGGATTGTCTCCAAGAAAAAGGAGAAAAAATAAAAAATAAAGGTAAACTAATTTTAGATGCGACTTGTGCGCCAGCAGACATCAAATACCCAACGGATTTAGGCATATTAAATCAAGCCAGAATTGAGACAGAAAGAATAATAGATAATCTTTATAAACTATTAAGAGTAAAATTGAGAAAAAACCCGAGAACTTCTAGAAAAATTGCTAGAAAGGAATACTTAAAAGTAGCTAAAAAACGAAAAGTATCTTATCAAGAAAGAAGAAAAGCTATCGGGAAACAGTTAAAATACCTTAAGAAAAATTTAGGAAATATAGAAGACTTAATTCAAGCTGGGGCTTCCCTGGAAAATCTGAGTAAAAGACAGAAAAATTGTCTAGAGACTATCAAAAAAGTTTATGAACAACAACAGTCAATGTGGGAGAATAAGACCCAGAGTGTTCCTCAAAGAATTGTAAGTTTAACTCAACCGCATATTCGTCCAATAGTGAGGGGAAAAACAGGAAAACCAATAGAGTTTGGAGCTAAACTCTCAGTAAGCTGTGTAGATAACTATGTGTTTCTAGACAAAATAAGTTGGGAAAACTTCAATGAATCTTGTCATTTAAAAGAACAAGTAGAAAAGTATAAAGAAACGTTTGGCTATTATCCCGAATCCGTCCATGTAGATAAAATTTATCGAACTAGGGAAAACAGAAATTGGTGTAAGGAAAGAGGGATAAGAATCAGTGGTCCGAAGTTAGGAAGACCTCCGAAAAATGTCAGTGAAGAAGAAAAGAAACAAGCCCACTCCGATGAATGCTTCCGTAATGCTATTGAGGGAAAGTTTGGACAAGCTAAACAAAGATTTAGCCTAAATCTCGTGATAACAAAACTCCCTGAAACCTCCATTACATCTATTGCTATTACATTTTTAGTTGTCAATCTTTCTAAACTTCTGAGGCAGTTTTTGTCGCTTTTTTTGTCCTTATTTACTAATAATAGAACAGGGGAACTCATCAAACCGCCTTTCATTAATTTTGATTATATTTTAAACAATTTTTATGTACTAAAACTTATTGATTTGTTAGAAAATTCTTGGTCAAAAGTGGCATAAATTTTGGAGAAACTTTTTCAGCAAACCCTACTTAATAATTCAGTACGGAGTGACTCCTAAACTAGACTGAATCATATATTGGCACAGTTTCCGTTGCTCATTTATTATCATTTTTTTTGTTAATCAAAATTCCCAGTAAATACAAAAATACTAGCATATATTTACTTTTGACTTTTGACCTTAAATAATATATAGTTATGTTTGTAAAAGATTACCCAATTAAGTAGGGTTTGCTGAATAAAAGCAAAACCCTATTCTTTAAAAGGTTACACCCATATTCGCGATCGCAAAAAAGATCAGCTTTGTCGGCTACAAACCGCTATAATTGGTAGAAACACCTCCCAGTTGTTGGTCAAGAACAAATGTATCGAAAAGAGGAGCAACCTTTACCACCCCCAGAAAAATTTGAATTACCTTTCGAGGGCAAATTGTCCCCCAATAATCGTTGGGTAATCATGGCAGAGTTGATACCTTGGGATGATTTTGAGGAAGAATATGCTAAACTTTTTTCAGCATAAAAAGGTGCGCCAGCCAAACTATTTAGAATGGCATTAGGGACATTAATTATTAAGGAAAAATTAGGAACAAGTGATAGAGAAACTATAGAACAGATTAGAGAAAATCCCTATCTACAATACTTTATAGGTTTAAATTGTTATCAACAAGAGCCACCACTGGAATCTTCAATGCTAGTTCATTTTAGGAAAAGAATTGATGGAGAATTGATAAACAAAATCAATAAAAAATAGTAAAAAGAGAAATAGACAAGAGTGATAAAGAAGTAAAAAAAAAGGATTGTCTCCAAGAAAAAGGAGAAAAAATAAAAAATAAAGGTAAACTAATTTTAGATGCGACTTGTGCGCCAGCAGACATCAAATACCCAACGGATTTAGGCATATTAAATCAAGCCAGAATTGAGACAGAAAGAATAATAGATAATCTTTATAAACCATTAAGAGTAAAATTGAGAAAAAAGCCGAGAACTTCTAGAAAAATTGCTAGAAAGGAATACTTAAAAGTAGCTAAAAAACGAAAAGTATCTTATCAAGAAAGAAGAAAAGCTATCGGGAAACAGTTAAAATACCTTAAGAAAAATTTAGGAAATATAGAAGACTTAATTCAAGCTGGGGCTTCCCTGGAAAATCTGAGTAAAAGACAGAAAAATTGTCTAGAGACTATCAAAAAAGTTTATGAACAACAACAGTCAATGTGGGAGAATAAGACCCAGAGTGTTCCTCAAAGAATTGTAAGTTTAACTCAACCGCATATTCGTCCAATAGTGAGGGGAAAAGCAGGAAAACCAATAGAGTTTGGAGCTAAACTCTCAGTAAGCTGTGTAGATAACTATGTGTTTCTAGACAAAATAAGTTGGGAAAACTTCAATGAATCTTGTCATTTAAAAGAACAAGTAGAAAAGTATAAAGAAACGTTTGGCTATTATCCCGAATCCGTCCATGTAGATAAAATTTATCGAACTAGGGAAAACAGAAATTGGTGTAAGGAAAGAGGGATAAGAATCAGTGGTCCGAAGTTAGGAAGACCTCCGAAAAATGTCAGTGAAGAAGAAAAGAAACAAGCCCACTCCGATGAATGCTTCCGTAATGCTATTGAGGGAAAGTTTGGACAAGCTAAACGAAGATTTAGCCTAAATCTCGTGATGACAAAACTCCCTGAAACCTCCATTACATCTATTGCTATTACATTTTTAGTTGTCAATCTTTCTAAACTTCTGAGGCAGTTTTTGTCGCTTTTTTTGTCCTTATTTACTAATGATAGAACAGGGGAACTCATCAAACCGCCTTTCATTAATTTTGATTATACTTTAAACAATTTTTATGTACTAAAACTTATTGATTTGTCAGAAAATTCTTGGTCAAAAGTGGCATAAATTTTGGAGAAACTTTTTCAGCAAACCCTACAGTAGAAAATGCTGTTTGGGCAGTGGGAGAAATTGGCACCAGTGATGTAAATATTCTTGAAGATATTGCTCAATTACTTGACAAACCTGGGCAAACTTACCGCGTTATTATCCACACCCTAACTAAGTTAAATTATGAACCGGCCCTAGACCTTGGACTTTGGATAAAAAACAATTGTTAGCGTAAATTTTACGCTAAACATATCTCCAGAGCTAAAATAGAGAATTAAGGTGATTTTAAAAACTCTCTTTCCATCTTTTTAGGGGATTTTAAATATTAAATAGCTTCATTCAGTTTCGGTTCCAATATAGATATCTTAGTAGCTTTCAGTTAGAGATTGAATGACTCGTTCTAATTCATCAATGAGATTTCTTCTAGTGAGTTTTTCTACAGCATCAATATTAGCAGAACTTCCGGCTCGTCCTAAATATTTATATTTGGTTTTTTTCTCATTATTAGTGGCCATAGGAAAAATTGATTCAGCAGCCTGTAGTTTATAATACCAGTAGATTGTTCCCTTTCGATTAACCTGATAACGAATAATATGACAATTAGCTGGTGCTACTTCCCCTTCCCGTTCAATTTTCTTTATTTTCTGTTTAAGAGAGCGAATTAGACTCTTAATTTGTTTGGCTCTCAGGTGGACATCTTGACTGGTCTTAAGTTCGGAATGTGATGACATTAGCCTTAACTGTAACAAATAACCTCTTTTGATGTTAGCGTATATATTCCGCTAATTTATAAGGTAATAAATTTTAAAAATGACCAAAAATGAAACGGCTACGTCTGTCGAGGAATTCCTGGTGTGGAGGTCTAACCTCTTCCAAGGACTAAAAGCTAGAAAAGAAACTATTATAGAATTACTCGATGCCCTCTCCAGTAACCAACAAGCTCACTCAGTCGTTGAATTGTCTCTCAATCCTTTATTTAGAAGAGATTATAACAGTTTATATAGAGGAATTCAAGAGTTTTTACCCACTCAAACTGACCCTAATTATGAACAGAGAATTGAGACTTTATTTTCAGCTGTATCGAGAACAATTCCTCCCACTTCAAAACATTATAACTTATTGGGTATTGACACAACTCCCTGTCCACGACGGTTTGCCGAAACGTTAGCGGATAAAACCTTTATTCATTACCCCAATCCAATTAAGGGAAATAAACCCATTAATATTGGACATTGTTATTCCGTTATCTGCGCTTTACCTGACCAAATAGACACAGAAAAAGTCCCTTGGGCTGTCCCCTTATCAGGAGAGCGAGTCCCCTCTAAACATAAAGGAGTAAATCAAGGCAATCAACAACTAAAAAAAATCTGGCAAAGTTCTTTATTTTCTGATAAATTATCTGTCTTAGTGGCTGATAGTGACTACAGCCAAAAGGATTTTATTGGGGAACAAGTTAAGCATGAAGACGTAGTTACTATTACAAGAGTTAGAAGTAACCGAGTTTTTTATCGTCAATTTATTCGGGACCCAAATCAAGCCAAAACTTCGGGACATCCCCGTTGGTATGGGGATAAATTTGACCTTAAAGATGACCAAACTTGGACTGAACCTGATGAAGTTCATCATGTTCCCTTTACAACGAAAAAAGGTCGTCAATTAACAGTGACTATTTCGGGATGGAAACAGATGTTAATGAGAGGAACTAAAAACTATAAAATGAACAATCACCCCTTTACTTTACTCCAGATTGTTGTCAGAGATCAAGAAAGAAATAGTATTTGGAAACCTATGTGGCTTATTGTTATTGGTTCTCGGCGCGATGAGTTAAGTTTAGTTGATTGTTATCAGTGTTATCGACAACGTTATGACATGGAACATCTTTTTCGATTTGGTAAACAAAGATTATTGATGACATCTTATTTAACTCCCGATGTACATCATGAAGAAAATTGGTTTAAACTAACACTTCTTTCTTATGTAAATTTGTGGGCTGCCAGAAAATTAGCTGTGGTTTTACCCCGTGATTGGGAACAGTATTTGAAGACTAATAAATCCATCAAAATCACCCCTAGTCTAGTTCAAAGAAACTTTTCAAGAATAATTACGACCTTGGGGACTTTCGCCAAATTTCCCAAACGTCGAGGTTTTTCTTCCGGACGTATTAAAGGTTACAAAAAAGCCCCACGAACTCGTCATGATGTTATCAAGAAAGGGAGCAAAAAATCAACTGAAAACTTAAAAGCTCCTTAGTTTTCCTCAGAATCTATAGATTAGCCCTATTTGTCAGCCAATTTTATTGACTGATACAGAGCCGATATTTTGGGATTTTAGTTTAGCGTAAAATATACGCTAACAAACTTTTTTGTCCAAAGTCCAATAGACCGAATTCGCCAATTTATAAATGATCTTGACCCTCTTATTGCTAGTGCTGCCATTACTTCAGTTTGCCGTTTTAGCAAGGATTATTCTCAGATGGGGAAAGTGATAGTCATGTTGCAGCACCAAAATGTCTTAGCAAGGCGGTTGTCTATTCAGGATTTGATCGATGCTCGTTACTACAATGCAATTCCGGATATAGCCCGATGTCCTGTCTCATTGGTGTTTCGCTTACGAGGTATTCGGATGTTAGCAGAAGCAGGTATGAAGAGCGAAGAAATCACTTTTGAAATGATTCAACCCCCTTTAGAGCAAACCATTAGAGATCATCCCGATGATTTCGGTTTAGTGCATAGCTATGAGACAACGCCAGATTTAACAGTTTTAGTACGAACCTTATACGAAACCGATTTTGGAAAATGTTATCTGGCCAGTAAAACGATTCTCGACCATTATGCAGACACCGCCGCATCGGCCCTATTGGCGAATTATGAGGAAGAAGTGAAGAGTGATTATGGAGCGCATTTTCATGTAATCAAACTATTAGGCTGGTTGAAATATGCTCCAGCTTATGATTTACTACTAGAAGCCTTGCATAATCTTCAACCTCAATATCAGAAATCACGGGCCGCTGCTGCGATCACATTAGGGGAACTGGGGGTTTCAAAGGCTATTCCAGTTCTAAAAGCCACCCTCTCATCAAAAAACTGGGTTTTAAAATACGCTACATTGATGGCACTTGAAAAACTTGGCTGCAGGGATGGTCATGAGATCGCACTCAACGACTCTGACTGGTTGATTCAAGCAAAAGCCCAACTCCAATCCACTCTAATTAATTAATTAATTAATCGACGACAAACGCGCTTATCGAGTAATTAATTAGGGTCAATTTTTCCCATTTCTTTGATTTGTAATCCTATGACCACAGATTCCTTATTTGCCAAACTAAAACACCCCAACCCCCATCTACGGGAGCAAGCAATGTTGGAAATTGCCGAGTCCCGCGATGAAAACACCATTCCTTATCTGATGAGTATTTTGGATGAAGAAGATACAACTTATCGTCGGGCAGCCGTAAAAACACTAGGAGTAATTGGTATCGATGCCGTCCCATTGGTAGTTGAATCCTTGCTGCATAGTGACAATGTAACGGTACGAGGAAGTGCAGCTAAAGCCTTGGCACAGATTGCTGTTAATTATCCCGATTTACCTTTTCCTTCTACTGGTTTGCAGGGATTGAAGGCTGCTATCAATGACCCAAATCCGGTGGTTCATATTGCATCAGTAATGGCATTGGGTCAAATGGGTTCAGCTGCATACTCTATTTTAGTGGAGTCGTTGAAGACAACAGAAAACATAGCAGTGCAGGTGGCAATTGTCAACGCACTCGCTTCCATTGGAGATCCGAAGTGTGCTGAAGTCCTCACAACATTTGCCAATGATGAATCGGTGGATTCCTATGTACGCGAATCAGCTATAAGTGCTTTATCTCGTTTGGATTTAGTAATCAACTTTGACAAGTCCCGTCGCTGAAAGCGAGGAATTCTTCCTTCACCGCTCAAATATCTGCCAATATTATACAAATATTTATTTGGTACTTTCAACTTTACAACCCACATTCCGCACATCTTTCGTCGCAAAAAAGATTATGGCTTGGAACCCCGCTAGAACTCAGTGGGCAAACAAATGAACTCATAACGGGGTTGCAAGACATAATCTCAACCTGACAAGATAAAAGTGTGAGAGTTAATTCGTTTTCAATTGGAATAAACAGTTTTTCAACTGTAGACAAGATTCATCAAAAAAGAGATAATAAGATAAAGTTCTCAATAAGCTTAGACGATGTTATCATCACAAGAAAACTCGATTCAAACTATCAACCACTTAGGATTAGTTGCCGGAATTATTGATGATATTGGTCTTGAACAAATTATTAATGAAGTTGTTGGCTCTGACCCCAGAGAATTGATAACATCAGGTCAAGTCGTAAAAGGGATTCTTCTTAACGGATTAGGATTTACTTCCCAACCTCTGTACTTATTCCCTAAGTTTTTTGAAGATAAAGCGACAGAACATTTAATCGGAGAAGGGATAAAAGCTGAATATTTAAACGATGACAAGATTGGTAGAGTAATGGACAAACTTTATGAAAGCAGGAAGATTTATTTTAGCTACCAATGAACTTGAAGAAAGTCAATTAAGTTCTGAGGATATTTTGATTAAATAGGGTTTGCTGAATAAAAGCAAAACCCTAAGTAGGCAACGTGAAGAACACGCAAAAAGACTTGCCCGTTGCGTAATCCAATTCTTAGATTTGGTCGCCTATGAAGATTTGAGAATTAAAAACTTAGTGCGGAATGCACCGCCGCTTTCCACTGCCGACCCTGCTGGATTTCAAATCCAGCAGGGTCGGCAGCGCATTCCACGCCTTGAATTCAATTCAAGGTGGGTCGGCGGTGAAAAACCATTGTTTAGCCAAGTCTATTAATGATGCTGGTTGGTATCAATGCTCGAAAATGGTTAGAATATTTTGGGAAAAAAATGGGCAGAGTAACTGTTGCAGTTAATCCTGCTTATACAAGCCAAATTTGTTCTAATTGTGGGGCTGTCGTTAAAAAATCCTTATCTACAAGGACTCATGTTTGTGCTTGTGGATGTCGATTAGATAGAGACGAAAACGCAGCCATTAATATTCTTAATCGAGCCTTGGGTACTGTAGGGCATACAGGAACCTGGATCTTAGATCCGAACACTTCAGGAGACTTGTCCTCTACTTTTGTTGGAGCAATCCTGCATTAGCAAGACGAGTCGTTGATTGAAGAATCCTCGTACCTTTAGGTCGAGGAGTGTCAATTAACCATTCAACCATTTCGGTTCAGGAGGCAGAAACGGCTTCTCAACGAGGCACTAAACCGTTACCATTTGGCGTTCCAAATCAAACAGGAATCCATGAATATACTCCTCTGTCCATGCTTGTCCATAGAGACGAGTAAACATTCCTCGTGCCGGATCTTTGTCCGCACGGTAGGCGATGTAACGCCTTTGTGCTTGGAGGATATCTTCGAGTCTTTGACTATCAGTAATCGGTTTGGCTTGCTCCACGAAATTCAAATAAGCTTGGAGATAGTCCTTAAAAGCTGAGAAAACTCGTGTAATTACCGCTTCTGTTTCTTGGGGACGAGTCCATAAAAAAGCTGGAGAAAAGAAAGGTTTGGCTTCTTCTGGAAAATCTCCCCCCCAGGGTAAATGCTGTTGGTGGCTTTTGAAAAGGGGCAAGATAGGCTCTGTATATTGCTGCTGGTAAGCTTTATCGTGGAATAGTGGCTGCATATCCAAAGCAATGAGGTGTCCCCCAGGCAACGTGACTAAATCTGCGCCAAAAAAGGGCAAATCATAAGTTAACTGTGGGAAGATGACAAAATTAAGAACTTGTAGGGAACTACCCCCTTGAACATGAGCGGCTCGAATTTGTCTTAGTTTGGGAGATTTAAAAGCATAGCTGCTAGTGACAACCCTTTGCTGCCTTTTCCCCTTCCCTGTCATCTCTTCTTTTCTCTCAAACCCTTCAGGAATGGGATAGGGTTGCAAGGAAAGTTGGTCTTGCATTAGAGAAATAGCATAGTCTAAGAACGGTTGATAGAGGGTCATAGGATTAGAAAATCAATCTTTTTTTTTTGGTGAGCGATTAGGGGTCGAAAAGGTAATCGCTTACCTCTCCTCCCATTCCGAACCGTGCGTGAGACTTTCACCTCACACGGCTCTCGGCAATTAGTCCCTTGTCATGGGTACTGTTAGTACATCGTCCTTCCATTCATAGCCATTATAAGTGCCAATCATAGAGATAGTCATTTTTGCTTTTAACATCATGACAATGACGATGTAGAGCTTGAAGATTGTTTTAGGTATCCTTTCCACCTTTCGATTTTGGGATAATGTGGTCAACTTCTATCAAGTCTTCGGGTGTAAAGTGTTGCTTACATTGAGGGCATATACCTTTTTGTTTCTTTAAGAGTTTTGCGACCCTAGTTGGTGTCCCAGTATATGTACCCCGTATGTATGCTCCAGTACGTCCAGTTTCCGTCTAATGGTGATGCTTCAGGCTTGACCAGTTGATGTCTCTTAATTTCCGTTTCGGCGTGATTATAGAGGACATTACCTTTTGTTTGAAATGTCCATAGTCCGTATTTTCCGTATGAGAAATATTTTCTTAGAGCTTTAGTCAATGGTGTCTTTTTCTTTGTCCTGCTGACTGATTAGGGGTCGAAGTGGTAGTCACCTACCACGACTCCCATTCCGAACCGTGCGTGAGACTTTCACCTCACACGGCTCTCGGCAATTAGTCCCTTGTCGTGGGTACTGTTAAAACGTCGTCTTTCCATTCATAGCCATTATCTAACCAATCATAGAGATAGTCATTTTTGCTTTTAGCATCATGACAGTGACGATGTAGAGCTTGTAGATTGTCGTACCTGTCCTTTCCACCTTTCGATTTTGGGATTATGTGGTCAACTTCTATCAAGTCATCGGGTGTAAAGTGTTGCTTGCAGATAGGGCAGATACCTTTTTGTTTCTTTAAGAGTTTTGACACTCTCATTGGTGTTCCAGTGTATATTCCCCGTCTTTTGCTCCAGTATGTCCAGTTTCCGTCATATGGTGAGACTTCGGCCCTAACCAATTGATGTCTTTTTATTTCCGTTTCGGCGTGGTAGTAAAGAATCATTCCATTTGTTTGAAATGTCCATTTTCCGCGTCTTCCGTATGAGAAATATTTTCTGAGGGCTTCAATCAGTGGGGTCCTATTCTTTTTCCTGCTGACTGTCCAGGCTCTCAGCATATTCCATAATATGTGGTCTTCGGTGTCGAACGTTTCCTTACTGCATACAGTTCGGTAATAATTACACCATCCTCTTATTATGGGGTTTAATTTTGCAATTAATGCTGCTTGTGGGGCATTCTTGTTGGCATTTATGACCTTTTTGATCGCCTCATGGTGAGCTAGCATTTTCTTTTTGCTTGGTTTGATTATAGTTTTGAATCCAAGTATCTCACGATGGGGTGTTTTCCCAGAGTGGTATTTACCTACGGGGTAGGACTTTATGTTGAATCCAAGAAAATCGAAACCAGGGTCAATGGTTTTTCCGTCGTGTTCAATACTTTTTAGAGTATGTCTGATGGAAGTCTTTTCTGGTTTTAGTTCCAGTCCGACTTGTTTCAACCATTGTGCAATTAGATTTTTACATTTTAGAATAACGTCGTAGTCCTCATGGAGAACTACGAAATCATCGGCATAACGGATGATTGCAGGTTGGTATCCTGTTTTGTAGCTACCATCTTTCCTCTTTTTATTTGCAGGAAATTGGTTTCTTATATCATTAATCAATCCGTGTAGTGCAATATTAGCCAATAAAGGGCTTATTACACCGCCTTGGGGAGTTCCTGAATCGGTTTCCTCAAATATACCCTTGTCCATAACACCGCATTTTAGCCATTGTTTAATGACTATTTTGACGTTATTAGGACAATCTAATTTGGACAGTAGGTGGTCATGGTTAATCTTATCAAAACATTTGGATATATCGGCATCTAGAGCATATTTGGCTTTTGAATTGATTACCGTGTATATCCTTTGTATAGCGTCTTGTGCGCTTCTGCCTGGACGAAAACCGTAAGATGTTCCCTCAAATTGGGCTTCCCAATATGGCTCTAAGGCTGATTTAACCAAGGCTTGCATTACTCTATCTTTCATGGTGGGAATTCCCAGACCACGTTTTTCTTCTCTTCCAGGTTTGGGAATCCAAACCCGTCTGAGTGCCTTTGCTTTGTAACCTTTTAAAGCTAGTTCTTTGGCTAACTTTAATCTTTGGTTGGGGCGTAATGCCTTTTTCCCATCAACGCCAGCAGTTTTTTTGCCTTGGTTGTCTTGGGTTACTTTGCGTATGGCTAAGAGCTTTGCGTAATGTGACTTTAACAGTAACTTCTGAAGCTTTTTAGCTTTAACTTTATTACCTGATTTAACAGCTTGAAATATTCTTTTTTGAAGCTTAAACACCTTTCTCTGGACTTTTGCCCAGTTAATTGTGTTCCACTCTGGCGTAGTCTTGGTTATACTCGCATTCGACATATTCACCTCTAATAGAGACTATTTCTTCTAATTAACCAGCAATACGTCAGCTTATCCGTACTCATTACAAGTGGGCATTAGCAACTTAATTGCTTCTCACATCCATGACCCTTGCGGTTCAGTTTGTCCCTACTTACCTACTCGACCGGTGGTAAGAGCAATCATGGACTTAATTCGTTCCGTTGATTTGGGTATATCGGTTTTAGGTTTCATCTTTCCCCCAGGTTACTTTTAGGAATCTGTGTTGATGCTCATGGAAAAACTCCACTTTTTACCTTGTTCTTTTGAACGCAGCCTATCAAACAGATTTGGCTACTTGGCGGTTTTGAGAGTTCATGTCGATGATTCAACGTAATGTTTAACCATGACCGATTGACTTGGGGAGCGACTTACCATGCTGCTTCATGACGGGTTCTCCTTCTAACCCTGCTTCCATCCTGGGTTTACTAAGTCCAAAACGGAGGGTTATGTCGTCACTCTTAGGATTTTCTCCTTTGATTCCGAGTGTGGCTCCATTAGCCAACAAATCAACAGTTATTCAGATTTCAATGTTCTGAACGAGCTACACGCTTGTTTCCAAACTTTCTAGCTCAACGAATCGCACTCCATGCTCTGAGCATATTCCATAATATATGGTTCTCGGATGAGAATGTTTCCTTAACACCACATTCTAACCATTGTTTAATGATTCTTTTGATGTTATGTGGACAATCTACTTTGGACATCTCCCTTGATTCAGAGTTTGGCTCCTTTAGCCAACAAACCAAAAGTTATTCAGATTTTGAGGTTCTGAATGGGCTACACACTTATATTTAGTACAAGCTTTTTAGCCCAACGAATCGCACCAGTATTGCCAGAACATCATCCTTGACACACTCTCGTTAAATCAAAGATTGTAACGGGAGATTCTTGCTTCTTTCAGACTCATGCATCGACAATCCGCTTTTCGACAATCTTCGGTCAACTTTTCTTGGCAGCAACAGCAACAGCATCTTCAAACAAAAATTTATGGAGAAATTTTTCAGACCATTCATGACCAAAATAGCTATTAAATAGCCCCGAGGCAGGATCTCGTTCTGCACTATATTGATCATAATCTTTCTGTGCCTTGATAATCCGTTCAAGCTCGGTCGATTCTGTCTTTGGTTCAGCTTGTTCTACAAGTTGCCAATATAATTGGATATATTCTTGATAAGCAGGAAAAAGTTGCTCGATAACGGTCTGAGGATTAGTTCGGGCAAACAATAAATACGGAGAAAAATATTGATTAGCATCATAAAACCTCATTTCCAAATCTTGCGCTAATTCATTATATTTTGCACGTATTGGTGCCATGGGTTCAATATATTTTTTCAAATAATCTGAGTCACGAAACAGGGGCTGAAAATCTAAAACAACTAAGATTTTTTTCTTTCCAAAAGCTAAAAAATCAATTCCCAATAAAGGTAAATCGTACTGATGGTTGGGATAAATAACACTATTAAAAATTTGGGCAGTTTCCCCAGCATTAATATAGGTGTAGCGTATTTTTCGCAATTGGGGACATTCGTAGCACCAACTTTCAATCATGGCAGGATTTTTTCCCCGTTGACTGATTTGGAATTCTAATTCTGGGGCAATAGGTCTGCTGGTTAGGTCAAAGCGACTAAACAGTTCTTTTTCTAAGTGTTGGAGAAAAGGCTGAAACATAAACTGAAGAAGAGATAGTAAAACCTTTTTTGAACATAAAGAAAAACCTTCGCTTCTGTCTCATTTCTCACTAAGAAAGTCACAATTCGTAATATAGCAACTATACTGACCGACTACTATGACTTTATACCTGAACTTACCCCCATACAAATCTACTATAAACACCTAAAACCCTTATCTATCAACAGATAAGGAGGCAGGAGTTGAAAGGCAGCTATGCTGGAGGTTTATTGTATGTTCGCGAGCTTGTACTCCCTAAAGTTGGAAGTTTTAATCCCAGATTCCGCACTTCAAAAAGTAGCATTAAATACTACAAGCCTGGGGTTAATAATTAAGTATAATTGCTTAAGCTCTTGAAGACAAAAAAGTGGGATAATTGCTTAAGTTGTTTCCTCTGTAAAAAAAGAGCGAAAAATGTCTTATTTAGAAGAAATACAAGTTAAAAATTTAGACCATTTAGGGATAGTAGCTGGTTTAATTGATGAAATAGGAATAGTCAAAATAATTAATAATAAATTAGGAATAGATGTTAGAGAAAAAATCTCAGCAGGTACAGTAGTTAAGTCTATTTTAATCAATGGACTAGGATTTGTTTCAAGACCTCTATATTTATTCAGTCAGTTTTTTCAAGATAAAGCCATTGAGAAATTGTTAGGAGAAAGAATTAAACCTGACTACCTTAATGATGATAAAATTGGGAGAGTAATGGATGAATTATATAAATATGGACTAAATGATATTTTTATTGAAGTAGTTTTAGAAGTAATTAAAAAATTTAAAATAGACCTTAAATGCTCCCATTTAGATTCCACATCATTTCATTTAGATGGAGAATATAAAAGGGAAGAAGATAAAGAGAAACAGGAAGAAGAAAAAATTATTAAAGAAAGACCAATTTTTATTAAGAAAGGATATTCTCGGGATCATAGACCAGACTGAAAACAATGTGTCTTGGATTTAATAACAAGCCAAGATGGAGATATTCCATTATTTGTGAGAGTAGGAGATGGAAATGAATCTGATAAAGCTGTATTTGGAAAAGTTTTAGTAGAATTCAAAAAGCAAATAAAGTTTGATAGTATCATGGTTTGTGATAGTGCTTTATATGGTCAAGAAAATCTCCAACTAATCCAACATTTAAAATGGATAACGAGAGTTCCAATGACCATAAAAAAAGCAAAAGAATTAGTGCAAAATATAGAGGTGGAAGAAGTAAAAGATGAAGATAAAGAAAAAAGAAGTGACCTAAATTTAGAAAGTTATACCTGGAAAGAAGAAATTGTTACTTATGGTGGAATCAAGCAAACTTGGTTAATAGTCTTGAGTGAAAAAAGACAGAAAAGTGATTTGGAAAAACTAGAAAAACAACTTTCCCAAGAAGAGAAGAAATCCCAAAAATTTCTTAAAGAAATACAATCTGAAGAATTTGAACATCCTCAAGCTGCTAGATATAAATTAAAAGCTATTAATAAAAAATTGAGATTGTTGGAAATAAAAGAAGTTGAACGGATTGAAACTTACTCGAAAAAAAAGGAAAAGATTTATAAAATGATTAGTCTGATCATCAAAAAAGATGAAGAGATAAGTAGAAAGACTAAAGAAGCAGGAAAATTTATTTTAGCAACTAACTTAGTAGAGGAAAATAAATTAGAAGCTAGTGAAATTCTGATAACTTATAAAAACCAGCAATCTACGGAAAGAGGATTTCGATTTTTGAAAGATCCCTTATTTTTTACTGATAGTTTCTTCGTTGAAAAACCAGAAAGAATAGAAACAATGTTATTTTTAATGTCTTTGTGTTTGTTGATTTATAACTTGGGGCAAAGAGAATTAAGAAATTGTTTAAAAAGAGTCAAAAAAGGAATAAATAATCAAGTAGGGAAAGTAAGATTGCGTCCGACTTTGAGGTGGATATTTCAATGTTTTCAAGGTATTCATTATGTGATTTTAAACGGAGTTAAACAAATTGTCAATTTAACAGAAGAAAGGCGTTTTATATTGAGTTTATTACCTGCATCTTGTGAAAGATATTATCTATAAATTGAATTGGATAAAGCAAAATAATAAAAGAATAAGAGTCTAATGATATCAAATGAGAAGAGGAAACTCTCCTTCGTTTGTGCTGAGTCTTGCTAAGTTTTCAATGAGTATAAATCTTCTTAATTTGATTATTTTTCCTAAAAATTTAATGAAAAGAGAAATATTCTTGCCCAGGTATGATTTTCGGACTTTTTAAAACTATGTATTTTTTTATACTACATTTTGAAGTGCGGAATCTGGGTTAAAATCAACCCGAATTAGACAAAGATGAAAAGATAAATCAATCACTCATTTTTCCAAAAAAATTATTAATAAAATCTCTAATAGTACTAGATTGTTAGAATAAAATATGCTATAATTTAATTATTAAAGCAATTTACCTTAAACTGATTTAATGAGTCCCAGTTATCCCCGAACCCCTCGTCAAGTAATCAACTTTAGTAAACAGAAAGGAAAAGAAATAATCGCTAATTTTGATGGGGGACTAATCACTTCAGATGCGGGGATTGTCTGGATAGCTGAGTTGGATAAAAAACTGGGAATTACCGAGAAGTTTGGTAACTGTTTTCAAGATCATCGTCATCAATCTTATGTAGATCATTCCGTTCATGAGTTATTAGCACAAAGGCTTTATGGAATTATTTTAGGCTATGAAGATGTCAATGACCATGATAAATTACGTCACGATCCTGCCCTTAAGATCGCTTTAGAAAAGCTTAATGAACTTGAAGATAAAAAGGGATGGTTAGCTGGAAAAAGTACAATTAATAGATTGAAATATTGTCCTGAGACTATTCTCGACCAAAAAACGAGTCGTTATCGTAAAATAGAACCCAACTTTGAAGCCATTGAAAAATCTTTTGTCGAATTTTTTTTAGAGTCTTATAAAAAACCTCCCTTAAGTATTATATTAGATATGGATGTCACGGATGACCAAGTACATGGTAATCAAGAAGGGGCATTTTTTAATAGTTATTATCACGGAGTATGTTATGCTCCTTTATATATTTTCTGTGGGCATCATTTATTAGTTGCTAAACTTCGTTCATCTAATGTAGATCCAGCCGATGGAGCCTTAGACGAATTACAAAGAATTATCGGACTAATTAGAGAAAAATGGTCAGAGACTCATATCCTAGTTAGGGGTGATAGTGCCTATGCCCGTGAAGAAATCTTCTATTTTTGTGAAAATCAGCTTTTAGTTGATTATGTTATAGCTATGGGAACAAATGGCGTTCTTAAGTTACGAGCGGATGATGTAATTGAAAAAGCCAAACATGAATATGAAAAAAAACTAGCTCCAATAACTGAATTAATGGATAGTTTATTTCAGAAAAAAGAAGATTTAGAAGAAGTTAAAAAATTAGTACCAATTTCTACTTGGTATCGCTCTATTCGTTATAAAACAGAAAAGTCATGGAGTTGTCAAAGAAGAGTAGTGACAAAAGTTTGTTATGGAAGTGATGGCTTAAAAATGCGCCATGTGGTGACATCTTTGCCCGCTTCAAAAATTCTACCCTCAAAACTTTATACAAAAAAATACTGTCCGAGAGGCGAGATGGAAAATCGGATTAAAGAACAACAATTAGACTTGTTAGCTGATAGAAATTCAACTCAAACATTTCAAAGTAATCAACTAAGATTATGGATACATTCCTGGGCTTATGTTCTCATAAATGCTTTTCGTCAACACTGTTAAAAAAAAAAACTTCATTGGCTAAAGCAACTGTGGGAAGAATACGTCTAAATCTTCTTAAGTTGGGAGCCAGAATAAAGATTAGTTGTAGAAGAATTATTATCGCTATAGCTAGTGCTTGTCCTTATCAAGATATTTTATCTATTGCTAACAAAAGAATTAAAACTATTCCTAATACTGGATAAGTAGAATAAGTTGTTTTTTAAAAAAGATATCTATCATAAGTTGTTGACTGACTGATACTTTCATTTAGTCTTATTTATCGTGGAGACAATCAAAAGTTAATATAATTATTCCCTCTTAAACTCAATTTTTGGATAATCAAAGTCAATTTTTTTATTCATCTATATTCAAAATTTCTATTAGTCCTAAAAATTATCATTTTTCATCTCTGGATTGGGCTTTCAAATTAATTTGTGAGAAATCCGGGTACGGTGGGGGGCCTCTTTCTGACAAAAAATATTACTTTGTTCAAAATACTCGTCCGGGTCATACTTTTTATGAGCAAGGTGTGGTTGATGGGGAGAAACAACGCAAATTTATTGATGCTGGTGATTCTCGTCCCATTGGTGTGATTATTTACTATCTCCTCAGTGAAGATGCGAAGGATGTTAGTTTAAGCATTTTGGATGGACAAGGTAACAAGATTCAAACTTTCAGTAAAGAGGAAATTCCTACCGAACGATTCCCTAGTTTTGATGCTCGTGGGTATGAACAAGATTTGTAACTGCTCACCGCAACAAAAAAGTCTTATTGAAAAGCACTACAAACAACATCAGTTGAGTCAACAAAAATATAAGCCCTGTGATTTAGCGTAAAATTTAAGCTAATTTATTACGGCTATTTTAATGACTAACATTCCCAGAATCAAGTCTTTTAAAAACCTCAAATAAAAACAACAATATGAGAAAAAAATAGTAAGATAGTTTTTTGTTAGCGGAGATTATCCGCTAACCCTGTGTATTTTTGTGCAGAGAGATAGGGCGATCAAGAAAAATCTATCCCCCATCGGCTCCGGAGCCTTTTACATCTCTAATCCTGGGGGACTCCGACCAGCTAATGACAATAATTCGCATAATTGGATAATGGCATTTTGCCCCTGTAATCTCATGGTCTCTAAAAAACTGAACATTTGGGTGACTAACTCTGCACCCCAGTCGCTTCTTGCTCCCCCACTTACTTTGCGGTGAATGACAATGGGACGTAAAGCTCTCTCAGCATCATTATTATCTGGTTTGACTTCAGGATAAGTTAGAAAGGTGAACCACTCTTCCCAATGACGTTTGAGACGGTTAATCAATCTTTGTGCATCATAAGGCCATCCTTTTTTGGGAGTTGCTTTAAAAATCTTTTGCAGTGAGTTCTCGACTTCTGTTCTTTTGGAGCCTAAGTCTTCAAGGGTTAAATTTCGACCATGATAATGACGATAATGGATACGGGCGGTTGCTAAAACTTGCTGTACATCGGCAGCAAATTCTCGATTCGCTTGAAAACGACTGGTTTTAAGGGACTCTAACTCTCGTTCTAAATTTGCCAGACATTTCTGTTTGGCCATCGCACTTTGTCTAAAGTAGGCACTATAGCAGTCACTGGTGAGGATGCCCTTAAAATCTGCTCCTAACAATTTCTCGACTTCTGCGGAGCTTCTAGTGGGAGCCAACATCAACACACAGACCTCATTTGATGTGGCTACCCAAACCCAATACTTGATGCCATCGATGCAATAACTGGTTTCGTCAACACATCGGATTCCTGGCTGCTGGATGTACTTTAACCACTGTTGGGTCAAGGGTTCTAAACTTTCTTGAAACCATTTGTGCATTTTGGCAAGGCTCCCTTGAGAAATGGGAATGCCAAAGACATACTCTATAAAATGTTCCTGTTTACGCCATGTAAGATTACCCCCATAGCCAAGCCAGCCCACGATGCTACTTAATCGCGCCCCATAACTGAATCCTTCTTTAACTCCCAATGGAACAGGACTGTAATCTGACCATCCACAACTAGGACATTTATAGAATCCGCGACGATATTCCCTGATTTCTATGGGTTGGTCTACTACTTCAGCCACTTGCTGGACTTTTTCGGGAACTACTTCATCTCGTTCCACTGAACCCCCACAAACAGGACAGTTTTCTAGTTCTAAAGGGACTATCTTATCGGGCTGACCAAAACCATTACGGGTCTTCCCTGGGTGGTCATATTTTGGTCCGCGTTTAAATCCTTTTTTGCGTTTCTTTTTGTCAGAAGGCTTTTTTAGTTGGTCTGATGATGGGGGGACTGAACTGTTTTTTGAGTTACGGTTTTTTAGCTTATCTCTCTCTTCTTTCAATTTTTCAATTTCTTGCTGTTGTGTAGAGATTTGTTGTTGTTGCTGGTCAATCAGTCTTTGTTGAAGAGATAACTGTTGTTGTGCCTTGACTAGCCACTCAATCATGAAGACATGTTCCTGATAGTTGGAGTGTGGCATTTTTAGCAAGTTGGTTTATTGATGATCAATGGATTCCTTTTTTAAGGATGGGTTATTCAGAAGGAGATGCTGCTTTAAATGAAAGGAATATTAGTATTGGTTTAGGTCGTTATTTTAGTCGCAATGGAGATCTTTTAGGGGTGGGGTTAAGTTGGGGAAAACCTGCTACTGATGGACTAGAAAATCAAGTAACCAGTGAAGCTTTTTATCGTATACAAATGAGCCAAAATTGGGCAATCACTCCTAGTGTTCAAGTCATTTTCGATCCCGCACTCAATCCCGAAAAAGACGTTATTGCTGTGTTTGGAATTCGTTCTCGATTGAATTATTAAAGAAAATTGGCGTGATCTGGTAAAGACTTTTTTAATAAAACAAGTAAGAATATCAAATAAATGTCTCTAATTTACTTATACCACTTTCCTAAAGTTAAGGTACACATCCTCGTAGGGGTCAACGGCCGTTGACCCCTACAAACTTAACATCTGTAGTATCAGTTGATGAAAATGGGATTAATTTGTTCATTAAAAGTAATTAAGCACTAAAACCTTACAAAAAGATTATGATTATGGCTTATTAATCCTTTTTGAGTACAATAAAATTGAACCTATATAGCACTAAATATTTTGGTTAAGACGTTAACCAGATTCCTCGTTCCTCACTAATTACATTTAAGGCGATCGCAAGTGTCCTAACTAATTTTTGTATTGCTATAGCAGTCAGAAATGATATGTGAGAAGGGAAAACATATCAGGACATAATAGTATTATGTCCCTACGAATAGAACCTTGTAGGGATTTAACACTGAGCGCAGTCGAAGTGTTAAATCCTTCTCTTAATCTTCTCACAACTGAAACCTTATTGCTATATAAAGTAAATTGTCCAATATTCTAATTCTCAACTTTAATTAAAGATCATGACTATGCAAAGCGAAGAAAAAACACCCTCTAATTTAGTTAAACTAATCAGCACTACTTTCATCGGTGGATTTTTAGTTGTCCTTCCTGCTTATTTAGCTATTTTAGCTTTTAATAAAACAGTAAAAGCACTACTGGGATTAGTAGTTGTTTTATTAAAACCCATTACTAATCTATTAGAAATTGATAAAAATATTATTGCTGTGCCTGTTTCTTTATTTCTATTTTTGTTAATTTGTTTAATTGCAGGAATAATCTTAAAAACTCGTTATTCTGTCATTTTTAGACAAACTATTGGACCAGTTTTAAAGAAAATTCCAGGTTATTTGTTAATTCGTAGTTTAACTAATAGGGTAGCGAAGTTAGAAAGAAGTGATACTTTAGCAGTAGGTTTTGTCGCTTTAGGAGAAAGTTATGAATCTTTATCCCCTGGATTTTTAATTGAACAACATGATAATGGAATGCACACAGTTTTTGTTCCAACTGTTCCCACTCCAACGGTTGGAAACTTGTATTTAGTACCATCAGAAAGAGTTTATATTGTCGATGTTCCCTTATTAGATATGGTTAAATTTATTTCAAAATGGGGTGAAGCTTCCCCTCAATTAAGTGAAGCAATTAAACAGATTAATACAGAGGTTAATTCTTAAGTTCATTGAAAAGCGATCGCTGATAAATCAAGAAAACTTATAAATAGGCGATCGCAGTTAAAAAGATTGGGTTGACAACAGGCAAAAAAATTTAGTTGGCAAACCATAGGAGAGCAAACTTTAGAAGTTTTGAAACAGTTTGTTATTAGCTATGAGTTTTTTTGAATTTATTTGATAAAATGAAGGAAGATAAATGGAGATTATAAAATGACTAATAGTCTTTACGAAACCGATTATGAGCAATGGTTAGAAAATCAGACGATTGCCTTAAGGGAAAAAAAGCCCGATTTATTAGATTGGGAAAATTTACTTGAACTATTAGAAATGGGTAATCCAAAAGATATTGTTGAAAGTAATTTAGTTATATTAATTGCTCATTTGCTTAAATTGTATGTCCAAACTGATGCCCCTGATTGGATGAAATTAAGCTGGTATCGATCAATTGATGAGCATAGAAATCGTATTTTGAAGGCTAAAAGTAAGTATAAATCTATCAGCAAATTTCTACCATCAGCAATTGAAAGTGCTTATCCTGATGCCCGAAAATTAGCCATTAAAGAGAGCAAATTTGCCGATGGACGCAAAGTAAAGTTAAGAGATGAATCAGAATATCCATATTCTTGTCCATTTTCCCTTTCTCAAATTCTGGATGATGATTGGTATCCCCAATGAAAAACTAACACTTTACCTAATATTTTTATAAGAAAACTAGATATAAGTTTATTCAATAAAATTGCTCATTGTCTTAAAAGAGTTTTTCAACTTTAAAGCGATCGCAGTTAAAAAGATTAGGTTTACAACAGGAAAAAAAATTAGTTAGCAAACTACAGGAGAGCAAAAGTTAGAGACTTTAAAACAGTTTCTACCTTAGAATTAGATTGTGATGTTTCTAATCTAGCCAATTTTGATTAGCTCTTTCAAAAATATCATCAATTGTTTGGTCTTGATATAATTTTTCAGAAATATCTACATAGTCCGTGCTATTTTTTTGTAAAATACTAAGAAATCTTAATGCTCCTGCTACTCCTAAAGATTGATCTAATGCTTCATTTCCTTGTAGTAAAATTTCTTGATCATCTATCATTTTTTTGCTCTTCATTAAATTTCCTCCTGTCTAATATAATCAATAGGATTCATAATATACATTGCCAAATTTAATTTGTTAGATTTTTTAATTAAATTATCATCACAAGTTAGAAAGAAATTAGCCTTAATATAATCACCACAAGCTACATGAACAGCATCTTTAGATGATAATCCTTGCATTTGTTGAAATGACTGAGCTAATTGATAAATTTCTCTACTTGGAGCTATTCTAATTGTACATAATCTAGACAATTTCAAAACTTCTTGTTTTCTTTGGTCAAAAGGACAGAGTAAGGTTTCATCTTGGTGCATAAATGACCAAACTAAATTAATGTCTTCCGCTTCTGCCTGTAGAAATATGTTTTGACAAGCTAATGCTTCCATTTGTATTCTAATCTGTCGCAGGTCATCAAATCCTCGCTAAAAGCAATTATAGTCCAGATAAATGATATTTTTCATCAAATAGTAAAATATTTAACCCTTATATTTTAAATGAGACTCGATGAACGAGCATAGAAACTCAATTAATTAACGATAAAGCCTAGTAATTCTCAAAAAATTTTTGTAAGCTACACTATGTAAGGATAATTAGGTGTAAAGAGTGGTATGAAAATTGGTGTTCCTAAAGAGATTAAAGATCAAGAATTTCGGGTTGGCCTAAGTCCCAACAGCGTTAGGGTATTATGCGATCGAGGGCATCAAGTTGCAGTAGAAACCCAAACAGGAATCGGATCGGGGTTTAGTGACCAAGAATACGAACAAGCAGGGGCAAAAATTGTCACCAGTGCAGCGCAAGCATGGGAACAAGATTTAGTGGTGAAAGTCAAAGAACCTCTCAAACAAGAATATGACTATCTCAACACCTGCAAAATACTCTTTACCTATCTACATTTGGCTGCTGATAAAGAATTAACTCAAGCTTTAATCTCATCGAAAATAACTGCGATCGCCTATGAAACCGTAGAACTCCCAGACGGAAGACTGCCTTTATTAACCCCCATGAGCATCATCGCAGGTCGCCTATCCGTGCAGTTTGGGGCGAGATATCTAGAAAAACAACAGGGGGGTCGTGGTGTACTTTTAGGGGGCATTCCTGGGGTTGCTGCGGGTCGTGTGGTCATCTTAGGGGGTGGTATAGTCGGGACAGAAGCGGCTAAGATGGCAGTGGGAATGGGGGCGCAGGTACAAATATTTGATATCAATGTGGACCGTTTAGCCTATTTAGAGACCATTTTTGGTTCACGAGTACAACTGCTTTATAGTAACGCTGCTGCCCTTGAAAAAGCTGTCCCCGATGCAGATTTATTGATTGGTGCAGTATTAGTTACTGGAAAACGGGCCCCAACCTTGGTGTCTCGGGAATTAGTCTCTAAAATGCGCCCTGGTTCCGTTATCGTCGATGTGGCAGTGGATCAAGGGGGATGTATCGAAACCTTACGCACCACCTCCCACAGTTCCCCGACTTATGTAGAAGAAGGGGTGCTACATTTTGGGGTTCCTAATATGCCTGGGGCCGTTCCTTGGACAGCTACTCAAGCTTTGAATAATAGTACCTTACCTTATGTTTTGAAATTGGCCAACCAAGGTTTAGACGCTTTAGAAAAAGATGTTAGTTTAGGCAAGGGTGTTAATGTTCAAGATGGGTTATTAGTTCATCCTGCGGTACAAGAATTGTTTAAAGATTTAATATAGCACTTCTCATACTTGTGAGGTACAGAGTTTTCTAGTGTTAGGAGTTAGGAGTTCGGAGTTCGGAGTTCGGAGGCGCGATATTAGGTGTACATATTGAGTCCGAGAAACGCTATAAATGTAAATGTTATTTTGTTCAACAATCTCCTGCCATCTTATCTGCCTTCTGCCTCTTCTAGCAGATAAGATAGCTTTGAGAATAGGATTTGGTATGATATTGACCTTTTCCCATAGATCCGTTATATTCACAGAGAGTGAAAATCTTGGTAAGGAGTATTATTTTAGTTAATGACCAATTTAATTTCAATTTTAAAAAAAAGAGTTCAATAAAACCCGAATAGTTCAGCCTATATATTTCTTCCTGATGGAGACAAAAAAGAAAAAAATATTACCTATCTAGAATTATGGAATCGCACATCTTTGATAGCTAATTATCTTAGATATGAAGTGAATAAAAAGTCTAGGGTGTTGTTACTATATCCTCAAGGATTAGAGTTTTTAACTGCCTTTTTAGGTTGTCTGAATGCTGATATGATAGCAGTTCCAGCTTATCCCCCTAAAGGTAATCAAAAAATGTCTCGTTTGCAAGCAATTATTAAAAATTGTCAGCCGGACGTGATCTTAACTACTAGCTCATTATTAGAGAAAGTTAAGTCAAAATTGGGACAAATTATTGATAGCAACCAGATTAAATGTATTTGCACCGATCAACTAGGAACTATCTCTGAGGAACTAGCAGATAATCTAACTATAGATAATGAAATTGCTTTTTTAGAATATACATCAGGCTCAACAGGAAATCCTAAAGGGGTTATTGTTTCCCATGAAAATATCCTGCATAATTCTGCTTATATTCAAACAGCATTTCAACTCACAGAAGAAAGTGTTTCTGTAACATGGTTACCTAGTTTTCATGACATGGGTTTAATTGACGGCATTATTCAACCCCTTTATACAGGTTTTTTAGGGGTAATTATGTCTCCTCAAGCATTTTTACAAAAGCCAATTCGTTGGTTAGAAGCTATATCCTATTATCGTGCTACTCATAGTGGTGGAACTAATCTAGGTTATGATTTATGTGTAGAGAAAGTCACCAATGAGCAAATAAGAAATTTAAATTTAAGTTGTTGGTTAAGTGCTTATAATGGTTCAGAGCCAATACAATACAAGACTTTAGAACGTTTTATTAATAAGTTTCAATCTTGTGGTTTTAAAAGTCATTATTTCTATCCTTGTTATGGGATGGCAGAATCAACCCTAATGGTATCAGGGGGAGAGTTAGAAAAAGAGCCTATCTGTTTAAATTTAGATGCTGAGCAGTTGGCTAAAAATATTATTTGTGAAGGCAATGGCAATAGTACCAAGGTTAAGGAATTAGTGGGATGTGGCCATTCTTGGTTAGACACAGATATTCAGATTGTTAATCCAGAAACTGAGACCATTTGTGAAGATAATCAAATTGGTGAAGTCTGGGTATCAGGGAGTAGTATTGCTCAAGGTTATTGGCAACAATCGGAAGTGAATACGGCAGTTTTTAGTAATAAAATAGACTCTTTAAATGGTTGTTATTTACGTACAGGTGACTTAGGTTTTATCCGTAATCAGGAGTTATTTATTACTGGACGTATTAAGGATTTAATTATCATTTGGGGTAAAAATTATTATCCTCAAGATATTGAAAATACTGTACAAAATTGTCATCCTGCCTTACGCAAAGATGGTGCTGCTGCTTTTTCCCTTGAAGTAGATAATCAAGAAAGATTGGTAATTGTTCAGGAAGTTGAACGGACTTATCTGCGCAATTTAGATACTAATGAGGTGGTAAAAGCCATTAGAGAGGCAGTTTCTTTAGAATATGAATTACAAGTATATGCGATCGCTTTGATTAAACCTGCTAGTATTGCTAAAACTTCTAGCGGCAAAATTCAACGTTATGCTTGTCGAGATCAATACATAACTCAAACTCTTAGTTTAGTAGGAGAATGGCAACAAAAATTAACAACAAATGAGTTGATAAAAGATAGTAACTTAGAGATTACTGAAGATAATATTATTAATTGGTTGCTCACAAAATTAACAGGTATTTTAGGATTAGAAGAAGATGAATTAGAGATTGAAACCTCTTTTTCTGAATATGGTCTAGACTCTTCAGTTGCGTTAACTTTAACAGGAGAATTAGGAGAATTATTGGAGATGGAATTAGAACCTACATTATTTTGGGAATATACTAACATTGATGAATTAACGGAATATTTATGGGAGGAATGGGAAAATGACCAAGACTAAGAAAAATAAAACACAAAATAAGTTGGTATTTAATCCTTTTTCCCGTGCATTTCATAACAATCCTTATCCCATTTATGAAAGATTAAGAAATGAAGATCCCATTCATTGGAGTTTCCTCAAAGCTTGGATTATTACTCGTTATCAGGATGTGGACACTATCTTAAAAGATAATCTTTTTCAAGTGGATGATTTACCTTTAAGATTAGAAGAAAAAAGTGCTTATCTAAAACAGGGTAACTTCCTTCCTTTAGCTAAAACTATAGATAAATGGTTATTTTTTCAACAACCCCCTAACCACACTCGACTAAGAAGTTTAGTTAACAAAAGTTTTTCCCCTGCTAGTGTGGGAAATATGAAAGAAGAAATAGAAGCAAAAGTTAATCACTTATTAGATAAAGTTATACCCACTGGGAAAATGGACTTAATTGATGATTTAGCTTCCCCACTTCCTGCTATGACAGTAACTAATATTTTGGGTTTACCTCCTGAAGACTACTATAAGCTAATCCATTGGTCTTATGAATTATTTTTTGTTTTTGGTCAACCTATGTCCTTAGAGGGATATGAAAAACAAAATAAAATGGCCATGGAAGCTAGGGAATATTTATTGACATTTATTGCTAATATCGATGAAAATTCTCAAGGTTTAATTGCTGATTTGGGAAAAGCAAAAGACGAAGAAAATAAACTTGATGAAGACGAAATTCTTGGTTTTTGTATTATGTTACTAATAGTCGGACAAGAAACAACTAAAAGCTTTATCAGTAACTCAATACTTGCTTTATTACAACATCCCGAAAAATTACAGGAGTTAAAAGATAATCCTGAAATTATCAAAGAAGCTTCCGAGGAATTATTACGCTATGATACTCCTGTACAAGTTATAGTTCGTTTAGCCAGGGAAGATGTAGAAATAGGGGGTAAAACTATTCTTAAAGGGGATAAAGTTATTCTCTGTTTAGGAGGTGCTAATCGAGATGAGAACAAGTTTCCAAACCCTGAAAAAATCGAGTTCCAACGTTCTAATCGTAACCTTCCTTTTGGGGGTGGTATTCACTTTTGTTTAGGTGCATTTTTAGCAAGATTACAAGGCCAAATTTCTATTAATAGAATAGTACAAAGATTACCTAATTTACAATTGGTAAATCAGACCCCTGATTGGCGTGAAAGTATTACCCTCCGAGGCTTAAAAAGCTTACCTTTAACTTTTGACAAAAATGACATTAAAACGGATTAATAAACAGACATTAGGCTCAGAAAGAAAAGCACTAAAATTAGCAAAAAAAGGTTATGAAAGTGTACCCGCTTATCAAAATTTTATTGATAGTTATGGTAACTGCTCACCGCAACAAAAAAGTCTTATTGAAAAGCACTACAAACAACATCAGTTGAGTCAACAAAAATATAAGCCCTGTGATTTAGCGTAAAATTTAAGCTAATTTATTACGGCTATTTTAATGACTAACATTCCCAGAATCAAGTCTTTTAAAAACCTCAAATAAAAACAACAATATGAGAAAAAAAATAGTAAGATAGTTTTTTGTTAGCGGAGATTATCCGCTAACCTTTTGTATTTTTGTGCAGAGAGATAGGGCGATCAAGAAAAATCTATCCCCCATCGGCTCCGGAGCCTTTTACATCTCTAATCCTGGGGGACTCCGACCAGCTAATGACAATAATTCGCATAATTGGACAATGGCATTTTGCCCCTGTAATCTCATGGTCTCTAAAAAACTGAACATTTGGGTGACTAACTCTGCACCCCAGTCGCTTCTTGCTCCCCCACTTACTTTGCGGTGAATGACAATGGGACGTAAAGCTCTCTCAGCATCATTATTATCTGGTTTGACTTCAGGATAAGTTAGAAAGGTGAACCACTCTTCCCAATGACGTTTGAGACGGTTAATCAATCTTTGTGCATCATAAGGCCATCCTTTTTTGGGAGTTGCTTTAAAAATCTTTTGCAGTGAGTTCTCTACTTCTGTTCTTTTGGAGCCTAAGTCTTCAAGGGTTAAATTTCGACCATGATAATGACGATAATGGATACGGGCGGTTGCTAAAACTTGCTGTACATCGGCAGCAAATTCTCGATTCGCTTGAAAACGACTGGTTTTAAGGGACTCTAACTCTCGTTCTAAATTTGCCAGACATTTCTGTTTGGCCATCGCACTTTGTCTAAAGTAGGCACTATAGCAGTCACTGGTGAGGATGCCCTTAAAATCTGCTCCTAACAATTTCTCGACTTCTGCGGAGCTTCTAGTGGGAGCCAACATCAACACACAGACCTCATTTGATGTGGCTACCCAAACCCAATACTTGATGCCATCGATGCAATAACTGGTTTCGTCAACACATCGGATTCCTGGCTGCTGGATGTACTTTAACCACTGTTGGGTCAAGGGTTCTAAACTTTCTTGAAACCATTTGTGCATTTTGGCAAGGCTCCCTTGAGAAATGGGAATGCCAAAGACATACTCTATAAAATGTTCCTGTTTACGCCATGTAAGATTACCCCCATAGCCAAGCCAGCCCACGATGCTACTTAATCGCGCCCCATAACTGAATCCTTCTTTAACTCCCAATGGAACAGGACTGTAATCTGACCATCCACAACTAGGACATTTATAGAATCCGCGACGATATTCCCTGATTTCTATGGGTTGGTCTACTACTTCAGCCACTTGCTGGACTTTTTCGGGAACTACTTCATCTCGTTCCACTGAACCCCCACAAACAGGACAGTTTTCTAGTTCTAAAGGGACTATCTTATCGGGCTGACCAAAACCATTACGGGTCTTCCCTGGGTGGTCATATTTTGGTCCGCGTTTAAATCCTTTTTTGCGTTTCTTTTTGTCAGAAGGCTTTTTTAGTTGGTCTGATGATGGGGGGACTGAACTGTTTTTTGAGTTACGGTTTTTTAGCTTATCTCTCTCTTCTTTCAATTTTTCAATTTCTTGCTGTTGTGTAGAGATTTGTTGTTGTTGCTGGTCAATCAGTCTTTGTTGAAGAGATAACTGTTGTTGTGCCTTGACTAGCCACTCAATCATGAAGACATTGTTCGCCAACTGTTCATCTGCGATAGCTCTAACTAGCTTTGAATCAATGGTAGCATTTGTGGTCATAACCCCCACTATACATAAAAATCCCCGATTTTACCTTTATGTTGTCAAGACAGATTCTTTATTGCGGTGAGCAATTACTAGTTATGGGATAGACTCCATAGAATCTTTTTCTGATTTACCTATAACTAACAAAAAAAATTACATTTTAAAATTTAAAATTGAAGAGCTAATACTAAAAACAGTTAATAAAGCTTATAGAATAGCTAAATCATCAGGATCATCAGGAAAGTGTACTTATTATTTTAAATCAACAGAAAATATCAATAAAGATGCTTTAAAATTACGAATATTTCTGGAGAGTAACTTTCAAATTAATCAAAAGCCAACCTTAGTGATTATGGCACTTAATTATCCTGCGTGGGGGGGCAGTGAAAACTTAGATTTAGCATTAAAAACTGCTTCTACGAATATTGATTATACTTTTTATACGTTTTCCTGCGGGATGGATTTTGATTCTATTATTGACATCATTACCTTGCTTAACTGTGAAGTAGAGCAAATTATATTAATTATTGTTCCTTCTTTCATCTTTTTGTTACAAGAAAAGGCGAAAACTCTTGGTTATGACTTACCTTTACATAAGTTACGTTACATGGTGGTGGGGGAATTTTTCCCTGAACATTTTAGAATAAATTTACAACATAAATCCCAAATCCTTGCAGAAGAACCTTTTTTATACTCTTTCTATGGTAGTACAGAAACTACTACTTTAGGTGCAGAGTCTTTACCGTCTATTTGTATGAGGAAAGTTTTAGCACAAAATCCTTTATTTGCTGAAAGTCTTGGATTTTATGAGAGCATTCCTGCTCTATTTCATTTTAGTAGTCAAGATACTTTTATCGAAGTAAAAGAGGAGGGAATACTTGTGACAAAGTGGCAATCTACACCTTTATTTCGTTATTTTCTTGGTGATAAAGTTAACTTATATGCTTGGCGAGATTTAAAACAAGAATTCCTCAAAGTTGCTGTTGATTATGATATTTCTGAGAAGTTACTGAGCATAATTAAAAATTCTAGTGACTATTTACCAGATATTTTAGCTTTAGAGGGACGCAGTGATAAATGTCTTATTTTAGGAGGAGTGAATATTTATCAAGATTCACTTAATACTATTATTAGAAGTCAAGAATTAGAAGATATTTTAACAGGAATCTATTATGCTAAAATAATTTATCATGAAAATGGTCAACAAGCCTTAAAATTAGCTTTAGAAACAAAAAAAACTATTAATGTGCAAAGAGAAAAAGATTTATACACATTCTTGATTAGAAATCTCTGTAAAATTCAAACAGATTTGCGAGAGGATTGGAACATAATCTACAACGATTGGGAAAACGATGATCTCAATAATAAAATATTAAGTTTACAGTTTTATTTATACCCAAAACTATCTCAAGAACTATTTAACAAAAATAAACACCAAAGTATCTTAACCTAAAATAATAGATTAATTATGAATCAAGAACCCATAGCTATTATTGGCATCAATTTCCGTTTTTCTCAAGCTGATAACCCAGAAATGTTTTGGCATTTACTCACCAATAAAGTAGATGCTATCAAACAATGTAACCGCCATCTTGACAACTCTTCATTGAAAATGTACGGTGGTTTTATCGATGATATAGATAAATTTGATGCAGCTTTTTTCAATATTTCCCACGATGAAGCTTGTTTGATGTCACCCCAACAAAGATTATTATTAGAATCGACTTGGTTAGCCTTAGAAGATGCAGGAATAATTCCCCAAAATATTGCAGGTAGTGATACAAGTCTTTTTGTCTCTACAGGGGGTAATAATTACTTTTCTTTGATGAATAATCATCATAAAAGTAGTTTTTCAGCTACCACAGAAAATAACACGGCTATGGCAGCTAATCGTATTTCTAATTATTTTGATTTTCATGGTGCGAGTCTATTTATTGATACCGCTTGCTCATCCAGTTTAGTTGCTATTCATCAAGCTTGCCAAAGTCTCTGGTTAGGAGAATCTTCTCTAGCTTTAGCAGGAGGTGCTAATTTAATTCTTGCTGATGGGGATTTTACAGCATTTACTGATGGGGGTATGATTGCCTCTGATGGGCGTTGTAAGGTGTTTGATGCTAATGCTGACGGTTATGTGCAAGGTGAAGGGGTAGCCATGATAGTTTTAAAACCTTTATCTGATGCTCTTAAAAACGGCGATCGCATTTATGGACAAATTATCGCTACACAGATCAATCATAACGGTAAGAGTAACACTTTAACCAGCCCTAATTTAAAAGCTCAAGTTTCTCTATTAGAAAGAGTATATCGGCAAGATAA